>Ga0070670_100000042_pt1 | contig 143266 bp, 143 predicted proteins | sample KBSS63metaG_FD_64665 | JGI IMG/M metagenome (GOLD analysis project Ga0070670, IMG submission 64665) | Switchgrass rhizosphere microbial communities from Kellogg Biological Station, Michigan, USA - KBS S6-3 metaG | ecosystem: Host-associated > Plants > Roots > Rhizosphere > Soil ... | reverse complement strand
GCGCGACCGGCACGGTGGCCTTTACCGACGTCGACCTGATCGACGGCCACACGGCGAGCTTCGCGGCGGACATCTCCAACACCACCCACTTCGGGAGCTTCGCGATCGACGCGTCGGTGAGCGAGGCCGCCGGCGCCGCCGACGGCTCCGTCGGCTGGAGCTACACCCTCGACAACGCCGCGGCGCAGAAGCTGGCGGTGGGCGAGACCGCGACCGAGAAGTTCGTCGTCACCGTCGCCGACGGTCACGGCGGCACGGTGCAGCAGACGGTGACGGTGACCATCGCCGGGACCAACGACGCGCCCTCCATCGTCACGGCCGATACGACCTCAACCGGTGCCGTGACGGAAGACACTGCGCTACCGATCACGGCTGGAGGTACGGTGGCCTTCACCGACGCCGACTTGATCGACGGTCACACCGCCAGCTTCACCGGCGCCGTGGGCAATCCGAACCTCGGGACCTTCGCCCTCGACGCTTCGGTCAGCGAGGCGCCTGGCGCCGCCGATGGCTCGGTAGGCTGGACCTACACGCTGGACAACGCCGCGGCGCAGAAGCTGGCGGCCGGGCAGACGGTCACCGAGAGCTACACTGTCAGCGTCAGCGACGGTCACGGCGGCACGGCGGAGCAAGTGGTCACCGTCGACGTCACCGGCGTCAACGACGCGGTGGCGATCACCAGCACGGCTCAATCCGGCTCGGTGACCGAAGACGCCGCTTCGGGCGCCCAAACGGCGAGCGGAGCGGTGACCTTCAGCGACGTCGACCTGATCGACGTCCATGCGGCGAGCTTCACCGGCCCGTCGGCGGCCACCGCCTACGGCAGCTTCGCGCTGGACCCGGTTTCCGAGGATGCGACAACGGCGAACGGCTCGGCGGCCTGGAGCTACACGCTGGACAACGCCAAGGCCCAGAGCCTGGCGGACGGCCAGAGCGTCACCGAGACCTACACAGTCAAGGTGGACGACGGCCACGGCTCGTCGACGACCCAGGACGTCAGCGTCACCATCCACGGCGCCAACGACGGACCTTCGATCACCAGCGGCGCGCAGGGCGGCACGGTGACCGAGGACGCCAGCACCACGCCTTCGCCTTCGGACTCGCAGAGCGCGTCCGGGACGGTCAGCTTCACCGACGTGGATCTTACGGACGGCCACAGCGCCAGCTTCGTGGCCGGCATCGGCAACACGACCCACCTGGGGGCCTTCTCGCTCGGCTCGGTGTCGGAGGCGCCGAACGCCGCCGACGGCTCCGTCGGTTGGAGCTACGTGCTCGACGACACCGCCGCCCAGTCGCTGGGCGCAAACGAGAGCGCCACTGAGAACTACGTCGTCAACATCGCCGACGGTCACGGCGGCGTGGCGCAGCAGACCGTCGCGGTCACCATCGTGGGGATCAACGACGCGCCGACGACCACGCCGGTGACGCTGACGGCGATCGCCGAGGACAGCGGCGCGCGGCTGATCACCCAGTCCGAGCTGCTCGGCAATGCCATTGACGTCGACGGCGATGGGCTCACCGCCACCGGGTTGTCGATCGTGTCCGGCGGCCTGGGTTCGCTCACCAACAACGGTAACGGCACCTGGAGCTATGTCGCCGCGACCAACGACGACACCCAGGCGAGCTTCAGCTACAGCATCACCGACGGCGCGCTCAGCGTGGCGGGCTCGGCGAGCCTCGACATCACCCCGGTGAACGACGCGCCGGTGAACGCGACGCCCGGCGCGCAGACGGTCAATGAGGACCAGGCCCTGTCGATCGGCGGCCTGAGCGTCAGCGACGTCGACGCCGGCGGCGCGAGCCTCACCACCACGCTGTCGGTAGGCCATGGCACGCTGGCGGTCTCCGGCGGCGGCGCCGCCGTCTCGGGCAGCGGCACCGGCTCGGTCACGCTAACCGGCAGCCCGAGCCAGATCAACGCGACACTGGCCAACAACGTCACCTACCAGGGCGTGGCCAACTACAACGGCTCCGACACGCTCACCGTCAACACCAACGACAATGGCGCGAGCGGCGCGGGCGGCGCGCACAGCGACAGCGACACTGTCGGCATCACCGTCAATTCGGTGAACGATGCGGCGGTGATCGGGGGGACGAGCTCCGGCTCGGTCACCGAGGCCGGCGGTTCGGGCCCGGGCGTTCCGCAGGCGACCGGAACCTTGACGGTCACCGACATCGACAGCCCGGCCACGTTCCAGGCGGCCAGCGGCGCGAGCGCCAGCGGCTACGGGACCTACGCGGTGAACACCGGCGGGTCGTGGACCTACGACCTGAACAACGCCAGCACGACGGTCGACAATCTGAACGACGGCCAGACGCTGAACGACAGCTTCACCGTCCAGAGCGCTGACGGCACCTCGAAGACGGTGACCATCACCATCAACGGGACCACCGACAATCAGAACCTGGCCGGCGGGAGCGGCGGCGACACCCTGACCGGCGGTAGCGGCGACGACACCCTCGATGGCAAGCAGGGAGCCGACAGCCTCTCGGGGGGCGCCGGCAACGACACCCTCATCGGGGGCAATCAGGGCAGCGCCGCCAGTGGTGGCGACACGCTGATTGGCGGCTCAGGCAATGACAGCCTCGACGGCGGCAACGGCAACGACAGTCTCGATGGCGGGACCGGCGATGATACGCTCGCAGGCGGGACCGAGAACGACACCCTCGTCGGGGGAGCGGGCAACGATACGCTCGACGGGGGAGCCGGGACCGACACGCTCTCCGGGGGCGACGACAACGACACCTTGTCGGGAGGGACTGAGAACGACACGCTTGACGGCGGTAACGGCAACGACAGCCTCGACGGCGGCGGCGGCAACGACGTCCTGACGGGCGGCGAGGGGCACGACACCATCACCGGCAGCACCGAGAACGACACGATCAGTGGCGGGAACGGGAACGACAGCCTTGACGGAGGCGCCGGCGCCGACAGCCTCTCCGGCAATGATGGCGGGGATACGCTGAGCGGGGGGCCGGGCAACGACACCCTGTCGGGCGGCAATCACGCCGACACGTTCGTCTACAGCTCGACGGCGGACGCGCCGGACAGGATCACCGACTTCCAGGAGGGGACGGACAAGATCGACCTGTCCGCGATCGACGCGAACACGAACCAGGGCGGGAACCAGAGCTTCAACTTCGTCGCGGGTCAGACCTCGAGCGTGGTGGCCAACTCCGTGACCTGGAATGTCAGCGGCGGCGACACAACCATTCGAGTCGACACGAACGGAAACACAAACAACTCGGAGATGGTGATCACCCTCACCGGGTCTCACAACCTCACGGTCAATGACTTCATCCTGTAGGGCAGGGGCGGCGGGCGCGTCCCGCCGCTCAGGCCGCCTTGGGCGTCAGCTCGCGCACCATCTGGATCAGGGCGGCCGGGTTGAACGGCTTGCTGATCGCGGCGTTGGCGCCCAGCGAGCTCGCCAGGCCCAAGAGGTCGTTAGCGGCGAACCAGCCGCCGCCGGACATGACGATGATCGGTACGTCGGGTTGCGACTTGCGCATCGCCTGGACGGTCTTGAAGCCTTCGCCCTGCGGCAGGATCAGGTCGCTGACGACCGCGGCGCACTCCCGCTCGGCGAAGCAGCGCAGCGCGGAGCGTTCGTCAGCCGCAGCCATCACGGGAAAGCCGGCGACGCGCAGGCAGGCGGCGAGTGCGCCACGCAGGCCGTCGTCGTCTTCGACAAGGAGAACCGGCTTGGGGCTCACGGGGGTCTGAGCAGCTACGTTCATGCACACGAGGGTGGAGCCGTCTGGGCTTCGGAGTGGTTAAGCCGGCCGGTTAACTATCGTTAGCTCCACTCAATATGGGGTCAGCTCGAGCACGACGCCTGCAGCGAGGGGAGATCGGCGTTGACGACGATGCCGACGCCGCGCTCGGCCTTCTCGGCCAGCGCTTCCTTGCGGCGCTCGGCGATCAGCTTGTCGGCGTCCTCGAGGGCGCTCTTGCGGGCCGCCTCGCACGCCGCGGCGGAGCTATAGGTCGTCTGGCTGGTGGAAGGCGGCTGGCTGCTCATCAGCCAGGTCCGGGTCAGCGTGACGGGACGCTCCGTCGCAGCCTGACGGGACAGTTCGAGGACCCGTACGCGTTCCTCCAGCCCGTTGACCTTGCTGCGCAACTGAGCGGTGTCGGCGCGCGCCAGCGGGTCTTCCCGTGCGCAGCCGGCCATGGCCAGGCCGAGCAGCAGGGCGAGGGCCGCAGGTTTCATCTCAGGCGGCTTCGGCCGTGTCGCCCTTCAGGCGTTCGGTGATCCCGGCGCGCTGCAGCAGCGGCAGCACGCCGCCCATGCGATCCGGCGAACTGGCGATCTCGTTGCGCAGTTCGCGATCGCGCAATAGCTGCAGCACCTCCACCCGGGCGCGATCCGCGGCCGGGCCGGTCGGGGCGGTCTCGCCAGCGGCCAGCGGCAGCAGGCTGAGCAGCTTCTGCAGGCGCGGCGCCTTGGCGGCGACGAGGGAGGCCATCACGTGCTCCTCGGCCTCGATCGTCCCGCCCAGCTGGCCAAGGCCTGCGCAGAGGCGTTCGACGTCCGAGGCCTCGAGCCCGCTGCGCAGGATCTGCTGCTGCAGGCGGGCGAGCCGCGCAAGCCTCGCGCCCACCGGTCGCTCGCGATCGCGCATCTCGCTCTCGAAACGGAGGCTCTTCAGCGTGCCTTCGAGCCACCGCGCCGCGGTGCGCTTGGCGTTGGCGCCGATGACGTTCTCGGCCAGCCGCATCAGCGCCACGACCTGTTCGTCGGCGGAGCTGCAGCTGCGCAGGTAGGCGTCGACGAAATCGCCGCTCATCAGGAGCTTGGAGCGCGCGGCGAAGGCGGTTTCGACTTCGGCGGGCGAGAACAGCGGATCGGCGGCCAGCGACACCGCGAGCGCGCGCAGCGCCGTGGTCTCTTCGCGCGGCGCGGCGGGGCGCAGGCGCCGGCCGCTCTTCAGCTCGCGCAGGATCCGCTGCTGCAGCGACCGCCGCAGCTCCTTGAACTCTCCGCGGGCGAAGAGGGCGCTCAGTCGGCGCGCACCGGGCGACAGCGGAGGCATCACCTCGGCCAGCAGGTCGTGGTGGGCGATCAACAGGTCGACGTAAGCGGAATTGGCGAGCCGGGTCAGGCCGGCGAGTTCGCGGCCCAGATCGAGCGGCCCGCCGAACAGGCTCTCCAGGGCCGGCTCGAGCGCGAGGATCTCGACCAGCGGCTGCTCCAGCGCCTTGGCCGCCAGCAACCGCGCAGGTCCGGCGGGCGGAAGCTGCTCGGCGAGTGCGACCAGCCGGTCGACCTTGTCGTCCCAGCTCGAAGAGCTGATGAGCGCGGCGGCGACGCCGGCGCCCAGGCGGTAGGCGGCGTCGGGGCCCTGCGTCAGGCGCTCCGCGGCGGCGGCGAACGGCTCCTTGGCGAAGTCGGCCAGCAGACCGTCGCGCTCGTCATGGGTCAGGCGCGCCACCGCGCGGCCCATCAGGATCTGGTACTTGCGGACCAGGTCGTGCACCGAGCCGCCGTGCTCGGCGGCCTCCGGCGCGGCGATCTTCTGAATCGCGTGCAGCATCTCGCTGCCCGAGGCGTCCAGTTGGCGGGCGAGGTCGGGGCGGTGCACCAACTCGTAGGGCGTGACGCGGGTCGCCAATAGGAACCCACGCATCAGCCGGCCGATGCGTTCGCGGGCGCTCTCGTTGTAGAGGTCTTCCGGGTGCTCGCAGAGCGTCTTCAGCGCACGGCCGGACTTGCCCGATCCGGCGTTCTCGTCGGCGCCGACGTTCAGCAGCGTCGCGGAGCGGAACTCGCGCGTGGCCTCGTCGAGCGACTCCTTGGTGACCTTGGCGGATGCGAAAACGCCCTCGGCGACCAGGTCGCGGGCGGTTGCAAGCGCGATTTCTCGATCCTCGGTTGCAAGCTCTAGCGTCCAACTCTTCGCGCCGGCTCGCCGCCCGAGAACTTCGTAGTGGATAGTGGCCTCGGCCATGTCGCGCTCCGAAGCCCAGTAGAGCCGATCATCCTTAAACCAACATTGAAGCTGGGGCGCCGCCTTCGCAATTCGTTCATGAGCCGGGCTGCGGCGCGGAGACTTAGCTCGTGGTCTGCAGCGGATAGCAGGCCTTGGTCGCGAGCTTGAGGCTGATGTTGCCGAGCCCGGTGAACAACTTGTAGGGATCGACTGTGGCGGTGACCGTATTCCCGCAGCCCGTGCCGCTCCAGGTGAAGGTCGGTCGCGTCCCAATTCCAACCCAACGGGCGGCCGCATAGCTGTTCACGCTCGCGTTCGTGCCGGTGCAGCTTCGACCGATCATCACGCAGCGCGCTGCGTCGCGCGCTGCGACCTGCATGCGCACCGTTTGGAATGAGATCAGCGCGAGATTGATCGTGCCGAAGATGAGGAGAACCGCGGCTGGGATGGTCAGCGCCAGTTCGACGGTGCTGCCGCCATGGCTCGATCTCAGAAAGCGCTGCATCGCTAGCCGACCCTCAGGAAGGCTTCTTTGGTGACGTTCCCTTGCAGGAGTGAGCCGATGGAGATCGGTCCGAACACCGGCCTGTAATAGAAGCTGGCTTTGATGTTGAGGTAGTCGCCGGGCTTCTGGGTGGTGCTGCCGCCTAGCACGCTGGAGCACGTCGGCTGCGTCGTCGCCGCCGACGTGCTCGCCGCGCCGGACGTGCTGACCTTTCCGCGGGTGAGGCCGGTCGTCACTTCCTGAAGGCGGCCTGAGCTGTTGACGCAGTAGTAACTCTCGATGTCCCAGCAGTTGCTGCCGCTGCTGCAGGTGTTGGTGACGGTCACGCGATTGCCGAGCGAGGAGCTTTGCACCGCACTGTCGATCACCGACTTGAGGGTCTGGGCGTTGCGCACTGCGGACGTGCACTTGGTCTCATTGGTGATCGGGATATTGGTGAAGGCGCAGGCGCGGTGCACGGCCGCCACCGTGGCCTGGGCGGCGAACTCGACCTGGATGCGGGTGTACATGTAGAGCCCGAAATCGACGACGCTCACGAGCGGCAACAGGAAGATCGGCGCGAACAGCGCCATCTCCACGGCCGACCCGCCGTCGTCGCGCGCGAGCAGTTTGCGGAGTTTCAGCATCGCCGCCCCCTACTGCAGCAGGACCATGCGGCCGGGCATGCTCCCGGACGGAAGCGTCATGCCTGCGGCGGCGCAATCTCCGTGTGCTAAACTGAAGCCCGTGCCTTTGATAGATATGGTGTCAGCTACGAGGGCGAAGCAGGACTGGCCGTTGCTGGATTTGTTCACCGCGCCTTTGAATTCGAGGTCTGAATTTGGCAAGTAGACAACACCGGTCAATTTCCACGTGGGGCTGTTGCCGGCTTCGGTGATGTTGACATTCTGCGTGAGTGTGGGCGCCTGATACATAACAAGGTTGGACCACACGCCGCTCGTAGGGGCTTTGATATCTAGAGTGCCGCCTCCCACCGGAATGTGGCCGTAGGACGCGGAATTCGTTCCGGCGAAGATGATGGTCGCGCTGACGCCGGCGATTGTGGTCAGCGACTTGCCGCTGGGGACGTTCAGATTGCCATTGTAGATGACCAGCGTCGTGTCGTGCTCGATAGTGGCGTCGGCCGACACTGTCAGGTTGCCGCAGATGGGCTGGAAGCCGCTCCAGGTCTGCACCCCTAATATCGTTTGGCCGGGATAGCTGCCACCGCAAGGATCGCTGGGGATATTGCCCGCCAAACCGGCGTAGGGGTCTGACACGATCGGGACGCTGTTGTTCGTCGAGTCGCCGCATTTGCTATCAATTGAGCCGTGCGCATCGGCGACATCTGCGTCTGGTCCTTGCCCAGTGCAGTTCCCGTCGGAGTTCGACATCACGTTGCAACCGGAGAGGTCGGCTTTCGGAACGCCACGGGTATCAAAGGCGGCGACGCCGGGGCTCGAGTTCAGCGCCAGGAGACAGTAGGGGCGTCCGGTCGTGATCGACTGGCCAACGAGCGCGGCCGCAGGGATCGATTGATACCGTGCCGAACCAATCTGCGTGTTGCCCCTGAAGCCTGCGACGGCGAGCAGTCGGATCGGGAAAAGCTTAGCGACCTCTACCCTGTAGCAGGTTCCCAAAACGGAGCCGGAAGGGCACGTCACGCCGGTCTTCTTCGTCGTGACGGAGATGTTGTTGGCGCCATTGGCGTAGCCGTACTTCGCAAACACCGCCCGAACCTCAGCGCATGGTGTTCCGGCGGCGGCCGTGTCGGTGGAATTGCAATCCGCGGCCGTCCCGCCATTGGCGATGTTTGCGGCGGCGGCCATGGCGGCGGCATCCGTGGCGTTCTGCAGCGAGCCCTGCGTGAAGTACCAGCCTGACGCCTCGGTCGCCACGCCGAGCACGGCGATGATCGGGATGAGCAATAACGCGAATATTGGTGCGATATTGCCGCGACGATCGCGAACGAAATTCACCTCGCAGGCGAGTCTTGCTCGCCTCCCACTATATTGAGCGTTCATCTGGCGGCTGGCCCCCCGCATTCCTGCGGAGAACTTACATTAAATATTTATAAAGAATCAACCTTAACCCATGACGGCCGGCTTGGCACTACCTTGGGGCCTTAGGTCGGGTGCGGAGCACGACACAATGTAAAGTGTTTTCGGCTGTCGCCGTGCGGGACCGCCAGACGAGCTTCGCCGGCCCTGGCGCGGTTGCGCGCCAGGCCGCCGATCGCCCGTTTTGTCGAGAGTTCGGTGAATCCCCCGGGGTCACCGGGTCAATAGAAGATCTCTCTTGCGCCGGAAGACCCCGGCGATTTGGTGTCGATTCTAGCGCGTCGAGGGCTGCTCGACCTTACCGCCGCGGAGGCTCGTGTTACAGCCAGACCTCTTCCACGGCCTGTTGCACGACTTCAGCCGGAACGTCGGTGGAGCGCATGAGCTCCACGCCGTCGCAGTCGATCTGCAGCCACACGGGGCGGCCCGCGTAGACGGCGTCGGCCGGCCGGGCCGCGCCGGCGTCGGTCGCAAGGATCGCCCAGGTCTCGGGCGACATCACCAGGCCGGACGGCCGCTCGCCGCGCGCATCGAGGGCGCGAAGCGTGTCGTGAAGCTCGCCGGCGGCGATGGGAGCGTTCTGCTGGGTCATCGTCCGCCATCATTGCGCCACGCGCCTTAACCTGCGCCTTGCAAACGCGCTTAACCGAAGGTTGGTCGGAGCGGCCGTCGGCAACCGACTGTTCAGCACGTCAGTGCGGCTGCGAAAGCAGATCGTCCTGGGCGGCGACGTCGACGAGGTCGGGGCGGAACAGCCAGCGCGCGCTGCCGCTGAACGCCATGATCGGCCGATACCGTGTCACCTGTCCGATGGGCAGCACCCGGTCGGAGGTGCTGTCGAGCATCAGCAAATCCGCGCCGTCGCGCACCAGCAGCACCGCGTGGTCGACGCCGCGGCCAAGGTCGCCTACGAGAAGCAGGTAGAGGTCGCGCGAGGGCGCGCCGGCGGCTTCCATCAGCCGCATCTTGGCGATGGCGAAATCCTCGCAGTCGCCGCGGCCGGCTTCGATCGTCTCTTCGAGATCGGCCCAATAGTCGTCGACGCCCCAGACGTCGCGGTCTGCGGCCAGCGCCACGTGGCGGTTGACGAAGCTGTTCACCGTCTCGGCCATGGTCCGCAGGGGGCGCCCCTTCAGCGCGAGCGTGAGCTGGCCCCATTCGCCGGGGGGCGGGGCGGCGCTTGCGTGCGCCTGCAAGCTGGCCCACCGGGGATCGGGCACGGCGGCGTCGACCTGGGTCGCCGGATAGCCGAAGGCGTCCGGTGGCTCGGGCTCGGCCAACAGCGCCTGCAATGCGTCCTCGGCGGTTGGATCGAGCGTTGTCGCTGCGCTGGCGGTCGGGGCGACGGAAGCACCCTGCGCCCAGACCGGTGCGGCCAGGCTCACCGCCGATGCAGCGGCCAGCAGGGTGGCGAGCGGCTTCAGCACGCGCGCGCCTAGTTCCCTGAGGCCAGGATATCCAGCACGCGCAGGATCGCCGGACCCGACACGATCAAGAGGATCGTCGGCAGGATGAAGATCATCAGCGGGATGCTCATCAGGGCGGGGAGGCGGCCTGCGCGCTCCTCCAACTCCAGGATGGAGTCGCTGCGCAGCTCCGCGGCGGCGACGCGCAGCGCGCCCGCCAGCGGCGTGCCGTAGCGCAACGTCTGCGACAGCGTGCTGATGACGCTGCTGATCGTAGGGACGTCGATGCGCTCGGCGAGATTGGTGAAGGCCTGGTTGCGGTCGGGCAGCACCTGCATGTCCGCCGAAGTCATCGCCAGCTCCTCCGCCAGCGCCGGCTGACTGACCTGCAGCTCCTGGGTCACCCGTGCGAGGGCGTCTTCAAGTGCAAGCCCTGCCTCGGCGCATACCACCAGCAGCTCCAGGGCGTCGGCGAACCCTCGTGTCACCGCCCGCTGACGCTCGGACGCCGCGCGGCGGAGCACCAGGATCGGCGCCAGATATCCGGCGACGCCGCCAACGATGACGAAGATCGCCACCCCGGCTCCGGCGAGCTGACTCGCCTCGAGTCCGACGTAGACGACCGCGGCTGCGAGGCCGGCGGTGGTCGCCTGGACGATGCTAAAGGCGCGTTTGACGTTGCGCGGTGCGACTCCGAAGCGCCGGCAGATGCGGGCGAAGGCCAGCAACTCGACATCGCGCGCCGTAGCTGCACGGGTGTCGGCGATGAAAAAGCCGTCCCGCACCTTCCGCTCGACGGGCGGGGCTGTAGCGCCCTGAGCCGCCACCAGCTCGATCCGCTCGGCCAGCGCGCGCCGCTGCGCGGCCATCGGCCGGGCGAGCAGAGCCGCGCCGCCGGCGACCAGCCCGATGGCGAGCAGCAGCATCCAGATGCTGGCGACCATGGGAGCCTCTAATCCAGCGCAGCGCGACGCATCAGGACGCGCATGGTGAAGAAGCCAGCAGCAAGGTTGCAGGCCGCAATGCCGAGGATGAGCTTGCCGCGAGGGTCGTGGAACAGCGGCGTCAGGTATTGCGGCACGACGACCGCAAGGCCTGCAAGGACGACGACCGGCACGGCGCCCAGGACGTAGCTGGACATGCGCACCTCGGCGGTGAGGGCGCGCACCTTCAGGCGCACGCCGCGTCGCCGACGGATGATCTCCGTCAGCGTCTCCAGAGTGCTGGCAAGATTGCCGCCCGTGCCGTGCTGCAGGGCGACGCTTGCGGTGAAGAAGCGGAAGTCGGAGAGCTGGATGCGCCCGCCGGCGTGCGCCAGAACGCCGGCGACCGATACGCCGATGTCGAGCTGGTCGGCCATTTCGGCGAACACCTCTGCTACCGCCGCCGGCGCTTCCTCGGCCACGGCGCGGATCGCCGCCGTCGTCGGCAGGCCGGCGCGCAGCACCCGAACGACGTTGTCGAGCGCGGTGGGGAAGTACTCCAGGAACCTTGCCTCGCACCGCCGCTGCTCGCCCAGGACGAGGAACCGGCAGATGCCGTAGCCCAGCGCCAAGGCCAGCGGGACGGCGACCCAAAGCGGCGTCGAGATCGCCAGTTGCAGAGCGAGCAAGGCGCTTGCCGTAAGCGCCGCAATAATCGCGAGCGTCGCGCCGGAGCGCTTCACGCCCCAGGTCTGCTTCATGCCCCAGGTCAGAAACTGCCTCAGCCGGTCCCGGTCCTGCGGGCGATCCAGGCTCTCGGCGTCGTGGATCAGCAGCGTCGGGCGCATCTCGACGCGCAGGCCGGCAAGTCGGCTGGAGATCATTCGCCGCCGGCCCACCGTCTGGGTCACTGCGGAGGCGACGAGCAGGCCTCCGCCCAGCACCAGGAAGACGGCGGCGAGGGCGGCCATGTTCACGCCGGGGCGCCCGCCAGGCTGAGGGCCGCCATGAAGGGCTCGCCGTAGCCGTAATACTCGAGCCTGGAGAAGAAGTGCGGGCGGTTGCGGTGCGCCTCGAACACCCCGCGAATGCGGCCGTCGGCGGTCTCGCCCTGGTAGCGGAAGTTGAAGATCGAGCCGAGCGAGATGGTGTCGCCCTCGCGGCCGGCGAGCTCAACCACCTCCACGATGCGTCGAACGCCGTCGCGCATGCGCTCAACCTGGATGATCAGGTCCACGGCGCTGGCGATCTGCGCCCGGATGGCCGGGATCGGCAGGCTGGTGTTGGCCATCAGGATCATGTTCTCGAGCCGGGCGAGCGCATCGCGCGACGAGTTGGCGTGAATCGTCGACATCGAGCCCAGGTGGCCGGTGTTCATCGCTTGCATCATGTCGAAGGCTTCGGAGCCGCGGACTTCGCCCAGGATGATGCGGTCGGGACGCATGCGCAGAGCGTTGCGCACCAGGTCGCGCTGCAGGACCTCGCCGTTGCCTTCGATGTTGGCGGGGCGGGTTTCCAGCGGCAGCACATGCGGCTGCTGCAATTGCAGTTCGGCCGCGTCCTCGATGGTGATGATCCGTTCGCCCGGGTCGATCTGGCGCGAGAGGGCGTTGAGCAGCGTCGTCTTGCCCGAGCCGGTGCCGCCCGAAACGATGATATTGAGCCGGCAACGCGCGGCGATCTCCAGCGCCTTGCCCATGGCCGGCGTCAACGCGCCCAGCCCGGCCAGGCGGCCGAAGTCCATCTTTCCCTTGGCGAACTTACGGATCGAAATGCAGGGGCCGGCGAGGCTGAGCGGCGGAATGATGATGTTGACGCGGCTGCCGTCCAGCAGGCGGGCGTCCAGCATCGGGCTGGACTCGTCGACCCGCCGGCCGACCGAGGAGGCGATCCGCTGCGCGACGTGGAGAACGTGGGCGTCGTTGCGGAAGCGTTGAGGAGTCAGCTCGAGCTTGCCGTCGCGCTCGACATAGATCTTGGTCGGGCCGTTCACCAGAACGTCGTTGACGCCCTCGTCCTGCATGAGGATCTCGAGCGGGCCGAGACCGACGATGTCGTCGACGATCTCGCCGGCGAGGGCCGCCTGCTCGGCGCGATTGAGCAGCGAGCGACGCTCGTCGGCGATGGATGCGACGAGCGCGCCGATGCGGGAGATAAGCTCGTCCCGCGGCATGCGGATCGCCGAGGCCGGCTCGATCCGTTGCAGGACGACGTCGCGGATCTCGTCGACCTCGGGGAGCGCCTGAAGGGCGGCGGTGGCCTGCATGGCGTCAGCCCAGGATCCGCTTCAACAGCGGAACGGGACGTCTGGCCGCCATGCTCTCGCCGCCGAGCAGGGCCGCGAGCGGCTGGACGCCCCTGGCGAGCGCGCCGGTCGGACCACCCTGACCGCCTTTGATCGCCTGTTCGGCGATCTCCCGGGCATAGGGAATGACGAAATCCGGAGCTTGGCCCGAGGCTTTGGCGAAGTCCTCGACGGGAAGGCCCCCGGCGGCGCCGGCGCGGTTGAGCACATGGACCAGGCCGCGCTCGGCGGTGTTCTCGCCCAGGCATGCGCGCCACCGGGCCACGTCACGGGCCGACGACAGCCGGGCGTCGCTGACCAGCACCAGCGTGCTCGGCATGTGCAGTACGCGCTTCAGGTTCGGTGCGACGTGCGCCGGGATCTCGACGACCACGTAGCGATAGCGGCGCACCATCCGATCGAGAAGGGCGATCAGTGCGTCCTCGTCGAGGGCGGGCAAACTGTCCAACGGGTCGAGCGACCCCATGAGGTCGAGGCGGTTGGTGACCTGGATCAGGCCGCGTTCGAGCAGCAGATCGTCGACGCGGTCGGCCTGGCTGAGCGCCGCGCGCAGCGCCGAGTTGGGCTGGGTGTTCACCGAAAGCGCCAGGTCGCCGCGCTGCAGATCGAGATCGACCAACACGACCGGGCGGGGAGGCGACTCCGAGAGCGTGCTGGCCAATGCGACGGCCACCGTGCTGGCGCCGGATCCGCCCCGAGCGCCGACCACATAGACCAGCCTGCCGAGGCGCGAGGCGCCGATCGAAGCGTCGCCGAACAGCAGTTTGCGGCAGACCCGCGCGGCCACCGCGGAAACCAGCGGCTTGAACAGGTACTCCGAGGCGCCGGCGTCGAGCAGCGCGCGGTAGAGGCGGATGTCGTTCTCGTCGCCGAGGATCAGCACGCGGGTCGCCGGCTCGCAGCCGTCGATCAGCGCGCGGACCCGGTCGACCGGGTCGCTCTCGCCGCAAATGTCGACGACCAGCAGGTTCGGCGACGCCGTGCCCTCCAGGTCCGCCTGAGCATTGCGCAGGCCGCCGGTTCGGAACTGCACCGTCTCGTGCGAGAGGTCGCGCAGCGCCTGACGCAGCACGCCCTCGCTGTCCGGGTCGCGGGTGTAGACGATCGCCTGTGTCGGGTTGGCCGAAGAGTGAAGCCGCGGTTGGGCCAGGCTGCTCATCGCGTGGTCTCCGTGCGGACGTCGTCGTGCGGTTGCTGCGGCGCTTCGTAGGCCTCGATCACCCGGGCGGCGCGCAGGCCCGAGGCGGGGGTCAGCTCGCGTCCGCGCTGCAGGTCCGCCGGATCGGCCACCATCGCCGCAAGGTTGGCGCGGTTGGCGCAGCCGAGCCCCAGGCCGCCCGCGCCGGCCGGGCTCGCGCACGTCGCAGGCAGAGCCGCCGGGCGCTCCAGGTGCTCGGCGCAACCGGCCAGCAGAAGGGCCGCGAACGGCCAGATGCGCGCAATGCGCAGGACCGAGCTCATGGCTTGTCCTCCAGGATGAATCCGGCCGGGCCGCTGTAGTGCGGATGGTCCTTGGGCATCATCTGCACGCGGCCGAGCACCGCCTGCTCGAGCTCGTTGGCGAACACCAGGCTGTCGGCCGGCGTCCGTAAAGCCGCGAGCTGGTTCACCGGTCGCACGATGTAGGGGGTGACGATGATCACCAGCTCGCTCTCGTCGTGCTGGAAGCTTGTCGAGCGGAGCAGCGCGCCCAGCACCGGAATGTCCTTCAGCCAGGGGAATTCGTTCACGCTGCTGGACATGTTGTTCTGGAACAGGCCGGCGATCGCGAAGCTCTGCCCGCTGGCGAGCTCCACGGTCGTCTCTGCCCGTCGCACGGCGAGGCCTGGCACCTTGATGTTCTCGATGGTGACCGCGCCCTTGTCGGTGATCTCGCTGACTTCCGGCCGCACCTTGATGCTCAGCCGGCCGGGGTCGAGCACGACGGGCGTGAAGTCGAGCGCCACACCGAACTTCTTCCACTCGATGCTGATCGAGTTGTTCATCTGAGCGATCGGCACCGGGAACTCGCCGCCCGCGAGGAAGCTGGCGGTCTGCCCGGACGCGGCCGTCAGATTGGGTTGGGCGAGAATGCTGACCACGCCCTCGGTCTGCAAGGCGTCGATCACGCCGTTGACGTTCACCGAGCCGCCGGGGCTGCGGTAGCCGAACAGGAAGGAGCTCGCGCCCATCGCGCTGCGCGTCGCGGGCGGGATCACGCCGTCGGCGCCGGCGATCGGGCGACCGGTGGCGAGGCCGAGGATCGTCGAGCCGTTGTTGCTCAGCGAATCCCAGTTGAAGCCGAGCGAGCGCGAGACCGAGCGGGAGACTTCGACGATGCGCACCTGCAGGTTCACCTGGGTCTCGCCCACGAGGCCGACGTTGAAGTTCACGCCGTCCTTGTCGTCCGCGTACTGGTCGGCCGCCGCCTTGAGGCTGGCGGCCTCTCGCGGGGTGACGGTGATGCCTTCGACGGTGACGCCGCGGGGCGCGGGGCGGACGCGGACCTTGGAACTGCCCGGCTGCGCGGCCAGCGTCTCGGCCGCCGCCGCCGTCGGGCGCACCACGTTCACGGCGTGGGCGGTGACCTGCCCGCTCTTGTCGGTGACGTAGATGGTGGTGCCGCCGACTTTGCGCCCGATGACGAGGATGCGGCGGGCGTCCTTGGCCTGGACGTCGGCGATGGCGGGGTTTGCGACGAAGACGGTGACGGCGGGGCTCGGCAGGTCGAGCGGCGCCGCATGATCGGCTTCGACCTGCATCGTGCTGGCCGCGATCGGCGACCCGGGCTTGAACACGCCGTCCACGTCGGCCGCGCGTGCGGCGAACGCAGAAACGGCGAACAGCAACAGGGCCGCCGCGGCGGCCCCGATGCCCAAAGCGCGCGGTGGCGACGACCTCATGAGGGACCAGCCCCCGAGGCTCCGCGCAGCACCAGCACCGATCCTTCGGAGGCGCCGGCGGTGCGAGGCGGGCCGACGGTTCTGGCGGTGGGCGTCGAGCCTGGGGCCGCCGCCGGCGGGACTGTGCGCCAGTGCGCAGCCTCGGAAACGTCGCCGGACCACACTGGCGCGGCGTCGACGTCGTCGCCGATGTCGCCGACACCGCGCAGCGAGATCTGCAAGTCTCCCATGCGCGACGCGAGGAAAAGCCGCTGCGCATCGCGGGGACTGGCCTCGAGCGTGATCGTGCGTGGCGGCTCCACCCCGCCGATGCCCTTCTCGGCGGTGAGGCTGCGCCCCACGGCAAGCACGCGGTTGTTGCGCAGCACGGTCTCGGCGGCGATGCGGCGCGCGCCCTCGCTGACCTGTTGGATCAAGATGACGTCGACCCGGTCGCCCGGCTGCACCAGGCCCGATGCGCTCTGTGGCGCGTCGACGGAGATGGTCACGGCGCGCAGGCCGGGGCCGAGGGTGGCGGCGAGGAAATTCCGCTGATCCGGGCGCACCACGCTGTCGGCGCGCAGCACCTCGCCGGGCGTAAGCCCGCGCAGCACCGCGGCGCCGATCAGGGCTCCCTTCGGCGTGTCGCTTTGAGAGAAGGCGCCGGCGGGCGCAGGCGCGTCGCCGAGCGGGCGCCAGGACAGGTCCGCTTCGCGCAGCAGGGCGCCCGGCTCTACCTGTCGGGCGGCGACCAGTACGGCGCCAGCGACCGGGATGCTGCGCGTCGCGGCCACGCCCCGCGGCGCATTCAGCCAGACCCCGCCCAGCCCAAGGCCCACGAGGATGGCCGCAACACCGAGGATGATCGGAAGCCGCCGCAAAAGGCCGTTCATGGGCCGCTCCGCTCAGCGGTCGGCGACCATGCAGGGCCTTGCCCGACTCGGATTTTCCCTCTGGCGTTAATCATCGTCTGAGAGTCGCTTCCTAGTAACAATAGAGCAGCGGGCGCGATTCGCGGGTAGCGGGCGTGGGAGAAAGTTAACGTGGCCATGTCTTGCGAACTTATGAATGTTGGCGGGGCTTGCGGTCGCAGGGTGCGCGTCCTGCGCGGTATAGTTGCGCCCGTGTTGAGTATCGCCACAGTTGTGTGCGCCGCTGGCGCTGACGTCGCCGCGGCGAAGGCAAAGCTCGCCACGGCGAGCGGATCGGCTCAGGTGAGCGCGGCGGCGAGCCTGCGGATCGCCCGATCGATGCGGAATTCCGGCAACGCCGCCACAGCCGTGCCGATCTATCGCGAGCTGGCGGCCGGCCTGCCCGCGGACGCGCCGTTGAAGATCGAGCTCGGTGAGGCGCTTCTCGAGGCGCGGCTCATCGATGAGGCGATCGGCCTGTTCAACGCGGCCCCGGCCAGCGCGCGTGCACAGCTGGGCCTGGCGCGGGCGCAGCTCGAACTGGGCCAGCCCGCAAAGGCGCTGGTGTTCGCAGATCGCGCCGAGCACATCTCACCCACCGACACCGCCGTGCTCAATGTTCGCGGCGTGGTGCTCGACCGGCTTGGCCGTCATGGCGAAGCGCAGACCTGCTACCGCGGCGTGATCGCGCTTACGCCATCAAGCGTCGCCGCGCGCAGCAACCTGGCGCTGTCGCTGGCGCTGATCGGCCAGTTCCCGGAGGCGCTGGATATCCTGGAGCCCATTGCGCGATCAGCCAACGCCACCGCGCGCGACCGCCAGAATCTCGCGTTCATCTACGGTTTGAAGGGTGACTCGGCGACCGCTCGGGCGCTTGGCGAGGTGGACCTCGACCCGAAGACGGCCGCGGCCAACACCGCCTTCCTGGCGCTGGCCCACGACCAGCTCTCCGAGGCTAACTGAGCGGGTAGCAGGCCTGCGAGGTCACGGTCGTGGGCGCCTTCGGCCATGGGACGTAGTACCGAAACGAGGCTTGCACGCGGACGGAAACGCCGCAGGTCAGCCGCGTGACGATGAAGCTCGACGCCGGCGTGTGCAGACCCCAGGCAGACGTCGCCGCATAGCTCTGAATGGCGGCGTTCGTACCGCAATTGGTGGAGTTCACGCTGGCGCACCGCGCCGCGACCTGCACGGCGCGGTCCAACGTCACTTCGGTCCAGACCAATCGGCCGAGATCCATCACGGCGATGGCGAAGCCGATCAGCGCCGGCAGCACGAAAGCGTACTCCAGCGCTGCGGCGCCCCGCTCGTCATTCGCAAAGTTTCTCATGGCGTCCGCGCCGTCGCGTGCGCGGTGAGCGTGGCGGGCAGTCCGAACTGCGAGCCGAACACCGTGGGGCGCGTGATCTTTGCGTAGATGTCGACGAAATGCCGCGCCGCCTTGGTGTCGGAACAGGTGGCGTTCTGGGCGACCCGTGTGAGGCCCGAGGCGGTCGGACAGGCGTAGAAGGCCGACGGAGCGGGATAGGCGGTCACGGTGCGGGTCGGGTTCGCCCCCTGTACGGCCGTTGTGATGACGGCTGCATCGAAGCCCTTCAGCGCCGCCTGCGCGCCGGCCGCCACCGCCGCTTCGGCCGCCAGCCGCGTGCGCAACGCCAGGCCGAGCTCGGTCATGCCCACCAGGACGGTCGCGAAGATCGGGGCGACGAGGGCGAACTCGATCGCGGCCACGCCGCGGACGTCGCGCAGCCAGGCGGCCACACGGATCCGCAAACGGCGGCTCACTCGACCAGCCCCGGGGCCGTCGTGCCCCCGACAGATGTTGTCCCGACGCCTGTGCATGAGGAATTGAAGGTCAGGTTCGCGTTGTTCTGGACGGAGATTTTAGCGGCGATCACCTGGGTGCATGTGCTGGCGGTGGTCGCAAGATTGTTGGAGAAATACGCTGTCTGGCTGGGGAAATAGATCGCACCCTTCACCGTAAGTACGTTGTTGTTCTTAAAATTCTGCACCACGGACGAGCTGTTGTTCTTGGAGCTGTAGAGAGCGATGCCCTGGGTGTTTCCGCTCGTTGGCGCCGTGATGTTGATGGTCGTGCCGTTTCCGGTGTCGATCGGATAGTTGCCGTTGATGATGATCGTCACCCCGCCGGTCCCGGTGATGGTGACGTTGTTGCCCAGCGACAGTTTCGTATCGACCCAGTAGACGCCGGGATTCAGCGTCACATTGGCGTTGTTGTCGAAATCCCATCCCTGGTCGTACCAGCCGGGCGACAGCGCGCTCGAGGGCTTCGACGCCGCGGTGAGCTTGGAACTGGGCTTCGCCGGCAGCACGACGCTGGCATAGGGGTCGGTTAGCGCGCCGGCGTGCTTGTTGATCGATCCGCTGACCGTGGCCCCGTTGGCGATGGCCACGTCGCCGGCGGTGGTGACCGAGCCGGTGAGCTTGGCGTTGTTGCGCAGATCGACCGAGGAGTTGCTGGCCGAGTTGGTCAGCATGCCGCAGCCCGGCATGTTCACGATGGCGTTGTTGTCGATGTAGAGGGCGCTTGCCGACGAGGTATCGAGCGACACCAGGCAGGCGGACGTCGAGACCGAGCGAACGGCCAGCGACCGCGCACGGACGGTGTAGTTCCCCGTGCGGAACAAGCCGATCAGGCCCGGCGAGAAAGCCTGCGCCACGACGACCTGCACGTATTTGCTGTCGCTGGCGTGCGCGCCGCTCGTCGGCGGATTCGACACGGTGACCGTGACGTTGTTGGTCCCGTGTTTGTAACCGAGGGAGGCTGTCACCGCCTTGGCCTCGGCGGTCGGGTCCGATGTGCCGAGCGCCGTCGCCGCGGCCATGGCCGCGCTGTCGGCCACAGATTGCTGTTTGCGTTGCGCCAGCAGCAGCTGCGAAACCTCGACGCCGAGCGCGACGAAACCCAGCATGAGCAGCAGCAGCAGCGCGGCCTGCACGGCGACGCTTCCGGACGTGCTGCGGCGAAGGCTCTGCACGATTGTGGGAAGAGAGTGAGCCGCCATGCGACGCCTGAAAATTCCTTCGCGCCGAGCGGCCGGGCAGGCTTCGCTTGCTTCAGCGTGCGAGCGGATTGTCGGCGGCAAGCGTAAGCGATCGATAAATTCGCCTCTCGATCTAATATCGGTCAAACTGCGCCAGCTGCGGCGCGATCGGCGATCTTTCTGTAGGCGGCCGCACACCCAGATTGGGGGTGCGGCTACTGCTCACTTGAAGTCCAGTTCAGGAGGCGCAAGAACAGTCGCAATTAGCGCGTATCGCGATTATCGCGTTCTTATCGAATGCAGCTTTAGTCGTCGCGCATGACTGAGGTGAATGTCTTGGGCGTAGCGGGGGGCACGGCGAAGTCCGACTTTCTGGACATCGCCAAACCGGAAGAGCGATCGCTTCGCAGGCTGGCGGTGATTCTGCTGCTGTCGGCGCCGGCTGTGCTGGTCGTCGTGCCGATCTGCATGTTCCTGATCGCGCACCTGTGGGGGCGATCTTTCAGCGACATCGCGCAGATGGCGAAGGCCGGCGGGGCCGGCGCGCGAAATCTCCTGAGCTACGGCTTCGAGCTGTCGGTGGCCGGCGTGGCTTCGATCGCCGTGGCCTTGATCTGGTTGCTGATCGCCAGCCGAGTGCAGCGTCGCGCGCCGCTCAGCTTCCTGACCGCGGCGCCGCGGCTTCGGACCGGCCAGTTCCTGGGCGGCCTCGCGGCGGGCGGCGTGCTCGTCGGATTTGCCGTGGCGGTCGAGCGGTTTCTGTCGGCGGATCACACCGTGGCGCCGATCCTGACGCCGGGCGCGGCCATCGACGAACGGGCGGGTTACGCCCTCATGGCCGCCGGCTTCCTGTTCCTCGCCGCGGCGGCCGAAGAAATTCTCTTCCGTGGATGGATGATCCAGCAGGTAGGCGTCTGGACGCGCAACGTCGCCGTCATGCTGGCGGTGAACGGCGTCGTCTTTTCGTTCGTCCACTTCGACCCCGACATCAGCGGCTTTCTGATCCGTTGCCTGATGGGCGCGGGCTGGGCGTGGATCGCCATCCGCACGGGCGGCATCGAGTTCACCACCGGCGCCCACCTCGCGAACAACCTGTTGGTCAGCCTTTTCGTCGCGCCGGTGAGCTTCGCCCCGCAGCCGAGCCATGGGGTCGACTACGCCTCGATCGCAGTGGAGGGCGCTATCATTCTGCTGCTGGTGGCGGTGGTGGAGGCGCATCTCCGCCGCAAGCCAGCCGATGACAGCCTGGGGGCGGGGCGCGAGCTGCCGCTCCGCCGTTGAGCGGGAGCCGTCTAGCCTTTGGCCGGCCAGGCGCCACGGGGCTCGCCTGATGCTGGAGTCGGTCCGCAACATGCGCTTCGGGCGGCGCGGACCCTACTACGCCGCGATCCTGCTCGTCCTGTGGGCGATGGCGGCCGCGGAGGGCTTCCACGTGGTCTCGCACGCGCCGCGCGTGCCGATGATCTTTCTCGCGGCCGTGCTGATGACGGCCTTCCTGTTCGGTGCGGCGCCGGCCTATTTCGCCGCGGCGTTGGCTTTCGTCGTCTACAACATCTACGTCGCGGCCCCGACGTTCGACGTCTCCTTCGCGCCAGACGACTTCGTAACCTTGCTGGTCTTCTTCGCCGTGGCGATGCTGACGGGCAACCTCACCGGGCGGGTGCGCGATGAGGCCAAGCGCAACGAGCTGCGTGCCGACAGCATGGCCCAATTGTTCGACGCCACTCGCGAGTTCTCCCGCGTTACGGACCAGAACTTCATTCGCCAGCGTCTGGCGAACCGGATCGCCGCGATGGTCGGCAGCGCCGCCGTCGTGCGCGCCGTCGAGCCGGGCGGCCCTGCGCCCGTCGAGCTCGATCTGCCGGACGAGGAGGCGTTCAAGGAGGTGTTTCGGCGCGCCGAGGCGGAGCCGGCGTCGCACGCCAGCCGCAGGTACGGCGACTGGATCGTGCGTGCGCTCGTCGCCGAGGAGGAATGCCTGGGGGCGGCCGCCTGGCGCATCCCGCGCGAAGCGCCCATGCGTGAGGACGAACAGGCCTTCGTCGAGCTGATGATCGACGCGGGCGCCGCCGCGGTGGCGCGCGCCAGCCTCGCCGAGCGGGTGGCGGAAGCCGAGGGCCGGGAGACTGCCGAGAACCTGCGCAACGCCCTGTTTTCGTCGATCTCGCACGACATCCGCACGCCGCTGACATCGATCATCGGCTCGGCCTCGACGCTGCGTGAGTTTCCCGCCAGCCTCGCCAGCGGCGTGACCGAGGACCTGCTCGACAACATCTCCGAAGAGGCCGAGCGGCTGAACACTTATGTCTCCAACCTGCTGAACATGACCAAGCTCGAGTCCGGCGTGTTCGCGGCGGAGCGTTCGGACTTCGAAGTGCGCGAAGTGCTCGACCGCCTGGCGCGCCGCCTGAACCGACAGTCGGGGCGGAGCATCAGGATCCTCTGTCCGGAGCCGGACGTGCAGGCGCTGGGCGACCCGGTGTTGTTCGAGCAGGCGCTCTCCAATGTGCTGGAGAATGCGATCCGCTACACCCCGGCCGGCGGGGCGATCCGCATCCTCTGTCGCCCGAAGAACAGCGCGATTGTCGTCGCCGTCGACGACGAGGGCACGGGGGTCAGGTCCGAGGAGCTTCCGCTGCTGTTCGTGAAGTTCTATCGGGCGGCGTCGGAGAAGACGACGGGCACCGGACTTGGGCTTTCGATCACAAAGGGTTTGGTGGAAGCCATGGGCGGCTCGGTAACCGCTCGTAATCGTTCAGGTCGTAAGACGGGCTTGGTTGTCACCATCACTCTGCCGGCGGCGATGTCATGAGTCAGGACGCACAGACGGTTCTCATCGTCGACGATGAACCGCAGATCCTCCGCTTCCTTGGGCCTGCGCTGAGCGCGGCCGGCTACGCCGTTGTCACGGCGAGCGCTGGCAAGGCGGCCATCGAGGCTATGGCGGGGTCGCCGCCCGAGGCGATGATCCTCGATCTCGGCCTGCCGGACATCGACGGCAAGGAAGTGATCGCCCGGGTCCGCGAATTCTCGACCGTGCCCATCATCGTGCTCTCCGCGCGCGACCTGGAAGCGGAGAAGATCGCCGCGCTTGATCTCGGCGCCGACGACTTCGTCAACAAGCCGGTCGGCGTGGGCGAACTGCTGGCCAGGCTGCGCGCTACGCTGCGGGCGCGGCAGCGGCTGACCGCCGGCTCGTCTAAGCTCACGGCCGGGGATCTGGAGATCGACTTCTCGGCCCGCCGCGTCTTCCTGGAGGGCGACGAGGTGAAGCTCTCGCCGCGGGAATACGCGCTACTGCGAACCCTGGCCGCGCACGTCGGCGGCGTCGTCACCCACAAGCAGGTCATCGCGGCGGTCTGGGGGGCCGACTCCGACGTCGATGCGCAGTTCGTCCGGGTGCTGGTGGCGCAGCTGCGCAGCAAGCTCGAAGCCGAGCCCTCGGCGCCGCGCTACGTCCTGACCGAGCCGGGCGTCGGCTATCGCCTCGCGCCCGACGAGCGCGCGGGGAAGTAGCAGGCCACACGCGCTCTGGTCCTATTCTTGGGCCGCGCGGGGCGCGAGCAGTTCGATGTTCAAGGTCGGAGCGTTGGGGTGAGGCCGCTACAAATTGCAAAGCGACATCGGGTCCTGTCAGGGGGGCCGCCCGCGACCAACCTCTTGACGCCAGACCGGATCAAAATCTTCGGCGTAGTGTTCGCCGTCGCCTGGCTCCTCATCCTCTGCTTCGATATTTGGGGGCATACCCGCCACGGCTTGGTCGACGCGGACGGACAGCAACTTGGGCGCGACTTCGTGAATAGCTGGGCTGCGCCTCGCCTCGCGCGGACCGAAGCGGCCAAGCATGTCTATGCGATCGGAGACCTGACGGCCTTCGAAAGGAGTCTGACGGCGCCGAACGCCGCTCCGAAGTTCTACTCCTATCCACCGACATACCTGCTGCTGACGACCCCGATTTCCCTCCCGCCGTTCCTGCCGGCTTATCTGATCTGGATCGTCTCGGGATGGTGCCTGCTCATCGCCCTGCTGCGCCCGTTCCTCGGTCTCAAATCAGCGACGATGGGCGTGCTGGCCTCGCCCGCTGTGTTCATGAACAATGTGTCGGGCCAAAACGGCGCCTTCACGACGGGCGCGTTCGTCGGTGGGTTGATGCTGCTTGAGCGGCGCCCCGTCTTGGCTGGCGTTGTGCTGGGGCTACTCAGCGTCAAGCCGCAGCTCGCGCTGCTGGTCCCGCTTGCTCTAATCTCCGCGGGCCAGTGGCGGGCGCTCCTGGCGATGGGCTTCAGCGCACTTCTGCTGGCCGGCATCAGCATCCTTGCCTATGGCGTCGCACCCTGGTTGGCGTTCTTCAGTAACTTCCCGACTCAAAAGCTGTTGCTCGATCTCGAGCCTTCTATCTGGCAGCGGATGCCGACCGTCTACTCGGCCATCCGGCTCGTGGGCGGCACAGCTGAACTCGCCTATGCGGTTCAGCTTGTCGCGGCTGCGTTTGCAGCCCTGTGTGTGGTCGTGGTCTGGCGACGTTCCGAACCGCTGCTGACCAAGGCGGCGATCCTGATCCTCGCCAGTCTTGCCTGTACGCCCTACGCTTGGGACTACGACAGCATCGCAGTCTTGTTCGCTGCGGTGTGGCTATGGGCTCCGGCATCGGGCGTGGCTGCGAACGCTTGGGAAAAGTCGCTGCTGGCGATTCTCGTGGCCGGGGGGGCTCTGGCGCCCTTGCTGGCGAACGCGCTGCACCTACAGATCGCGCCTCTTTGCCTGCTGGCTGTGCTCGCCAGGCGCGTCATTACGCCCACGGAGCGGGCGCCGGCGGGGGCCGAGCCTCGCGATGGGGCTTGAGCCGCGCAAAAACGCCCCCGGATCTCTCCGGGGGCGCATCTGCACTGAAAGACGCTGTCAGATCAGGTGGCGTAGGAGCTGATCGTCGACGCCGTCTTGTTGATCGCGCCGGAGATGGCGTTCTTCAGGCTGCCGACGGCGACGACGATGCCAAGACCGACGATGGCCAGGATGAGCGCGTATTCGGCCGCCGAGGCGCCGGATTCGTCTTGGAAGAACTGAACGAGCTTGGTCATTGAACAACCCTGTATTCTGTTGGGCCGCCACCATGGGACCCGGTTTGAGATCGGCCCGTCCCGTACTGATACGCTGGGTGGCGGCCTTGTCCCGGATGTTGCGAGGAGCGTGCCAAGTTCGCGTCATGAGCGACTCGAACTCGCTGGTCGGGGGCAATGTCGGACAGGCGCGCGCCGAGCAGCTCCGCATCGGCTAAAGGGAAGGAGAAGCTTCTCGAGAATGCTAGCGGCGCGAGCGAATGTAGGAACCAGGATAATCTTCGACGATCAACACTTTGGCCATTAACATTGACGGCTGAGTAACCGAGATCTTTATCGGCCAGGTAATCACGCTCGGTCCATGCTACAGCTATGGAATACGCTAGAACGGCGCCCTCCGCCCTCAATGTCTCCGGACTCGTCAAAGAGTACCTGGGAGGCCGCGGTGTTCATGACGTCAGCCTGAGCGTTGCGGCAGGCAGCGTCGTCGGCTTCATTGGCGCAAACGGCGCCGGCAAAAGCACGACGCTGAAATGCATCGTCGGCCTCCTCGAGGCCGACCGTGGCGCGGTCGAACTGTTCGGCGAACGGGTCAACTTCCAGCGCCGCCAGCGCCTCGGCTACCTGCCGGAGGAGCGCGGCATCGCGCCGAAGGAGCGGGCGCGCGATGTCGTCGCCTTCCACGCGCGCCTCAAGGGGTTCGACGCGAAGTCTGCCTATCGCGCGGCCGACCGTCTGCTCGAGCGCATCGGCCTCGAGGGCCGCACGCGGGCGCGGATCTGCGAGCTTTCGAAAGGCAACGCGCAACGGGTGCAGATCCTTTGCGCCATCGCGCACAATCCCGATCTGCTGATCCTCGACGAACCCTTCTCCGGGCTCGATCCGATCGCGCAAGCCGAGGTGCAGTCGCTGTTCAGCGAGTACCGCTCGGAGGGCGGCGCGATCCTCTTCTCGACGCACTCGATGGCCTCGGCCGAGCGGTTGTGCGACGAGGTCGTGATCGTCTCCGACGGCCGCACCGCGTTCCAGGGCCCGGTGGAAGCCGCCGCGACGCATGCCGAGCACGGCGTCTTCGTCACCTGCGGCGACGAGGCGGGCCTGCTGCTGGTGGTGCGCAAGCTGGGCGGCGAGGCCCATGCCTTCCCGGGCAAGATGGGCGAGGCGCTGCGCTGGCGCGTGGTGCTTCCGACCACCGTGCCCTATCCGGCGCTTATGCGCGCCATGGCCGAGGCCGGGCTGCCGGTCCAGGGCTTTGAGCCGATGCGGGCCGATCTCGAGAGCGCCTTCTGGTCCTTGTCGACGGCGCGGCGGGAGGCGGCGTGATGCATCGTATGTTGTTGATCGCCAGGCGCGAGATCCTGGCCTACGCCGCCGTGCCTAGTTTTTGGGTGGCGCTCGCCATGGGGCCGATCCTGATGGTCCTGGGTGGGCTGGCTGCCAGTTCGGTCGGCCACAAGCCGCCGGCCGCCGTCGCGCCGCGCCTGGTCGTGGTCGAAGCTGCGGACGCAGGTCTGAAGAACGTCGCGGTGAAGGCGCTCAGCGACGCCGCCGCCCTCGAGGGGCGGGACCTGGCGGTGCTGCAGCCGCATGAAGCGCTTCCCATCGACGCGACGCGCGTGACGCTCAGCGTGGAGGGGCGGGGACAGCTGAAGGTCAGCACCGCCGGCGCGACCTTGCCGGCGGCGGCCGAGGCGCTGATGCGGCGCGACCTCGCGCGTGCGGCCGCGCGTGATCTCGCTCGCGAGGCAGGCGCGCCTGAGCAGGCGCTCATCGCGGGCGATCTCGCTCGCGTTGAAGTCGTAGCCCCCACCGCGGCGCCTGGCGCCGACGCCGCACCGGCGGCGGACGCCCGGTTCGGCCGCTTCGCCGTCGTGGTTCTCCTCTGGATGAACCTCGTGGGGGCGCTCGGAATGCTCTTGCAGGCGGTGGTGCGCGAACGCGCCAACCGCGCGCTGGAGAGCCTGTTGGCTTCGGCGCGCGCCTCGGAAATCATCTTCGGCAAGCTCATCGGCGTGGGCGGACTGTCGCTCTTCGTGCTGGCGGTTTGGCTGGGCGCCGGCGCGCTGGTCGCCGCGAGCCCGCTGGTCGGCCAGGCGGGCGGAATGACGAGCCAGATCCTCGGCGCCTTCGCCGACGCGCGCAGCCTCGGCGTCGCCGCGGCGATGTTCGTGGCCGCATTCGCCATGTACGGAACCGCGCTGATCGGCCTCGGAGCCCTGGCGCGCGACGTGCCGGCCGCGCAGAACCTGTCGCGCCCGGTGTTCGGCGTCCTCTTGCTGGTGTTCTTCGTAAGCCTCGCTCAGCTCACGGGTGGCGCGGCGGGTATGAATTGGCTCACCTGGATCCCGCTGTTCACGCCGTTCACCACCCTGATGGCGGAGCCCGGCTCGATCGGGCCGGGCGCCATGACCGTGGGGCTGCTGGAAATGGCCGCCGCGACCGCGCTGTGCGCGCGCTTCGCCAGCCTCGTGCTGCGCGACCAGCCGCTCAGCCGCGCGCTGGTTTGGCCGGGCAGGGGACGGCAGCCGGCAAAGTAATCGAAACCTAAAGCTTCACCGTAAGCATGGCCAGATGGACGAGACCGCAGGCCAGGCCCGAAGGATTATGCTGCGCGATGCGCCGGCCTTCGGCTTCGCCGCGTTGGTGGTGGGCGCACTTTGCTTCGTCCCCACAATCTTCAGTGACCCGGATACTTACTGGCACATCGCGACCGGCGAATGGATCTTGCGCCATCATGTCGTCCCGACAGCGGACCCATTTTCTTGGAGTCTCACCGGTCGGCTTTGGACCGCGCACGAGTGGTTAGTCGACGTTGTACTGGCGCTCGGGTTTAACCTAGCAGGGTGGGGCGGCGTCGCCGTTCTGACGGCGCTTGCCGCCGGGGGGCTGTTTGCGCTGCTCGGCCGGTACCTTCTTGGCGGGCTCCCGCTTCGCGCGACCCTGATATTTCTAATCTTCGTCGCCTTCGGAGCTGCGCCTAGCCTGCTTGCCCGGCCTCATCTTTTCGCCTTGCCGATCCTCGCGGGCTGGACGATCGGCTTGTTCGAGGCTCGTGCGGCGAGACGTGCGCCGAGCCTTTGGTTGCTTCCCCTGATGTTGCTCTGGGCGAATCTTCACGCCAGCTTCGTTCTAGGCTTGGCGCTCATCGGACCGCTTGCGCTTGAGGCGCTGGCAGAATCGACCGAGGGCCGGGCCAAGGCCTTTTGGCGGTGGTCGCTGTTCGGAGCCGCCGCTCTGCTGCTCACCCTGCTGAACCCCCAGGGGGTGCAAGGGCTTCTCTACCCCTTTCAGGTCGTGAACATGGCCGCCCTTCCGCTAATCCTGGAGTGGCAGAGCGCGCGGTTTGACACAATCACGCCGTTTCAGGCGGTGTTGTTTGAGGGGCTGTTCTTCTTGCTTTGGCTGGGAGTGCGCGTGCCGCCTCTTCGGCTGCTGGTCTTGTTAGGCATGCTCTATTTGGCTCTACACCATGTGAGGCAGCAGATCGTTTTCGTGGTCATGGCCACCTTGTTGCTGCGCGATCCGCTTGCCCAAGGATTGAAAGCGCGGTTTCCCGGCGAGACACGCGATCTTGGATTTGGCGCCCGCCGGGTCATCGGTTTCTGCTCGGCCGCCGGTGTTCTGGCGGTAGCCTTGTTGCGGCTAGGGCTGCCGTTGGAGCGCAGCGACGACACTATCACCCCGCAGTCCGCGCTCGCAGCGGTCCCCGCGCCACTCCGACAGCAGCGCGTCCTCAACGGCTACAATTTTGGCGGCTACCTGATCTTCAAAGGCATCCCCACCTTCATTGATGGGCGATCGGACATGTTTGGCGACGCATTTGTTGCGGAGTATTTTGCGCTGAAGACCGCGCCCGTCGACAAGATTGGCAGGGCGCTCGACACCAATCGGATCGACTGGACCTTGCTTGAGCCGACAGATCCTCTGGTCCGCAACCTAGACCGTATCGAAGGTTGGCGCCGGATATATTCGGACAGGTTTGCTGTTGTGCACGCACGATCCAGCACAACTGCGGGGCGCTGAACCAGTCAGTCGACCGTAGTTTCGCCTTTCAGGCGCAATTTTGAACGACATGGTGGAGATTGCTAACCGCAAGTTGCGACGCATAGCTGCACATCTGCGGTTAACCGTAATTTTAGGTTTACAAACCGTTAAACTTTCAATTCAGTCGATCAAGGGTTGCGCGGGTCACCGCAAGACCCGCCTTGCTGTCGTTGGGGCAGCTTACTTTGGGGGTTGGATCTATGTCGAAGCTTGTCAATTTTCTTCGAGATGACTCGGGTGCGTCCGCTGCCGAATACGCGCTGATCCTGGCCATCGTCGGCCTGGGCATCGTGGTTGCGGTCGGCAGCTTGAAGAGCGCCATCTCGACCGCCATCAACAAGACGGCTTCGACGATCAGCGCCTACGCGACCTGATCGCCGAAGAAGCCCTTGTCGGATGCAACGCCCTCGGCTGTCGCCGAGGGCGTTTTGCATTGAGGACTATGCTCGAACACATTCCGCCTAGGCGAGCGCCGCGAGACTGCAGAACGCCCGCGACCCATTTGACATGTGGATGGGCCTACGCGCGTCTTCATCTCGAAGGGGGAAATATTCGCGCCCCGCGCGACCTGGGGCCGATCTATTCGTGCTCGACGCTTACCGAGGCCAAAGCTTGGGTGATTGACCAAAGAAATTAGTTTACAACTCCTTAATTTCTTACTTTAGTCGATCCAGAGTTGCGCGGGGTCACCGCAAGGCTCGATGCTGCCTCTGAGGCGGCTACTTTTTTGGGGGTTGGATTGATGTCGCAACTGGTCAAATTTCTGAAGGACGAGGCGGGCGCCTCGGCGGCTGAATATGCTTTGATCCTGGCCATCGTCGGCCTGGGGATCGTGGTCGCGGTGGGCAGCCTTAAGGACGCCATCTCGGGCGCGATCAACAAAACGGCTTCGACGATCAGCTCCTACGCTACCTGACGCTAGCTTCGTCCCGGCTGGCTTGGGCCAAGTCAGCCGGGGTCGATGGGGCGTTGTCGCCCGGGACGAGAGTGCTTCCTGCTCGGGACGGTTCGTCGTGGACGGAGGCCGACGGCGCGACGTCGCTTCACGCCCTCGACCATCGCCGAGGGCGTTTTGCGTTCAGGCCCTGGCAAGGCGCTCGGCAGCGGCGCTGCGTGCAAGGTCGCCGACGACTAGAGCCGGGACGTAGAGCCCGATCGGCCAGAGCGGGGCGATGATCAAGCCCCAGTAGGCGTTGTCGGGCCGTCCGACGACGAGGAATGCCGCCACGTAGCCTCCGACGACAAGCAGCAGCCGGTCGGCGAGGGGGCCTTTGGCGCACGCGAGGCCGAACAGCGCCAGCGGCGCAAGCACGGCGGCGACCCAGTCGGGGGTCGTCATGAGGAGCAGGTTCCACTTCATCTGCAGCAGCACGAAGCGCCAGCCATGCAGCCCAAGCCACCCGGGAGAGCTGTGGTCGGCGGGGGTAACGTAGGGGGCGAGGGCGGATGCGTGCACGCCAAGCGCCAGCGCGAAGAGGCCCAGTCCGCCCAGCCAGGCTGCAGCCTCACGCCGGCGGCCGTCACGCCAGGCCAGCGCGCACATCGCCAGCAGGAACGGCGCGGCGAGCTCGCGGAGCGCCAGAGCGGCTAGCCCGATCAGCAAGCTGGGCCACCACCGGTCAGGCCGGTACAGCGCCAGCGAAAGCGAAATGAGCAGGCCCGTCCAGAGCTCGTGAATGGTATAGCCGAAGGAAATGAAGGCGGGCGCATGCGCCGCGCCCAGCACCAGGGTCGCCAGTGCGAAGCCGACGGGCGCCCTCGTCAAAGGGCGCAGACGCCAGAGCCAGGCGACGAAGCTCGCCGCGGCGAGCGCCTGCACGCAAAGCGCGCGCACCGAAGGCGTGGGAAGCGCGGCCATCGCCCATGCCAGCGTCGGCAACCGCACCGTGACGACCGGCCGGAGCGGGTAGTTGAGCAGGCGGTGTTCGCGCGTAATGGCGCTGTAGTAGCCCTCGCCATCGCGGAGGTGCTCGACGACGCGCACGAAGAGGCCGCTGTCGTTCCCCGGGGGGCCGCCCCGCGCGCCTGCGAGCTGCGCCCCCTGCGCGCATCCCAACACGATCAGGGCGACCAGCGCCGCCAAGACGATCCACGCCATGAGAGGCCTGAGGCGTCTCGCCGACAGGCCAGTATCCGGCGTGGGGACGTGCGAACCGTCCGTGGCGTCCGCAGAAGGCGTGCGACAGGTCATCTCACCCTCTCGATCTTGGTTCAAAGCCGGTTCACCCAACGACAGTATCGCGCCAGTCGCTCGATTCGGACGTGTGGCGCGCGCGTTGCGGAATGCGGGGCCGGGCTCTGCCGTTGTCTCAGTTTGATGCGGCGCTCATCGTGTTGGGACGATCGCCCGCAAGGGTGTGAAGTAAGGGTGTGCAAATGTCGAAGCTCGTTAATTTCTTCCAAGATGAGTCCGGCGCCTCGGCGGCGGAATATGCGCTGATCCTAGCCATCGTCGGCCTGGGCATCGTCGTTGCGGTGGGCAGCCTCAAGGACGCCATCTCGAACGCCATCAACAAGTCGGCCTCGACCATCTCGTCGTACGCCACCTGATCTGACGGCGAGCCTCTCGACGGGAGGCTCGCACGCCAGACTTTCGCAGGCGTAAAGACCGCGTCAGGACCTGGCGCGTTCGCCGCAAGATGCGGCCACGCCTCAGTCTGCAGCGACGTCACTTGTGTAATATTTCCATAATGGTGCTCCTGCGTGGAGCAGGCGTGCGAGCACTATCACTGGTCGCACGATCCTCACGCGAGGGTGATTCACCATGTTGGTTCGCGTTCAACTTGTGAAAAACCTTTTATTCAGTATGATGTCAGGTAGGGTTGTTGTGTTGGGGGAGCGACTGTACGGCGTCCATGCGACGCTTGGCGTTGCTCCGGAGTTCTGGAGCGCGGCATTATGTCGATCCGCACTATCGCTACGATTGCAGTTTCCGTTCTTCTCGGATTACTCGCCGTCTTCTTACTGCAGAACTACATCGGTAAGCAGCGCGCCGCAGACCAGTCCAGCGCCGTGATGGCCGGCACCACGCCGGTCGTGGTGGCCGCTCAGCCGATTGCGCGCGGCCTGGCGATGCAGCCGCAGCTTGTGAAGGTGGTGCGCTTCCCTGCCAACGCGGTGCCGCCCGGGGCGATGACCGACGTGGCGCAGCTGACCCAGGGCGGTCAGCGTCTGGCGCTGCGGCCGATCGCGCCGAACGAGCCGATCCTGGCGGATCGCGTGACGACGCCGGGCGGTAAGCTCAACCTTTCAGCGATGATGACGCCCGGAATGCGGGCGGTCACCTTCCGCTCGGACGATGTCGCCGGCGTCGCTGGTTTCGTCCTGCCCGGCGACAAGGTCGACGTGCTGCTGACCCGCACCGTGGGCGAGACGACCATCACTCAGGTGTTGGGGCAGAACATCAAGATCCTTGCCGTCGATCAGTTGGCCGACGAGGCGGCGAACCAGCCGGTCGTCGCCCGCGCGTTGACGATCGAGGTGACGCCGGACTTCGCGCAAACCATCCGCCTCGCCCAGTCGATGGGCAGCGTGTCGCTGGCGCTTCGCCAGATCGGCGACGAGGCGCCGGTGATGAAGACCGTCGCGACGGCTCGCGACCTGGGCTTCGTCGGCGGTGGGCCGAAGGTGACCAAGGTCGCCTATCCGGCCGCGCCGCGGTCGCGGTCGCGCGGTGCGGTGGAGGACGAGATCCGCATCACTCGCGGCACGACGACGACCATGTACAAGGTCGTGCGATAGAATTGCTTCTTAACGAGTTGAGTTGAAGTTTGCGCAAGGGGGTTGGCGCGCATGTCGAGGCGAACAGTCAATAGGACCGTCGGGGCCAGGCTCCTGGCGGGCAGCGCCGTGGCGCTCGCGCTGCTGGGGACGCCCGCTGCCGGATGGGCGCAAAGCGCCGATGGGCGGCAGGAGGTGATCGTCGCGGCCGGCAAGTCTCAGGTCATCGAGCTGCCGGAGCGGTTCACCGACGTGATGATCGCCGATCCGGCCATCGTCGACGTCCTGCCGCTGACCACGCGGTCGGTCTACGTCGTCGGCAAGAAGGCCGGCACGACCGTCGTCACCATCTACGGGCCCGGAAAGCGGATGCTGGCCGGCGTCAACGTCATGGTCTCTTCCGACGTCGGTGGCCTGAAGGCGCGTATCCACGAGCTTGCGCCTGACGAGACCGGGGTGAAGGTCTCGGCCGCCAACGACGCCATCATTCTTTCGGGCGAGGTGTCCAGCGGTCCCAAGGCCAAGCAGATCGTCGAGCTTGCCGGCACCTACTCCCCCAAGGTCGTGAACATGATGAGCGTGCAGGGCACGCAGCAGGTCATGCTCTCGGTCCGCTTCGTCGAGATGGGGCGCAACCAGGCGAAGGCCTTGCGGGTCAACACCGCGACGCCGAGCGCCGGGCTGCCGATCCCGAACTTCAGCATCATTCCCGACAAGTCCTACATCCAGACCGGCAACACCTCCGCAGGGCAGGACCGGTTCGGCATCTTCCAGGGCCTGATCCGCAACGGCGACCTGCGTCTCGACGTGCTGGTCGACGCCTTCGAGAGCAAGGGCTTGGCCCGCACGCTCGCCGAGCCGACGCTGGTCGCCATGTCCGGCGACACCGCCAACTTCCTGGCTGGCGGCGAATTCCCCGTCCCCGTGGCGCAGAACAATTCCGGCGGATCCGGCAACGGGTCGTTCTCCGCCATCACGGTGGAATTCAAGTCGTTCGGCATCTCGCTGGCGTTCACGCCGACCGTGCTCGAGGACGGGGTGATCAGCCTGCTGGTCGCGCCGGAGGTGTCGACCATCGACACCACGACCTCGGTGGTCTCCAGCGGCATCAGCATTCCGGGCCTTAAGGTCCGCCGCGCCAAGACCACAGTGGAGCTGCGCGACGGCGAGTCCTTCGCCATCGCCGGCCTCTTGGCCAACGACTACCGCAACGCCATTACACAGTTCCCGATCCTCGGCGACCTGCCGGTGATCGGCACCCTGTTCCGCTCAACGGAATACCAACGCAACGAGACCGAACTGGTGCTGGTGGTGACGCCGCACCTCGCGAGGCCGACGCAGGGGCAGTCCGCCACGCCGAACGACCACTTCGTGCCGCCGTCGGACTTCGAGCTCTTCCTGTTCGGCGCCCATAGCGCCACGCCGCTGTTCTCGACGCCCGAGCAGCGCGCCCTGATGGCCGTCGATCCCGCCAAGGGCGGGCTCGAGGGCCGTTACGGCCACGTCCTGGAGTAGTCGATCATGCGCATGCAAACACTCCTCAGCATCGCCGCCGCGGCTGGAGCCTGCGCGCTGCTCGCGGGTTGCATCAACCCGCAGCAGCCGATGCAGCGAGACTACGGCATGGCCACCAGGGCGAACATCGCCGCCCAGATCGCCGACCCTGAGCCGCACTACAAGCGGACGGTCGAGCCTGCGGCGAACGGCGATCGCGCCGCCGCCGCCAACGAGAGATATGAGAAGGGCCAGGCGATCGAACCGTCGGCCGTCTCGACCCGATGAAGTGAGCGCTCCCTGTTGGGCAGGGAGCGCGGGTACATAGGACTATGCCATGCTGGGCCGCAGGCGGAATTTCTTCAAAGGCGACGAGGGCGCCGTGGCGCCGCTTGTCGCGCTGTCCATCATTGGTCTGGTGGGCATGGGCGCGCTGGCGTGGGACGTGAGCCGGGCGTTCGCGTTCCGCGGTGAACTAGATGCTGCGGCGGATGCAGCGGCGCTGGCTGGCGCGACGCAATTGGATGGTGGAACAACGGCGATTACGCGCGCCACCAACGCTGCGCGCAATGCCTTGGTGTCGAACAAGCAAGCCCTGGGTAAAAACCCTGGAGCAGTATCATTTGCAGCGGCTGACGCCGATATCGTTTTCTTGAAGGCGCTGCCGAGCAGTACGACCGCCAATCGCACGACGACCGCGTCAGAGGCGGTCTATATTCAGGTCGATCTTAAGCCAGCTCGCAATCAAATGGGACTTGTGGCCGGGGCGTTGTTTCGAACATCGACGTTCAACGTCGCAGCCCACGCGGTAGCCGGATACGGCGCGGCGCTTTGCCTCGTTCCGCCGATCATGATTTGCAACCCCAACGAAAGTTCGAGCCTGACCTTCGATGGTGATAATTACACCGGAAAGGCCTTCGTACTGACGCCACCGCCGGGTGGGAACGCTGTGTGGGGACCCGGAAATTTTGGCTTCCTTGATGTCGGCGGCGGGGCGAATTCGGTCAAAGACGCGATGGGGCGATTCCCACCTCAGTCCCAATGTTTCGGGGCACAGGTGGTTACTGAGCCGGGCAACATAGCTAGCGCGGATGACTGGTTTAACACCAGGTTTGACATCTACAGAGGCTCGGCAAGCGGAAATAGTGGTGATCCCGAATTTGCTCCCGCTCTGAACACGATTGTCGGTGCGAAGGCGAATAGCGGAAGCTCTTCCTGCACTCCGTCTGTCTCGACGCCACAGTATACCTGCACCGATACGAACCCAGTCAGTACTGGGTACGGATTGCCCATCGACTGCAACATGTCGTCGACCTCGGTGACTGTCGGCAACGGGACGTGGAACGCTGGCAAATATTTCGCCACAGACCACGGCGGTTCGGGCACCCCCAATCCCACAACCTACACCCCGGAGATTCCAGCGACACCAGCGTACGCGGGAGCAGGGTGGAACGCATATGGCCCTCCGCCCGTCAGTGGAGCGACATCCCCGACGCGGTTCCAAGTTTACAACTGGGAACTCGCCATGCTCGCAGGAACGATTGCCACACCGAGTTGGGCTTTCTCCGATCCGACCTCGAACCAAAATCCGCCCGCGAGTGGCAACAAGGATTTCGCCCGCCCGACATGCAACCGCACGAACCTTATTCAAGCATCGCCAGATCGGCGTAAAATATCAGCGGTTGTCGTGAACTGTAATGCTGATGGAATTAATGGTAGGTCGACGGCGAATGTGATCGCTTATGTTGATTTTTTTGCGCTCGCGCCTGCCGCGAGCAACGTAATTTACGGAGAGTTTGTCGGCCAAACCGTAGCTGGTGGCCAAGCCGCTGGTACGCCAACTCGGCGTTTCTGGGTGCGGTTGTATGAATAGCCCCTCGAACCAACTGTGGCGTAGGTGGCTGCAAAGCTCGACAGGCAGTTCGGCCGTAGAATTTGCGCTGATGTTGCCACTCTTGGTGCTTTTGTTGATCTCGTTCTTCGAGGTGGGGCGATTGTTCTGGACTTATAGCGTCGTAAGTTCGGCGGTGCGGGATTCCAGTCGATATGCGTCGCGCCTTAACATGACTTGTTCTGGATTCAGTAATTCTTCAAATACCGCCATTGTTCAGCGCTTGACGCGAACTGGAACGGTTGATGCGGGCGGAAATCCGCTATTGCCGAATTGGACGTCGGATGGCTCGGTGACGATCACCTTTGGCTGCATTAACAATTCAGCGTCCGATTACCTAGGCGTTTACGATGGGCTGACCCAGATACCCACGGTGACAGTTGCGGCGTCCGCGCCGTATTCAATTGGCCTGACGGGTTTTCTCCCGGGCTTTACCTTCACCACAATAAAGGCTCGGCACTCAGAGGCGTGGGGGCAGCAATGAGTTGCTCATTTCTGCGGAAGAGGTTCTGCGGCGATACCGCGGGCGCGACAGCGGTTGAGTTCGCCCTCGTCTCCATGCTCATGATGGGCCTGCTTCTCGGCGCGATCGACATGGCTAGGTTTGCCTGGGAATTCAACGCGCAGAAGGCGGCGGCGCGGGCAGGTGCGCGCTTCGCCGCCGTGCATCCGCCGGTCCCGACCGGCCTATCAAGTTTCCACCCTGTGACGACTTGTACAAGCCTCGGATTGGGTGGGGGGGAAGCGCTCCCTTCGGGCACTGTTCCGGACTTCACCTGCACGTCCACAGCAGGGACGGCAAGTTGCACGAGTTCGGGCACAGACCCCTGCTCAATCGGCGCAGCCGCGTCCAATGCGAACTTCAATGCCATTGTCGACTACATGAAGCGCTACAATCCCCGTATTTCATCAAGCAACGTGTCGATTAAATATCAGGAGCGCGGCCTCGGGGTCGCGGGCAATCCATTCGGCGTCGATGTCTCGCCCTTGATCACAGTGAGCTTGCGCAATGTGACCTTCCGGCCGATTGCGCTTCGCATTTTCGGCGTGACGCTGAGCCTACCCTCGGTTTCCACGACGATGACCGGGGAAGATATGTCCTGATGCAGCTAACGGTTGGCCGGGATTTTGCAGCGGATGCTGCTACCATCCAGCCCGTTGGCTTGCGCGCTGTCGCAGGCAAGCGGCGGGGCAGGGCGGAGAGAGCGAGTTTCTGATGCGGCGTGCGTTTGGATTTTCCCGTTCCGAGACGGAGCACCGCTTCCAGGCGATCGCCGGAGGGCTGCGAGCCGCCTTCGACCGCGCGGCCTTCCCGGGCGGCGGGCCGCCGGCGGCGGTCTGCGAGCAGTTCCCTCACGTCGAGTTCACGCCGCTGGCGGGGCTCTGGTCGTCCGGCTCGCTGAGCGGAGCCGACGTGCTGATCGCCCGGGCTGACGCGGCGAACGGCGTGACCGTGGACCAAGTGATCAAGAACCTGCGCGACAGCGGCGCTGCGGCGCGTGTGGTCGTGGTGCTGGCCAACGCCGATCTGGAGACGACCCGGCGGCTGATGCGCGAGGGCGTCAGCGACGTCCTGCACGAGCCGGTGAGCGAGGTCGCGCTGGGCGCGGCGCTCGATCGGCTGGTCGGGCGCTTCGAGCGTGAGGGCGCGTCCTCGGGCGGTTCTGGACACGTCGTTGCCTTCCTCAAGGCGGGCGGCGGCTGCGGCGCGACGGCGTCGGCCACCCAGCTGGCGGCCATCCTCGCCGACGGCGGTCAACGCAGCGTCTGCGTCGCCGACCTCGATGTGCAGTTCGGCCAAGCCGCGCTCTACCTCGACGTCCGGCCGACGATCAGCATGGCGCAGGTGATGTCCGCCAGCGCCGACCTGAACGAGATGAACTTCAGCGCCTCGCTGCCTGCGCACCCCAGCGGCGCGCGCGTGCTGGCCGCGCCCCCTGAATTCATGCCGCTGGAGTCGCTGACCGCGGAAGCGGTGGACGGCCTCCTGGCGGCGCTCCGGCGCGAGTTCGAGATCGTCGTGCTGGACCTGCCGACCGCCTGGACCGCCTGGACCTATCGGGCGCTGCGCCAGTCTGATCACATCATCCTGACCACCCAGCTGTCGGTGCCGCACGCGCACCTGGTGCGACGCCAACTGCAGTTGCTCGAGACCCAGCGGCTGGACGATGTTCCGCTGACGTTGTTCTGCAATCGCCTGTCGGGCGAAAATGCGGCCGGGGTTTCCGTCCGTTCGGTGGAGGGCGCGTTGGGCCGCAAGTTCGATGTCGTCGCCCCGGAAGAGCGCAAGCTGATGGGCGAGGCGATCAACCAGGGCGTGGCCTTGTCGATGCTTCGGCGCGGCACGAAGCTCGAAAAAGCCCTGGCTCAGCTTGCCGAGCGCGCCGCGCCCGCGCGCACGGCCAAAACCCGAACCGGCAGGAACTTCTGATGGTCTTCTGGAGCGAACCCCAAGCCACCCCGGCCAACGACGCTCCCAAGGCGCGCAAGCCCTCGTCCGACGCCGGTTTGGAGCTGCGCGGGCGGCTGCACCAGCGGCTGCTGGACATGCTGAACCTGGCGGCGCTCGAGCACACGCCCCGCGACACGCTGGCGGCCGAGATTCGCCGCGCCATCACCGGCCTTCTGGCCGACGAGAAGCGGCTGTTGAGCCCGGCTCAGACCGACATCCTGGTCGAGGAGCTGCTCGACGAACTGCTCGGCCTTGGTCCGTTGGAGCCTCTGCTCGCCGACGAGACCATCACCGACATCCTGATCAACACCCACGAGCACGTCTACGTCGAGCGCAAGGGCCGCCTCGAACTCACCGACGTCCGCTTCCTTGACACGCGGCACCTGGTCCGCATCGTCAACAAGATCGTTTCGGCAGTTGGCCGGCGCGTCGACGAGTCCAGCCCGATGGTGGACGCCCGCCTCGCGGACGGCAGCCGCGTCAACGCCATCATTCCGCCGCTGGCCGTCGATGGCCCGCTGGTGTCGATCCGGAAGTTCGCCAAGATCCCGATCAACATGGGCAAGCTGGTCGAGTACGGCAGCATCACCGCCGAGATGGCGCTGGTGCTGGAGGCCGTGGTTCAGGCGCGCCGCAACGTGTTGATCTCCGGCGGCACCGGCTCGGGCAAGACGACGCTTCTGAACGCGCTCTCGGCCTACATCGACCCGACGGAACGCATCGTCACGATCGAGGACTCCGCCGAACTGCAGCTGCAGCAGCCGCACGTCGGCCGCCTGGAGACCCGCCCGTCCAACATCGAAGGGCGCGGGGAGATCAGCCAGCGCGATCTGGTGAAGAACTCGCTGCGGATGCGCCCCGACCGGATCATCGTCGGCGAAGTGCGCTCCGGCGAGGCCTTCGACATGCTCCAGGCGATGAACACCGGCCACGACGGCTCGATGACCACCGTCCACGCCAACACGCCCCGGGACGCGCTGTCGCGCCTTGAGCAGATGATCGGCATGGCCGGCTTCGACATCCCGGCCCGCTCGGTGCGCGGCCAGATCGCCTCGGCCATCAACGTCGTGGTGCAGGGCGAGCGCCAGGAGGACGGCCGCCGGCGGGTGATTTCGATCTCCGAGATCGTCGGCATGGAAGGCGATGTCATCTCGCTGCAGGAGATCTTCCGCTTTCGCCGCACCGGCCGCGGACCGAAGGGTGAAGTGCTCGGCCACTACGAGTCGACGGGCGTCCGACCGAAGTTCATCGAGCTGCTGGTCTCGCGCGGGATCCAGCTGCCGCTGGAGATGTTCGCGCCCAATCGGAAGTCCGCCTGAGCATGGAGCAGCTGACTCTCCCGATCATCTTCGTCCTGGCGTTCGTCGCCGTCGTGCTCGTCGTGCAGAGCTTGGCGGGGACGGTGATGGCCGAGCGGACGCGCACGCGCCGCGTGAACCGACGCCTGACGCTGCTCGAGAAGGGGATGGATCACAAAGCGGTCTACGACACGCTGATCCGCCGCCGGGAAGCGCCGCAGATCCGCAACGCCTCGCTGCTGAACCTCTACAACCGGCTGACCCGGATCACGAGCCAGGCGGGGCTCAACATCTCCCCCGCGATGCTGCTGCTCATTTGGGCAGGCGCCGGGGCCGGCATCTGGCTTTTCGTGACGTTCGTGATGCGCACCTTCGGCAAGGGCATGCCCCCGGTGCAGCTGGCGATCGCGCTCGTGGGTTCGCTGATCCTCACGGGCATTTCTGTGCTGATGGCGGTGAATTTCATGCGGGCGCGCCGCATGCGGATCCTCGAGGAGCAGCTGCCGCTGGCGCTCGACATTGTCGTCCGCTCCCTGCGCGCAGGTCACCCGATCGTCTCGGCGCTGCAGCTGGTGACCTCGGAGATGGGCGATCCGATTGGCTCCGAATTCGGCCTGATCATCGACGAGACGACCTATGGCTTCGAGCTGCGCGAGGCGCTGGCCAACTTCGCCCGCCGCACGGGCTCGGAGGACGCCCACTTCTTCGCCGTCAGCGTCGCCATTCAGGCCGAGACCGGTGGCAATCTGGCCGAGATCCTCGAGAACCTCTCCGGCGTCATTCGCGGCCGCATCACGCTCGGCAAGCGCGTCAAGGCGCTGTCGAGCGAGGGCCGAATGTCGGCGATCGTGCTCAGCCTGCTGCCGCTGTTCCTGATCGGCACGCTGTCGCTCGGCCAGCCGCAGTATTACGCCGAACGGTGGGGTGATCCGATCTTCTGGCCGGTCGTCGGGGGCGTGATGCTGCTCTACATGCTCGGGCTGTACATGATGCACCGCATCGCGAACTTTAAGTACTGAGGTCAGCGATGGGGATACTCCAGATTGGCATCCTGATCACCGCCTTCGTCGCGGTCGTCGCCCTGACCTTCATGGCTGCGCAGCGCATCGAGGCGCTTCTCAACGTCCAGCGTCGGCTGCGCTCGGATCCGATCGGCGGACCGGCGACCCCCCGCGCCGCGGCGATCGTCAAGCAGCAGACCGTCACCAACCCGGTCCTGGCTTGGGTCCAGTCAGCGACCTCGATCAGCGACCTCAAGGACCGCGACCAGCTGCGCCGTGACCTTGCGCGCGCCGGTTTCGAGCATCCCGCAGCGCCGGTCTGGTTCGTGATCTTCAGGTTCAGCCTAGCGATCGGTCTGCCGCTGCTCTTCCTATTCAGCCAGACCCAGTCCGACACGCCCTTCACCGGCGTGAAGCTGATTGGGACGGCCCTGGCTTTCTGCGGCGCAGGGCTGATCGCGCCGCGGGCCTACGTCGATCGCAAGTCGGGCGAGCGAAAGCAGGCCCTGCAGTTCGAATTCCCCGACGCTCTCGACCTGATGGTCGTCTGCGTCGAGGCGGGCCTAGGCCTGGAGGCGGCGTTCGTCCGTGTGGGGGGTGAAGTCGGCGAGTCGCACCCTCGGATCTGCGAGGAGTTCAACATCGTCTCCGACGAACTGCGCGCCGGCCGTACGCGGGCCGAGGCGCTGCGCAATCTGGGCGACCGCACCGATGTACCTGCCATTCGCTCGTTCTCCGCGCTGCTGATCCAGACCGACACGCTCGGCACCAGCATCGCCCAGACGCTGCGCACCTATTCCCAGGAGATGCGCGAGGACCGTTTCCTCAAAGCCGAGGAAAAGGCCATGCGCATTCCGGTGCTCATGACTGTGCCGCTTGTTGCGTGCATACTGCCGGTCGTCGTTACGTCGCTGATGTTGCCGGCGGTGATTGGCATGGTGCGTGATCTCCTGCCGGCGCTCAAAGGGGGGGCGGTATGACGAGGAACTCGCGAAAGGCGGCGGCCTTGACCGTCGTGTTGACGGCGATCGCCGTTGGACTGGGCGGCTGCGCCCAAACCTCGAAGCTGCTGAGCTTCCTGCATCTGAGCCGCAGCGAACAGCCGAGGTTGGCGATCCGACCGGCGTCGACGCCGTTTGAGACGGTCGCGCCGGCTCCTGCCGAGGACCGGCTTTACTCCCAGGCCAAGGTGGCCATCGAGGCGCGCGACTACGCCAAAGCGCTGGAACTGCTGCAAGTCGCCAAGCAGAGCACGCCGAACGATGGGCGCGTTCTGAACGCCATGGGGGTCGTCTACGACAAGCTTGGCCGCTTCGACCTCAGCCGTCGGTATTACGAACAGGCGCTGGCAGTTCAGCCCAACTCGCCTGCGGTTATGGCCAATATGGAGTATTCGGCGAAGCTGCAGGCTTACTCGGTCCAGTTGAAGGATCAGCCAGTCGCCGTGGCGGCGGTTCAACCCGCGACGGCTTTCCGCATCGTCACGCCTTCGTCGACCATCCGGCTCGCCGAGAGGCCGGCGATGCTGGGCAGCGCGATCAGGATTATCGACGCCAGTGGCGGCATGGCCTTGGCCAAGAGCGTCCAGCGTCAGCTGGCGGCGAAGGGTTGGTCAGTGGAAGCTGCGCAGCCCCAACGCGTCGCCAGTACGTCAAGCGTGATCGTATTCAAGGCGGAGAACCAGCGTGTGGCCGAGGCGCTCGCTCATACTCTGCCGTTCGCTGCGGAACTGCGGGCCTGTAGCGGCGGCTGCAGCGGTGTCAGCCTGATCGTCGGCGCCAACGCGCGTGCCCAGGGCCGCGGCTGATGGGTCCCAGCTCGCGATGTCTCGGGGCTGCGGGGCTGGCGCTAGTGGGGGCGCTTGCGCTGATGGCCCCCCCATCTCCGGCCTCGGCCTTCGGACTGCCGAAGCTCGGCAAGTCCAAACCTTCGGCCGCGCAGGCTTCCAACACCGATGAAATCCTGAAGGAGATCGACCGCGCAATCGAAGAGGGCCGTTTGCTGGACGCCCAGCAATACCTCGACACGGCCTTTCTCGCCCAGGTTCAGGATCCGCGCCTGTTGCTGAGATCAGGCGAGCTGAACCTTGCGAAGCGTCGCTATCCAGAAGCCGTCCGCAACTTCACCCAGGCTGAGGGCGTCGCGGCGGAGCGGCCGAAGGCGCTGCAGGGCAAGGGGATCGCGCTCGCTGAGATGGGACGCTCGGACGACGCCGTCACCGCCTTGAAGGCCGCGGTCGCCGCGGATCCGAACCTCTGGCGCACCTGGAACGCCCTGGCTGTGCAGGCGGACCGCCGCCACGACTGGGCCGACGCCGAGACGAACTACACGGCGGCGCTCGGGGTCCCGGGCGTCAAGCCGGTGGTGCTGAACAACCGCGGCTATTCCCGGCTGCTGCAGGGGCGCTATGCGGAAGCCTCCGGCGATTTCGTCCGGGCGCTGGAAATCGATCCGGGTCTGAAGGAGGCGCGCACTAACTTGCGCCTCTCGCTGGCGATGCAGGGGCGCTACGATCAGGCGATCCAGGTAAGCGGCGCCGAGGACCGCGGAACGGTGCTCAACAACGCCGGTTTCGCCGCCGTCATACGCGGCGACTATCCTCAGGCCGAGAAGCTATTCCAACAGGCGGTCGACGCGCGTGGGAACGCCTATGGGCGCGCGCTCGAGAACCTGAAGATGGTAAAGGCGCTGAACGCCCAGGGGGTGGGCGGCAAGCTGCAATGAGCGATCCGGCGCTGCTGAAGTGGGGCCTCGCCGGCGCCTATTGCGCTCTGCTGCTCACCGCGGCGGCGACCGATATCCTCCAGCGGCGAATCCCGAACTGGGTCGTGGTCGCGCTGATCGTTCTTTATGTTGTGGCGCTGGTGCTGGGGATCGCCCCCTCCGCCTGGGTCTCGGGCCTCGCCGCCGCCGCGATCATGCTGGTGGTCACCTACATGCTCTTTCACTTTGGCGTCTTCGGCGCGGGAGACGCCAAACTGTTCAGCGCCGTGGCGCTATTCATGGGCCTCGCCAACCTAGCCAGTTTCGCCCTCGTTACGGTGGCCATCGGCGGCGTGATGGCGGTGGGCGTGCTCATCTTGCACCCCAAGCGCGCGATGCGCGGCCTAACCGTCGCCGGACGGGCCGAAGGGCAGGGCCGCGGAATACCCTACGGCGTGGCGATCGCCCTGGGTGGCATCGCCACCGGCGCGCTGAGCGTCAACCTGGCGACGATGGGCTGACGGCTTCCGGGCACCGGAAGATCAGGAACGGCCCCGACTTCGGAGCCGCCGGCGTTCGCCACTGACCGATGGCCAAGCCACGCACGTCGGCGCCGGTGCGCTCAAGCGGTACAATCATGGCGGTCGGTCCGCTTGGCGCGGCACAGACCATCGTCAGCGCCGGTGCGCTCAACTTCGGGCGGTCCTTCGTCGCGGACTCGAACATCTCGATCCGGCGCGTGGCCAGTCCGGCGCGGACCAGGAGGCTGTGCCGGCGCGCCCACTCCATCGCCAGCGTGCGGTCGAACACCGAGCTTGCGCCCTCGTTGACCGACCACCACTCGGGCCGATCGGTCCAGGGACCGGAGCGGCCGTCGCCGCCCAGCCAGAAGATCTCGCCCTGCGGCAGCTGTGCGCGCAGCGCCGCCGCGCCGGCCGAGCGGTCGCGCGCGCGCGTCCAGGCGTCCTGCGCGTTCCAGGCCAAGGCCGCGCCGACCAGAGCCAGCGCAGCGAGCACCACGGCGGCGGGGCGGGCGGCGACGCGGCCGGCCGCGTCGCCGCGCACGACGACGGCGACGGCCAGCGCGGTGGCGACGATCGCCAGGCCCTGCGCCAGCAGCATGCGGGTGATCAGGTTGTCGAAGCCGACGTTCTGACTGTTGATCGCCCCGGCCGTCACGGCGACGAACGCCGTCCTGGCGAGGGCCAGGCTAGCTCCGATCCACGCAATGCGCGCGGCCAGCGGCGAGAGGTTACGTGCCTGCGGGAGGAGCCGGTAAGTCAGCGCCAGCCCGGCGCAGGCCGGACCCAGCCAGGCAGGTTCGGGCGCACCCCAGGCGACCGCCAGCAGCGCCGCGGCCGCCTTGCCGCCAAAGCCTTCCGTCCAGAGCTTGGCGAGTGCGAATGGCAACAGCGCCGTGGAGAGCACCGCCACCAGCCACTGGCCGCGCCAGGGCTGCATCTGCACCATCAAGAGCGTCGGGGCGAGGACGGCCGCGAGGATGCCGCCCGCGCCCACCACGAGCGTTGCGACCGCCAGCTGCCGCGGCCGCCCCTCGATCAGAGTGGCCGCCAGGGCAAGGGTGAGCATCTGGCGTGCGAGCATCAGCCAGGAGCCGTCGCTCCAGAGGCGGGGGAACAGATAGGCCGACCGGTGCTGCAGCATCGCGAGCCAGGCCGGGTCGATCGGCGTGACCAGCCGTTCGATCAGCGGCAGGCCCGCGAACGCGGCGCACAGCGCAGCCGCCAACGCCGCGGCGGCGAGCGCCAGCCATCGGCGGTCCTGCATCACCAGCATCACTCCGAACACGACGAGGCCAGGCAGCGTCATGATCGGATGAAGCGCGGCGGCGAGAACCAGCAAGGCGCCGGCCGCGATCCAGCGCCGGTCCACCACCAGGGCCAGCGCCAGGCAAACTAGCGCTTCGGCGAACAGGCGGGGCGTTATGAACGGCTCCGCGTAAGCGAGAACGCCGGCGTAGAATCCGGGAAAGACACCGAGCGCGACGACGCCGGCCCACAGCGCCGCCCCGCGGCAGAAGCGCGAGAGCAGGGCGGTGACGGCCGCCAGCCAGATGGCGAGGCCCGCGCCAGTGGCGAGCATGGCCGCGGTCCCTGAACCGAGGTGCTCGACCATGGGCCGGAACAGCGCCCCGAAGATGCTGAATCGCGACTGGCCATCGTGGGCGAACATCAGGTCGTGCGCCATGCCGTTGCGGCCGAGGTCCGCCTCGGCGCGCCCGACATAGATCCGCGCGTCGTGGCGGATGCCGAAGTAGGGGCGTCCGAGCAGGAAGAAGGTCAGTGCGGTCAGGACGGCGGTGGCCCAGGCCGTGAGCGGAGCGGATCGCTCGGCCGCGCCGTCGCGGCTCGGCGCGGCGTCGGCCGGCCGCATCAGCATCAGGAAGCCTGCCGGGCGGTGAACAGCAGGGTTCGGCGCGCCAGGAAGTTGGCGACGAAGCTGAAGCCGGCGGCGCCCACCTTTGCCAGCAGCGGCGGCCAGCCAAGGACGCCGGCGGCCACCAGCAGCGCCGCCTGGTTCACCGCCAGCCCCACCAGGCCGATCAGGAAGAAGCTGGCGAACTCGATCCGCGCATCACCCAGCCTGTGCTGGTCGAACACCAATCGCACGCTGAGCAGATAGGTGACGGCTGCGCCGCTGGAGAAGCTGATGGCGGACGCCGCCAGATAGTGCAGGCCGGCGAACTTGGTCAGCGCCAGGAACAGCGCAAAATCGAGCCCCAGCGCGGCCACGCTGACGGCGAAATACAGGGCGAACTGCCGGATAAGCGTCCGCGCCGTCGTCCACAGGGCGGCAAGATGAGCCGGGCTGCGCGCAGCCTGCTCGCTCACGATCAAGCGGCCTTCCGCGGCACCAGCCGTTCGCTTTTCAGCGCCTCCTGCGCGCCGGAAAGGCCCGCCTCGCCGTATTCGGCGTCTTCGTTCACCTCCCAGACGTCGAACAGGACCTTGCCGGCGAGGATGTTTTTCGCCGTCAGCATCCCGGTCATCATGGCGTGGTCCTGGTTGTTGTACTTGTGCATGCCGTTGCGGCCGACCAGGTGCAGGGTCGGGAAGCGACGCGCGAACTCCTGGCGCAGCGTCTCGACGTTGGTCCGGTAGTTGTCATCGTAGACCGGATAAGCCTTAGCCTGCCGCACGACGCAGGCGTCGGTGACCTCGTCGGCGCGCATCAAGCCGATTTTGCCGATCTCGCGCTTGGCTTGTTCGATCAGCGCCTCGTCGGGCGAGGCCCACATGCCGTCACCCTCGAAGCAGAAGTATTCAAGGCCCAGGCAGGTCGAGACGCCATCGGGGATCATCTCCGGCGACCAGGAGCGGAAGTTCTGCACGCGGCCGACCTTCACGGCAGGGTCGTGGATGTAGACCCAGTTGTCCGGCAGATCGAGGCTCGACTTGCCGATCAGCACGACGGTCAGGAAGTCGCGGTACTTCAGCGCGTCCGCCGCGGGCAGGTTCTCGACACCCGGCTGGATCGCCTTGGCGAGCTCGCGCATCGGCGCGGACGAGACCAGGTTGCGCGCCTGATAGGTCTCGCGCTTGCCGCCCGAGGTGCGCGCCGTGACCGTCCACAGGCCGGCCGCCTCGTCCCAGGTGAGCGCCTCGACGGTGCGGCCCATGGTGATGCGGCCGCCCAAGCCGCGGATCTTCTCCGCGCAGGCTTCCCACATCATGCCGGGCCCGCGGCGGGGGTAACGGAAGGATTCGATCAGCGTCTTGGCGACGGCGCCGCTCTTGCGCCGGTTGTGCAGGCCGAGCGAGCGCTTCACCCCGTCGAGCACGGCGGCCATCAAGTCGAGGCCCTTGATCCTCTGGGCGGCCCAGTCGGCGGAGATCTCGTCGCAGGACATCCCCCACACCTTCTCGGTGTAGGTCTTGAAGAAGATCGAGAAGAGGCGCTCGCCGAACTGGTTGCGCGTCCAATCGTGAAAGGTGCGCGGGTTGCGCACGGGATTGAGCTTGGCGAGGCCGTAGGAGGCCATGCAGGCGGTGCTCTGGAGGATGCCGAGGTTGCGGAGCGCCTCGAAAGCGCGCAGCGGATAGGCGTAGAACTTGCCGCCGTAATAGATGCGCGAGAGCCTGGGCCGCTCGATGAAGTCGTCGGGCAGGATCTCGTCCCACAGGTCGACAACTTCCTTCGACTTGGAGAAGAAGCGGTGGCCGCCGATGTCGAACAGGAAGCCCTTGTACTCGACCGTCCGGCTGATGCCGCCGACGTAGACCGGATCCTGCTCGAGCACGAGCACCTCGGAGCCTTCCTTAGCCAGCGTGTAGGCCGTGGTCAGCCCCGCCGGACCGGCGCCAATGATCAGGTTCTCGACGATCGACTTCGACATGTAGCCCCCTAGGGCGCCGCATTACCGAAGTATAGCGGACCCTTGCATTATTAAGGACGTCGCGGGCGTGCCATGAGACATCGCGTCACGTCGTCAGCGGAGCCTTCAACCGGCGCTTCGGCCGCGTGACGCCCCAGTTTGAGCAGGTCCGCTCATGCTATCGACCTGAATTGGCGCCGCCCTTGCTGCGGAGCTTGTCAACCAGGTCGAAACAGACCGGAAGTGGCACGCTTTCCAGTGTTCAAGTACGACGCATTCAATTGAAAAGGGGTTATCAAATGTCGAAGATTGCTCAATTTATCCAAGACGAATCTGGCGCCTCGGCGGCCGAATACGCACTCATCCTGGCTATTGTCGGCCTGGGCATCGTGGTCGCTGTCGGCAGCCTGAAGAGCGCCATCTCCACGGCGATCAACAAGACCGCCTCGACGATCAGCGCCTACGCTACCTGATCTAGCCCGGAGCTCGATTCGTGCGGCGCCCCTGGAGCGTTCCAGGGGCGTTTCTTATTGGTCGTTCCCGAAACCATTGGAAGCCGGTTACTTGGCCGCCTGTGTGTCAGGTCCACAACTCGACATGGCGGCGCTCCTGCCGATCATTTGCTTGGGCGCGCCGAGCTCAATCGACTTCAGCGCGTCCGCCGGCGGGATGATCACGAGGCCGTCGAGTTCACGAACAAGCGACGAGTCGATACGGATCGGCACGCACCCATCGAGGAGGACATATAGGCGCGTGGGATCAAGATCACCACGAATGAAGCGCTCCCGCGATGCCTTCTCGATCGCGGCCTGCCTCGGATTCACGCGTGCGGTGTAGGCGATATTGACTGGCCGTGGGACCGAGGTCGCACGCCACGCGATTTCGTAGAAGGGAATGGTGTCCACGTAGAAGATCGGCGGTTGGAACTCGACTATTCTCGCGCTCGATACCAGCGGCTCCCAGAGCGGGCTTGGCGTTCGGGAAAAATGGTTGGGCGACGAAGCGGCTTTGGTTTGCGACCGAATGTCAGCGGCGAAGGCTGTAAGGTCGCAAGCCTGCAGAAGCAGAGCTGTCAGAGTTACGACCAGAGGAAAGGCTCGCGGCAATGCGAAGACGATCTGCAATGCGGCCACCGCAAGTGCATACGCGCAGGGCCAGAACATTCGACCCGAGGCGCGAAACATCTCCGGCAGGTTGAAGGGAAGCCAATCATAGGATACGTGGGCGACTATCCGGCCGTGGAACTGAATGTCGTCCGAGAGCGCGAAAGCCGTCAAAACGAGTAGAGCGGGCGTCAGCCAGGCCAGCCAGTTCATCCGTTGCAGTTGAGCCCGGCCTTGCGGGATTAACAGCGCCAGCCCGCTGGCCGCGAAGACTGCTAATAATCCGAAGCCGAGATATTGAAACCCTTCGTATATCTGATCTTTGCCTTGCGGCCTTGCGCGCAGAATGCGGGAATATCCTTCGAGGCCCGGATTTACGAGGGCGTCGATAGACATAGAATAGAGGCCGAAGCCGCCAGCGCCGCTGTGATATTGACTCAATCCGCTCGTCGCCCAAATCGCGGCGACGGGGCAAATCAGGATCAGGATCGAGCGGCCGACCAGATGGGTCAACTCAGCGTAATTTTTGGCCCGCAGTGCGCCGAAGCCACGCCGCAGCACATCTGAACCCCAAATGCCCGCGTTCATCAGCAAGAGGTACGGATGTATCAGTGCGGTCAAAAGAAAGATCGATGCATACCAATAGTCGCGCTTTCGTGCGTTCTCGACGTTTATGAACGCATGCAGGCAAAGCAGAATTGTCCATTGGGCGAACAGACATGGGTGCACAACGCGGATAAGCAGCGTCGGCATTAGTGTGAGTAGGGCGGCGCCGACGATTGCGACGGTGCGAACGTGGGCATGCGGGCGCAGGAGGAGAAACGCTGCTCCGAACTGCAGGAAAATGCAGAGAAGTAGCCACGCGCCCGTAAACTGAAATGGCTGCGGCAGTATGGCCGCGAACGGCTTAAGCAGGAGGCAAAGGAGTGGCGCGGAATCGGTGAAATTCACCGCCGCGCCGGTAGGCCACGCGATCAGGGTGGTTGTGCCGAGGGGCCAGCGCCAGATGTCGTGGCGCAACGCGTTCCAGCCGAGGAGGTTCGTACCCCAATCGCCCTGCAGCAGCCACGTTACGCGAGTCGGCAGCAGAATCTGCCAGTGGAAGAACCAGCTGAAGATCCCAAGAGGAATCAAGGTGCAGATCAACCAGAAGGGAAGGTCGAGCGTGGGCGCGGTTCGACGGCGGTTCATGACCTCATCTACGCGGTGATTTCTTGAATAACTGCCAATAAGCAGGTCTGCGCCTAAGTGCATGCGCCTGAATCCATGTCGTGCCCCGACCGAGCCTGCGGCGACGGATGTGTTGGCCTGCAGTCGGGGATCCCATCTGATTGCGTAAGCTCTCCTTCATTCTGATGGCATCTAAGTCGATGTCGGACGGCTCGCCGGGGGAATTGTGCGCAGTTGGTGGTCGGATTGCTCTAGGCGGACGCCCGGTGATGAGTCGGATGCGCGGCCGATCGTGGCAGGGCGAGAAAGTAAAACTCTGTCATTCGGCTATGGAATAATTTTGGTCGTTCTTTGGATGACCGCCCATCCCTACATGGGTATCGTTCATGACGCGCGCTTCTACACAGTCCAAGCGCTGAATTTCGCGAGCAACGGCGGATTCAACTCAGATCTCTTCTTCGCCTACGGATCGCAGGACCGTTTCACCGCCTTCACCGGCCCCTACACCGTTCTGGTGGAGGCGGCCGGCGCCGGCGCCGCGCACGTGATCGCCTCCGCAATTGGCCAGTTGCTCTGGCTGGGCGCGCTTGTCTGGCTGTTGCGGCGCATGTTCGCCGAAGGCAGCGAGTGGTTCGCTGCAGCGATCGGGGTGGTGTTGCTTGACCGCAGCTATGGCGCTTCGAACGTTTTCACTTACGCCGAGACGTTCGTGACGCCGCGTCTGTACGCCGAGGCGATGGTCCTCGCTGCGGGCGCCCTTATTCTAAGCCGACGCTACTTGGCTGCGGGCGCCGTCCTCGTGATCGTGGGTGCGATACACCCGCTGATTGGCGCGACGGGCGTTGCGGTGATCGCCGCGCTGATCCTGATGAGGGACAAGCGGGCGGCGCTCCTCATCGGTCTCGGCGCGCTGATTGTCTTGTTGCTCGCCTGTTCGGGTTTGGAGCCATTTGGGCGCGTTCTCAGGAGATTTGATCCGGCGTGGGCGGGCATCGTCGAGCAGCGGTCATCCTATTCCTTCGTTGCCAGCTGGGGCTGGCTTGACTGGCTGCGCCTGGCAGCCACCGCCGGAACGCTCGCCGCGTTCCGCTCGATCGCCAATCCAAGGGAACGACGCCTTGCCACAGCCGTCATCATGGTCGCCTTGGGTGGAGTTCTTGCGAGCTATCTTGGCGGAGACGTCGCGAGGAACGTCTTTGCGATCAATCTTCAGCCCTGGCGGGTGCTGTGGATCGCCGCAGTCTTCGCCAACGCGGCCGTGGCCGTGATCGTCATGCGCCTCCCGCGAGGCTATATCTCGCGAGACCTGTTTCTTGTGGGCGGCGTGTTGTCGGCCATGGTGGACATCTTCTGGGGACCTCAATTCATAGCGCCTTGCGTGCTGCTGCTGGCGGCAGCGGCGCTCGCTTGGGAGTGGCGCGTGCAGCGACCGCTAGGGCGACGGCTCGCGGCTCCGACGCGGATCGTCGCATTCATGGGCCTTGTGATCGCCGGTTTCATTGCGGTTCTACAGATGAAGGCGCCCGGAGGCGCTGCAGCGTTCGAACGACTGGCAGTCGTTGGCGGGGCGCTCGCGGCCATCCCTCTTCTGGGCTTCTCCTCTCCCATAATCTTCGGAGCGGTCATCATTGGCGCGCTGTCGCTGCAGCTTTGGCACATCGACAAGAGGTCTGGATGGCAGAAATTCGTCGAAGATCGACAAATGTCCAGATCGATTGCTGATCTTCCCTTGGGGCGAAATGTCTATTGGGAATCAGGTCTTGAATTTCTGTGGTTAAAGTTAAATAGGCCGAGTTATTATTCGTGCGGGCAGGGCACTGGGGTGATGTTCTATAGAGAAACCGCAATGGAATACGAGCGGAGAGGCCGTGCGTTACGTGGTCTGAATACTTATGACTTTCGGGACGCCGCCGAATTTCGGGGTCCCGTGAACGAATTCTGCGCTGTCAAGCTCAAGGAGCGGCATCACGGCCCCGACAGTCGAGCTGAGCTCGTCCAGGCCTGTCTTCTGCTCCCCGAACTCGACACGCTGGTGCTCGCGCGCAACATTCCTTCTGCTGGGCCTTATGTCTGGCGATCTCCAGCGCCCCGACGAATTGCCCAAAACGGCGCGGAACCGGTCACTGTCGCGAACTTCTACATCTATGATTGCGGCGCGCTGCGAGGGGGCGCACGGCTCGATGCCGCGGGCTGAGATGTCGAAAGGCGATGGCCTTCCTGTGAGCCTTCCTCGATGACTGCGCCACGTCCCTTTAGATGGGCCCCCTCCTTCGCGCGACGAAGAATGATGGTTCCAACTGCCAGAAGCACCGTTCCCAACGCTGCTGCGACGAGCCCCACCGACAGGCCCGCGGGCCAATAGCTAAAGGCAAGCTCTCCTTTGGTGCCTGGCGGCAACTCAGCCGCGACGAACACGCCTCCGACCGGCTGCAGCTTCAAGGGCCGGCCGTCCAGCGCGGCGCGCCATCCGGGATACCATGCGCGAGCGAGGATCACTCTTCCGCCGGTTAGGCTTTCAATGGGTAGCCGAACCGCGCGGGGCGTTGCGCGGACGCGACCGAAGGCAGCGTCGGGGGGGGCAGCTGAAAGAGGGGCGGGAAGAGCAAAGCCCCGCGGCCGCTGAAAGATTGAATACGCCATTTTGCGATCTCGCCGCGTCCAGTCCGGGCGACTGCGGGCGAACTCCCGTGCGCGTTGCGGCCCGACGGTTCGCAATTCCTCGATGCGGGCAAGATCAAGAAACGAAATGCCGGTCCCATCGAACGGGGCCGTAAGACGCGCCACGGCGTCGGAGCAGTTTGCCGAGCCAAGAGCGCTCAAGCAGAGGGGCTCTTCGTAGGATGGGCGGTGAAAGGGGCTGTAGCCGACGACGGTCACGCCCGGCCGCTCGAGCGCGCTGTCGCCAGGGTGCACGAAATTCCAGGTCGACGCTCGGTCATCGAGCGTGAAGATCACATGCCGGGTGAGAGCTGGCTCTCCCGCTGCGGCGACGCGGGTCGGGAGCGGCATTTCGCGGGGATAGCGACTGCCCACGCCGAGGTAGGTGGTGTTCACCAAGACGAAGAGAGCGGCGTGGCCGAGCGCGAGCGCTGCGACGAAAACTGGACCTCGCTGGGGTTGGATCCACACCGCCAGACTGGCGAAGAGGGTCAGGACGAGGGCTGCCGCGAGATAGAACGTGGTCAATCGCGTGTCTTGCCAGAGCACCAACCACAGGGGTAGGGCGATTACGATGGCGACCAACATGGGACGCCACGTTCGGCCGGCGTGAAGCGCTTCGTCGATCGCCAGTACTGCAAGAATGGTCAATGCGAGTTGATAGTAGGGCAGCAGGCGAAACATCCAGCGGAACTGCCAGAGGCCCGGCATGACCGAGACGGCGCCATAGATGACCGCAAGCATGGATAGCGCCCGGACCTCTGGACGCCGCCATAGCGGCCGCCACGCCGCCATCACCAGTGCAGGCGCTATAAACCACGAGGCCTGAAGCATGGGCATAATGACGACGTCAGTGGCGCCGCCAAACGCCCGCCAGCGCGTAGTCATGAATGGCGTGCTTATACCGATCAGCGCATCGAAATTCGTCATCAGCATGGGAGCGACAGGGCGATTGGCGCCATGCAGGTAGGCTACGAGCGGCAGGACCGCCGGCGCCGATAGAAGGCCCCCGCAGGCGACGGCGAGGGCGGACGGCCAAGGGATGCGACGTCCTATCGCCGCTTGCACAACCACTACCGAGATCAGGAGCGCCAGGTTGGCGAAGGGCCAGCCAGACAGGAGCACCAACGCGACGGCCGCGGCTGCGATGGGTGTCCAACGCGCGTCGCGTGACGTCGCGATGAGCGCCGCCCAAGCCCAGGGCGCCCAAGCGAGGCTGGTCAGTGCGGGGATCCAGTTCCCAGCGCCCCAATAAAAGATCCACTCGGAGGTCGGCGCGACAAGCGCGGCGAGGAAGGCGGTGCTGCGACCGCACTTAAGCATCCGGCAAAGGGCGTAGGCGCCCCCCGCGAGGATGGCGATGTGAGACAGCGCATAAACGGCGGATGCAGCGGCCAGATCGGGCATCTGGCCGACAAGCGTCGCTAGTCCGAGTCCGACGGGATTTAGCACCCCGAACTGGTATTCCGCGAGGATCGCGCCGCCGTACCACAGCCGGTCAGTGAGCAGCGGAAACTCTCCGCTGAGCAGCAGGCGCGACATCTCCCGAAACATCGGAAGGAAGTAGGTTCGGAAGTCGTCATGCAAAAAGAAGTCGGCGCGGTTCAGTAGGGCCGAAGCCGCCAGGAGCACGCTCGCCGCGATCGAGCCGAGTAGGCAGACGGCCTCCACGCCCGCGCCGGCGCCGCGTGTCTGGACCATGACAGAATCGCCCGCGCTTCCGCTGGTGGAACTATGGCCGGCGCTTGGGGTCACGCTACGGCCGACGATGTTCGGCGGTGACGGGCGGCGGCCGCGAGGTTGCGGCGGCGCCGTTCATCCGAGCGAGTGCGCAGCACAAAAAAGCCATCGTGGACAATGGCATCAGGTTTAGACCGATCTTCTCGGCGAAAGCGCGCGTCAAAAAGGGCGACCAGTAGAAGATGGCGAGCGCCAGCTTCTCCCAGGCGCGAAAACCTGTGCGCAAGCCCTCGCGGGCCAACCAGCAGACTGGAACGATCAGCGCCGCCAAGTCGTAGTGGAAGAGGTAGGGCGTGGCCAGCACGCCGGCTAACGCGAGAACCGCCCACCTTCCAAGCTCGTCGACGTCCGGGCGCGCCCATGTGCGCCAGACGAGGCCCGCCATGACAAGCGTGCAGACCGCCTGTGCGGCCAGGGCTGCGATCGGGCCTGTGTATAGCGCGACCGCGGCATATACGGTCGGCATTCTGAGCAGCACTTCGGGCTCGCTCGGGTGCAACACTCCAGGGCCCAGCTCACTGGCGAAAAGCCAGGCTTCGAAGGTGTCGGCGCCGTACAGCGCGCAAGCCGCAGCGAGCAGGCCCGCGGCGCATGCTGCTGCCGCGGCGATAGCTGACCAACGGCGTCCCGCCAGCAGGGCGACGGGGACGAGCAGGGCGAGGTGGGGCTTGATCACCAGCGCGCCCAGCAGCGCGCCGGCAAGCCTTGGCCGCTTCTCCATGGAAAGAGATGCGCCGATGAAGAGCGCGGCGGTGAGCAGGCCGTTCTGTGCGTGCCAAGCCGCCACCATCGCGCCTGGGAATACCGCGATCGGCCAGATCCCTGCGGGGATCAGCCTGCGTGCTGCCGAAAGCCAGAGCGCATATGTCGTGGCCACCCACGCCGCCCAGGCCGCGGGATAGGGCAACAGTGATAGCGGCGCGATCATTGCGAGGAACGGAGGCGTGCAGAGGAACGGCACCCAATGGTCGCGGCCCAGCCCATACTGGATCTCGCTCATCCGCGGCGCGAGATATGCGCCCTCGGGATCGCCGGCGAGAAGCAACTTGGACGCAGCCCAGAACTGCGTGAAGTCGCTGCCGACCGGCCCGATCGCCTGGAGGTAATACCAGATCAACGCGGGGCCGAAGGCGATCGCCAACATCTTGGCGTAGCCCACCGCCCGCTCGCGCCCGAACCAGCGGGCTTCCCTCAGATCGATCCGCATTCGTCGCCTTGCGCCCCAAGTCCTCGCGATCCGATTGCGTCAAAACGGGCGCAACGTGCTTGATGTAGCAGGCGCAAGGGCTTACCCAAGGTAAACGTACCTTGTGGAAGTCATGACCACTTCAGCGCGTGTCCAGATGTTCCTGGGATTGGGGGCTGCATTCGCGGCCTATTTGTTGCTGATCGGGTACAATGGCGGCCACATCAACATCAAAGTCCCGAGCCTTGCTGAGGCGCCCCGTGACCAGCCGGTGACGGCGTCCCGCGGGTCTTGATGGCGGATGCCGGGAGCTGAGTGCGGTTTCCCGGCGTGTTATTCGCTCCAGTGCCGCGGCGCGGGAGACGTGGCGCGGAGCGTCGCGAGTGTTCGCAGCGTGGCTGCGCGAGCGGCGGCTTCCGAAGACATGAGACCGGCGGTGTTCCATTTGGCCATTACGGGCAGAGCCGAGTAAAAAAGAACGATCCATGCAAGCCCGCCGAGCAGCGCCCAAAGGGTCGCGCTCAGGGAAACTGAAAGCATTGTGAAGGCGGCTTCTTCCATATCGCTTACTCATGTTGCCTGACATGAGTAGATAGCGCATGGTGCTTAACGGTCCCCGAATCCTTTGTTTCCGGAATATTACTTCCGAGACTTTGTTTTAATCTTCGGGAAAATGGTTGCGCCGGCCTGGCCGGGTGTGGCGGGCGCAGAACGGCGCAGCGCAAGGTCGGCGGCGGCGAGCCCGGTGAGCGCCAGCGTCGGCCAACGGCCGGGGAGAAACACCAGCGGAACCAGAAAGATCAGGCCCGCGCGCCGCCGCGCCTGCGCGCAAGAGAAGGCAAAGGGGGCGAGGATCGCTTCATCATAGTCCATTGCATGAAGCGAACCGAGCAGCGCGGCCCCGATGCAGATGAAGAGGCCGAGCTCGGTGTCACGTCGCCGCGCCGCCGCCAGCGCGCCGATGGCTCCAGCGATCAAGACCGCCACCCGCCAGTTGCCGGGGAGGGAGATGTATCGGTGGGTCCACGCCCCGTCGTTGGCGGCGACATAGCTCGGCAGAACCGCCAGCCAGTCAGCCCAGGCCTGCAGGCCGTAGAGAAGGGTTGCCGCCCCTGCAACGGCCGCAACTGTAGCTGATGCGGCCAGGACGATGCGCCAGTGGCCGGCGCAGGCCAGATAGACGGGGATGAGCAGCCCGACCTGCGGCTTGAGGCTGGCGGCCAGGCCGTAGAGGAGGCCGGCCAGGATTGGGCGGGCTTCCAGCCGCGCCGCCGCCAGGAGCAGGGCGCCCATGAAAAGACTGGTCTGGCCGTTGATGGCCGCCAGAAAGACCGCCGGCGCAGCGAGCAAAAGCGGAGCGAAGACGCTGCGCAAAGTAGCGACGAGCGCGCAGGCCGATAGAATGGTCCAGCCCAGATACGCCGGTTCGCAGGCGAACAACTTGAGGGGCCAGGTCAAGGCCAGTGTCGTTGGAGGATAGGCGTACCAATGCCCATCCGATCCGAGGATGCGGTTCAGCGATGCGACGTCGTAGGGCGTGGTGGTCTGTTGCGCCGCCCAGAGCGTCGTGAAGTCGGGCTGGGTGGGGGCGAGCAGCACTTGTTGGCCGACAGCGAAGGCGACCGCCGCCGTAAACGCCAGTTGAGCAACGAGGATTTCTGGCCGCAGGGGACGGCTGGGAGGAGGTGGCGTTTGGGTCATCGGGTCGGGAGATCTGTTTACCGGCCCATTCATCTCCGATTCTGCAGTCCAGCGCGCTTCCGCGTTCGCGGATTGAGTGCGTGTTCGACGCGTCAGGGCGGCATTTCTTGTGCAAGTAGGCGCGCATCTCTACTGTGAAGTGCTGACCAGAGTTGGGGGCGGGGCATGCGGGCGAGGGCGGCTGTCGGGCTGGCGCTGATCCTGAGCATGGGGAGCGCGCGAGCCTCTGCGGAAGAATTCACCCAGGCACGTCTGACCAATGTGATGAATTCGGTCTTTGGCGCCGGGAAGTGGCGGCTGACCGGCGGCTACCGCACGCCAGAGCGAGAGGACGAATTGCGCTCGCAAGGCGCCATGACGGTCCGCCCCGGCGGGATGTCCGCTCACTCCCTTGGCCGCCCGGGCGCGTCTGGGGCCTATGACGTCGTCGTCAATGGCATGGATCCGTGGGAGGCTGCGGCGAGGCTCAGGGCGGCGGGCGCGCCGTTCTCGCGCTATATGCCCAAAGGCGTGCACGGCTCCCAGGGCCCACATCTTCATCTCGAACCGAACGCTCGCGGCCTGGCTAGGCCCGGCGGTAGCGGCCCGCTCGGCTCGCCCTGGCTGGTCGCCGAGCGCACCCCCGCCCAACAGGCCATGGCCGATCTTCAGTCCGAGGCGACCGCGGGCGACCCCGACGCTCAGCTTCAGCTGAGCCGCGCCTACGCCGTCGGCCTCGCGGCCCGGCCCGACCAGGTCGCCGCCTACATCTGGGCGGCGCGAGCGGCTGAAAACGTCGCTGGCGAGCCGGATCTGCGCGCGAACGCAGTCGAGACCAAGCTCGACTTGGTCCGGCGCATGCGGCCGGAGGACATCGCTTATGCGCGGCGGTTCGCCGATCCTGCCGGCCAGGGACGAGAGGGCGGTCCGCTGCGGCTTCAGCCGGGCGGCGTGGCCATGGTTTTGGCCTCCACCGCGGCCCGCTGAGGGGCGCCCGACCGCGACGGGCGGTCACCTTCTAGAAACCCGCATGCCGCCATAAGTTGATGAACGGCAACGGGAAGGGGCGTGCCCGTCAAGGCGATGCGGGGTTAGATTGAGCGGCGTGGGCGTCTCGACGAAGGCGCATGCGCGTCGGTCTTGCCCCACCAGCCCTGAGCGAGCGCAGCAGAACTGGCGTCATGAAGTCGGTCACCATCCTGACGGCCTGCTACAACGAAGAGGACAACGTCGAGCTCCTCTACGAGCGGGTGCGCGACATCATGGCCGGCCTCGGCCGCTACCGCTACGAGCACCTGTTCATCGACAACGCTTCGACCGATCGCACTGTGGCGATCCTGAAGCGCATCGCCGCCGTCGACCGCAACGTCAAGATCATCGTCAACACCCGCAACTTCGGCCAGGTCTGCTCGCCGATGCACGCGCTCTCCCAGGCTCGCGGCGACTGCGTGCTGAGCCTGGTCGCCGACTTCCAGGATCCGCCCGAGCTGATCCCGGACATCCTGGCCGCCTGGGAGGAAGGCTATGGGATGGTGCTCTGCATCAAGCGCTCGAGCGCGGAGAACCCGCTGATCTACGCGCTGCGCAAGCGCTACTACCGGCTGATCAACCGGCTCTCCTCGCTGGCGACCTTCGAGAACTTCACCGGCTTCGGGCTCTACGACCGCATGGTGGTCGACCAGGCGGTCGCTTTCGGCGACCCGCAGCCCTACTTCCGCGGCATGATCGCCGAGATCGGCGCGTCGCATAAGATCATCGCCTACGACCAGCCGGTGCGCGAGCGCGGCAAGACCAAGAACAGCTTCCTGACGCTGTTCGACCTGGCCGTGGTCGGCGTGATCAGCCACTCCAAGGCGCCGCTGCGGATGATGACCTTCGCCGGCGTCATGGGCGCGATGGTCTCGTTCCTGACTGGCACGGCCTTCCTGGCTTACAAGCTGATGTTCTGGAGCCGCTTCGAGGTCGGCGTCGCGCCCATGGTCATCGTCGCCTCGTTCGCCTTTTCGATCCAGCTGCTCTTCATGGGGCTGATCGGCGAATACGTCGGCGCCATCCACACCCAGCTTCAGCGCCGGCCCTGGGCCATCGAGCGCGAGCGTGTGAACTTCGAGTATGAGCCCGCGCCGCCTGTACGCGTAGCGTCCGAGGACAACATCGCCAAGCCCGCCCGCCTCGCCCGAGCGCCGCTCGAGGCCGGGCGTTCGATCTGATGCCGGCCGCGCGCTGAGATGAACGCCCAACCCGCGGAGCTTCGGCCGGCGCAGGACGCCCCCTCGCCGATGCGCGAAGGCTGGCTGCGCGCCACGCGGCGGCTGCCGCCGCTGCAGATCGCCCCGGCCTACGCGCTTCCGCTGCGGATCTTCGCGACGCTGTTCGCGGCCGGCGACGTCGCCTTCCTGGCCGGCATGCTGGCCAGCCCCTGGCTCGCGTTCGCCGCAGCCGCGATCGTGGCGACGTCGGTCTGGATGCTGTTCCACCGTGTCGCGCCCGCCGACGACATCCGCGGGTCACCGCTCGCGCCGTGGCTCGTGGCGCTGCCGATCGCGCTTCTGCTCTGCCTGCTGGGTGGGGAAGGGCGGCTCCTCTACGCCAATCCCGACTGGGCGGTCCGCGACGCGGTCCTGGCCGACCTGGCCGCCCGGCCCTGGCCCGTCCACTACACCGCCGCGGAGTTGCCGGCGCTGGTGCTTCGCGCGCCGCTCGGCCTCTACATGCTGCCGGCCCTGGTCGGCCAGGTCGCCGGGCTGAACGCCGCGCACCTGGCGTTGCTCGCCCAGAACACGCTGCTGCTGGCCGGCGTCTTCGCCACCGTCACGGCCAAGGTGGCGAGCCTGCGGACGCGGCTCGGCGTGGCCGCGGTGTTCGTCGCCTTCAGCGGCTGGGACGTGGTCGGCACCCAGCTCAACGGCTACACGCTCGTCTTCCCCGGCGCGAGCCCGTACGCGCCGCACCTCGAGTGGTGGGCGACGCCGTTCCAGTACTCCTCGCTGATCACCGACCTGTTCTGGGCTCCCAACCACGCGCTGCCGGCCTTCGCGCTCGTCGCCCTCTACACGGCCTGGCGCAGCGGCGCCGCCTCGTCGCTGCATCTCGCGGCGATGCTCGGACTGACGCTGCTCTGGTCGCCGCTGGTGGTCATCGGCGCCTTGCCCTTCGTGCTGCTGGCGCTCCTCACCGATATCGGCCAGCGGAGGATGGGCCTCCTCGCGCCGGCGGTGCTCGCCCCGCTTGCCGCAGCCCTGCTCCCCGTCGCCGTGTACCTGACGCTGGATGACGCCAAGGTCACCCAGGGCCTGAACACCGAGCGCGCCGACTTCCTGTTCCGCTACGCGCGGTTCATTGCGCTCGACCTCGTCCCGCTGCTGGTGCTCGGTCTGGTCTGGGTCCGCGCCCAGCCCCGCAGCGCGCGTCTCGATCTGCTGGCGTGCGCGGTCCTGCTGCTCGCCCTTCCGTTCTACCGCATCGGCGGCAGCAACGATCTCCTGATGCGCGCGTCGATCTTCCCGATCACCCTGATTTTCGTCATCGTCGCCCATGGCCTCGCGGGTGCGACGCGCGCCGACCGCTGGCGGCGGCTCTCCCTGCCGATCCTCGCCATCGGAGCCATGACGCCGGCGATGGAGATCGCCCGTCCGTTCCTGACGCCGCTCAATCCGCCGTTTGCATCGAGCCTGATCGAGGTCATGGGGAACGACCTGTCGAGCAACTACCTGCACGCCTATACGGCCGAGACTTCGACCTACGGGAAGAGCGGCCTGTTTCGGGCGCCGGCGGGCGACTGCGGGCAGCCGGCGCGGGACACGCCATGCCCCAGCTGACGATCGTCATCCCGACGCTGAACCGTCTCGAGCTCATGAAGCGCGCCTTGGATAGCGCGCTCGCCCAGACGGCGGAGATCGACGTCATCGTCTCCGACAACGGCTCGTCCGACGGCACGGCGGATTACCTCGCGTCTCTCGACCTGCCGTCGCACGTGCGCCGGTTCCGGCACGAGACGACCATGCCCATCCAGGAGCATGTCGCCTTTCAGTTCGACCAGGTGCTGACGCCCTGGTCCGTCTTCCTGTCGGACGATGACTACCTCGAGCCGCGGTTCGCTGAGCGGGTCCTGGCGCTGATCGAGCTGCAGCCGGACGTAAACCTCGTCTACACCGGCTGTGGCGTTATCTACGGGGACATCGTCGCGCCGGCCAAGGTCGGGCCGACGGTGGAGGAGGCGGCGGACTTCTTCCTCGGCTTCATGGAAGGCGGAAGACATATCTGCCTGTGCGCCACCGCGTTCCGCATGGCCGATCTGAGGGCTGTCGGCCGCCAGCCCACGTCAGTGGTGATCGGCGACATGTATTATTGGACGCGCATCCTCGCACCGGGCGGCCTGGTCGGCTGTGTCGACGAACGGCTCTCCAACTACACCTTCTACCGGCCGAAGCGCTCTTCGGAGACGAACCGGACGTCGGTGGACGCCTGGGTGCGCGAGAGCGTCGAGCTGGCGGACCGGATGAGCGCCACCGTCGAGGCCCGCGACCCGTCACAGGCGGCCCGCGCGCGGCGAGCCCGCAGTCGATTCCTGGCTCGGACCGTCTCCAATCAGATGACCTGGAACGCGCTCGCGGGATGGTCCCGCGCCAGCATGCTGCGATCCCTCCCGCACTTCATCCCGCTGTTCGGCAGGGACCTCATGGCCGCCATGCAGGCGTGCGCAGCCGCCGTCCTGCCGCGGGCGGTGCTGGAGCGCCTGATGCTGCTCTACGCAAGCCGGCTGGCCAGGGCCGCCCAGTGAACGCCCTGGCCCGGGCCGCCACCGCCGCGAGCGATCGCGCCACGGCGGCGTTCGCAGTCGCGACCCGGATCAGCGCTACGGCGAGCTGGGCTCTTGCGGCGGGGCTCGCCGTCGTCGTGCTCAGCCCCGAGCGGATCGGGATATTCCTGAGCTTCGCCGGCCTGGCCGCCTTCGCGGCCCTGTCTGACGTTGGCCTCAACTATTCCGTCCTGCTGGCAGCCGGCGCCCGGCCCGCGGACGATCCGGCTCCCATCCGAGAGGCGGCGCTGACGGCGCTGATCCCCACAGTCGCCCTGACCTTCGCCGCGCAACTGCTCATCGGATACGCCTTTCTCGTCCGCTACGCCGACGTCGGCTTGGCGCCGTGGTTGGCCTACTGCCTGCTCGCGAGCGCCTACCAGCTTCTCTACCTCTTCGTCGTCGTCGTGGAGGGGACGAACCGCCGGCTGGCCGCCTGGCGCGCCAACTTCATCCTGGAGGTGTTGGCGGGCGCTACACTCCTGATCGCGATCGCATCCGGCAATGAGCTTTGGGGCTTCGCCGCGGCGATGCTGGTGCGGTGCCTGCTGGTGATGGCCTGGTTTCGCCAGGAATTCGTCGACCAGTGGCGGCGGCGGCAGTCCTATGTGCGGGAGGCGGCGCTTCAACTGTGGCGCACCCAGCTGCTGCCCATGCAGTGGAAAACGGCGCTCAATTTGCTGGCTGGCCTGGCCACCACCCGGCTGCTGACGCCCATTCTCCTCGTCACGAACGGCGCTCCGACAGCCGGCCGGATCGGCTTGGGCCTGTCCTTGGTCGCCGCCATCGCCGCCGTCACCTCGGCTTGGCCACAGAGTGAGGCCGCTCTCTACGCGCAGCTGTACCATGAAGGCCGCAGGGCCGAGCTGTTCGGCCGTTTTCGACGGACATGTCTGTGGTCGCTGGTCTTGAGCTTGAGCCTGGCTGTTTCGGCCGGGGTCGCGGTGGCCGTACTGCGCGCGCTAAGCGACCATCTCGCGGACCGGCTACCGAATGGAGAGGTGCTTTGGCTTCTCCTCCCCGCCGTGCCGCTGACCCACGCCACCTACAGCCTAGCGATCATGATCCGCTCACAGCGCGACGACCCCGTCCTCATCGCCAATCTGCTCTACAGTGGCCTCTTATTGAGCGCCCTGTGGTGGGCGGCGGCAACGGGACCTCTGCTCTTCTGCATAGTTTTCCTGGCCGGAGCCACGGCTGGGGCCGCCCTGTACGGATGGTTCTTTGCGCTCTGGCGGACGTCGCTTCAGTAAGTCTCTGCAGCTAGACTCGTCCCGTGAGGCGCGACGCTCTAGCGCCTCATTGCAGTCCGCCGCCGCTCCCGAACGACAACAAGAGGCCGGAACGCGCTTAACCAGCTTTGTTCGTGTCAGCTAGCAGAAGAACGCCTGAATGGACGCCAGACGAAGTCCATGAGCCCGTCAACTTCCCGCTCGTCTGGCAGGCCCGTGGCGGGCCATTCCTCCTTCGCCGGCACATAGAGCGTCCCGAACATCCAGTCCCAGAGCGGAGTGTTGACGCCGAAGTTCTTGTGGAAGTGGATCGGCTCGATGGAGTGGTGAATGCGATGGAATCGGTTGTCGTAGATCAGCCGCCAGAACGGGCCGAGATGGAATCGTGTTGGCGAGTGGATGTATTGCGATTGCAGCGTCGCCAATGCGCCTGCGACGGGCCAGGTCGGAAGACCAGTTGGCATCAGTAGAACGAAGGGTATGGTCATGATGGGGATGCGCCAAAGGCCCTCGGTCCAGTGGCTATAGTTCGCTGAATGCAGATCTTCGATCGAGTGGTGGATCGCATGAAAGCGCCAGATCAGCGGGTGGTGCTGAAGTCGGTGGAACCAATAATAGAGAAAATCTGTAAGTAGGATCGCGACTAGGCTGCCGACTACCAAGATAAGGCCAGTTTCGAGCGGTGAGCGAGGGCCGGGCGGAAAGACCAGGATTGGGCGCACGCCGACTTGCCGGAGAATCGTGACTGAAGCCGCAGTTGTGGCGCCCATCGCGGCCCATGTGATCGTGGCTAAGGCCAGCCCCTTTAGGCGAACTGCGGCGGAGAGTTGAGGGCCACGGGGAGCGGCAACCTCCAAGAGGATCAGGATCGCCCAAATCCATGCCATCTGCCGCAGGGTGTCGACGACCCCATTAAGCGCGACCGCACCCAGCGATGTCATTCAGCTGTTTTGATCGCCACAGCACCGACCCCCCAAACCGCCCAAAGGTGCCAAAAGCAGCCTTCGTGTGGCGCCACCTAAGCACGAACCGTGCCGCCGATCACTCTGCCATGGTCCCTCAGTCTATAAAGTCGGTGACATGGTCGGTGCGTTGACCGTGCAGACGCTCGTTGCGGAAATGCTCGATCACGTCGCCGATGCGGACCAGGCGGTGAGGGTGGCCCGGCATCAGAGCGGCGATGTCGGCCTCGATCGCGGGAGCGTAGTCGATCGAATTGATCAGGATGGTTGCGCCGGCGGCGCCGATCAGGACCTGCGGCGGATGGACCGGCCGCCCGAGCAACTCGGAGCCGTGGATCGCTGCATTATTGTCGACGAAGTAGGCGATCCGCGACGGGGCCAGGAAGTTGGCGAGCAGTTCGGTGGCCAGGCTGCCGGCGCCCCAGACCACGACCGCATCGCCCACCAGGGCCGGATGGGAACCAAGGTCGAGCTCGGCGAAACGGGGCGGCGCGAAGCGGCGCGCGACCACTCGCAGCGAGTCCGCGTAGCGGGCGTCGAGGCGCACGCCGGATTCGACCGCCAGGACGTCCAGTCCATGGTTCGCCAGCAGGCGGGTGAGCGACGCCAACGAGAAGAAATGAAGGTGGCCCACATTGTCATCCACGGGCAGGGCGAGGTTGCCTGAGCCCTGAGGAACCTCGAAGAACGCCACGCCGCCCGCCTTGGTGACCGATGCGATCGCCTGCAGCTCGCCGTTGATGTCCTCGATGTGTTCCAGGACATGGGACATCAGCACGACGTCGTAGACGTCAGTCTGCACGTCGCCGGCGACGAGCAGCGCCCTAAGCGGCTGTCGGTGAAGCCGATTCACCCGGCCGTTGGCGACGTCCCCGGCCTGGGACAGCTCGATAGCTTCATAGCTTGCCGGGCGCAGGCGGCGCTGAGCCACCACCGCCAACTCGCCGGTGGCGCAGCCGATTTCCAGCATTCGTGCGCTCGGGGCGACGAACGGGGCGAAGAATGCGCACTGCGACTCCAGCCGCTCCTCCGACGTGCCCAGCGCGCACATCGCATTGGCATGATAGGAGTAGTTCGGGGCGATCGGACGGAAGCCGTGGAAGCATGTTCGACAATAGGCCTGGCGTCCCGTCGCACAGTCCACGCTAGCGATCCGGGCGCTATCGCAGACGGGGCAGGTGATTGCATCGTTCGACATGGCTAGGCGCCTTGCACCCGGCGCGGACCCTTGCGGGCAAGCGCCACGATATGGCCGGTCCTGGCGACCTCACAGGTCAAAGCGTCGAGGTTGAAGCTTTCCAGGAACGCCTTCAGCCCCTTCACGGTGAAGACCTGAAGATGCTCGCGCAGGGCGACGAAGCCGAAGGGCGGGACGAGGCCGAGCTTCACTCGCAGGCCAGTCGACAGGAAGTCGAGCGCCTTGAACGGGAGCTCGGTTGTGGCCAGCCAGGAGAGCCAGGCCTTCTGGGCGGCGGACCCGTTGAAGGCCGAGCTCGTGTACCGCTCGTCGGGAACCTCGATGAAGAACAGGCTGCCCGGCCGGCCGAGCTTCACGAGATCGCCCATGTAGCCACGCGGATCGCTGACGTGCTCGAGCACGTGGCAGGAAAGGATCAGGTCCCAGGCCCGCGCCCGAAGTAGCGCTCGGTCGATCGCCTCGACCCCGGGCTCCGGGGCGACGCCGGAGACCTCGAAGACCGCCGGCCGGTCGGCGCAGAGCCCGCCTCCAGGAGCGACCATCTGGCCGCGATCCCCGCCGTGGTCCAGGACGTCTCCGAAGCGATTGGCGATTCCGGCCCGGGCCAGGACATCGAGAAGCGCTCGCCGGCGCGCGGCGAATTCCGCCTCGCCGCCGATGCCGTCGTTGATCGCGCGCGTGTACCAGGGCTCGAAGCCGTGGCGGAGGCGGAAGTAATCCTCGCCGCGATAGCCGCTGTAGAGGCGTCCGAGCGCCTCGTCGGCGACATCGATCTTGAAGAAGCGGGACTCGCAATCGCCGCACCGGAACGTCTCGACCAACTGCGCCTCTTCGCCAAGTGCGCGCCGGGCGAAGAACTTCGACAGCAGGCCGAACTCGTCGCGCCCTTCGCCGCCGCAGAACAGACAGATGGTCAGGTCGCTTCGCCGGGGATGAGCGTGCTCGCTCATTCCCCGCACTCCGGCGCCAGCAGCAAGTCGCTCAGCGCCTCGATCCGAATGGCGCAGGGGATCTCCTCCCGGGCGCCGATGACGTAGCCATGAGCGACCAAGGCAAAGGCCGCGCCGACGCGTCGGGCGGTCTCGGCGTCGACCTCGCTGTCGCCGACGTAGAGGATCTGATCGGTGGCCACGCCGAGCCGGTCCATGACGCGGTGCAGGGGGGCAGGGTGGGGCTTCGGTTCGAGGTCCGGCGCACCGCCAACCACCGCCGCGACGAACCGGGCGAGCCCGACGCCTTGCACGATGTTGTCGGCCAGCATCTGCGGCTTGTTCGTGCAGACTCCGATGCGCAAGCCCCGCCCGTGCAGCGCCTCCACCGTCTGCAAAGCCTCGGGGAAGAGGTCGGCGGGATCGGCGGGGATGTCGGCGTAGACGGCCCGGAAGGCGGCGAGGTCGGCGGCGAGGGACGCCGGGGTCGATCCCAGCGCGAAGGTCACGAGCTGCTCGGCGCCGTGGCTCACCCAGCGCTTGACGTCGGCCAGCGGCGCCGGACCCAGCCCGCGATCCGCCCGCACCCGGCTCAAGGCCTGCGCGATGCCCTTGGCGCTGTCGACCAGAGTGCCGTCCAGGTCGAAGATGACGGCCTGGCGGCGCCCCGTGGCCGCGGCGCTCATTCCGGCGGCGCGATCAGCATGTTGTCCGCCAGCTCCTCCGGCGAGAGCAGCGGCGCCATGTCTTCGAGCTGGGCGCTGACGATGCTGCCGTCCGCCCGCTGTCGCGATCCGAGCTTGGGCTCGAACCCCTGCTCGGGGTCGAGCATGACGTCGCAGACGAATGGGCCGTCGCGGCGCATCAGCTCGGGCAGGAGCTGATCCATGTTGCCGGCGTCCATGCGGAAGGCTGGCAGGCCGTAGGCGGACGCCACCTTGACGATGTCGGGGAAGGAGACGCCGGTCGCGGGACCCTCGCCGGTGCGGCGCTTGAAGAAGTTGTCCTGCGACAGCCGCATCGACAGGTAGCCGTCGTTGTTCATCACGAACAGCTTCACCGGCAGGCGGTTGTGCACGACGGTCTGCAGCTCCTGGATGTTGAGCTGCAGGCTCCCGTCGCCGGCCAGGCAGATCACCGGCTTGCCGCCGTTGGCCACCGCCGCGCCAATCGCGGCCGGCAGGTCGTAGCCCATCGAGGCGCAACCGGCGTTGCCGAAGAAGCGCTGTCCGGCCTTCACCTTGGCCACCTGGAAGGCGACGACATTGGCCGTCGCGTCGCCGCAGGCCACCACCGCGCCCTCGTCCATGAGATCGAACATGCGATCGAGGACATGGTAGGGATTGAGGCGGTCGCCCTTGGGCAGCCGCTGCTCCGGACGCACCACGGGATAGCGGTCCAGGCGCTCCTTGCACCAGCTCAACCATGCGGAATGCTGGCCGGGGTCGGGCCGCTCCTGGTCGATCTGGCGCTCCAGCGCTTCGAAGAACAGCTTGGCGTCGCTGACGACGGGCAGGTCGGGCTTGACCATCGGCTTCTTCAGCTCGGCCGGGTCGACGTCGACGATGACCTTGTAGGCGCCCCTCGCGAACGAACCCCAGTTGTAGCTGATCTGCCGCAGCGCCAGGCGGCAGCCGACGATGACCAGGAGGTCGGCGTTCTGGGCGGTGAAGTTGCCGCCGCGGTCGCCGATGGTGCCTGGGCGGCCGCAATAGAGTGGATCGTCCGACGGGAAGGAATCGACCGCAGTCCAGGCGGTGGTCACCGGGATGCCGAGCTTGCGGACCACGCGCTCGAAAGCGGGCAGGGCGCCGGCGATGCGAACACCGGTGCCGATCATGATGACTGGGCGCTCGGCCTTGCGGATACGCTCGAGAATGTCCCTGCAGGCGGCGGCCAAGTCCGGCTGTGGCGGCGCGGCCTCGGGCTCGAAGCTCCGCATTTCGTCCGGATCGACGTAGGCGCCCTGAACGTCGACGGGGATGTCCAGCCAGACCGGGCCCGGCCGGCCTTCCAGCGCCAGGTGGAACGCCTTCTCCAGATGGAAGCGGATGGTCAGCGGATCCGAGATGAGCGCGGCGTACTTGGTGATGCCGCGCGCCATGCTGACGATGTCGACTTCCTGGTCGCCGAGCTGACGCAGCCCTTCGACCGGCGAGAGCGCCAGGCAAGTGTCCCGGCGCACCTGACCCGACACCACGAACATCGGGATCGAGTCGGTCCAGGCGCCGAACACCCCGTTCAGCGCGTTGATGCCGCCCGGGCCGGTCGTGACGTTAAGGACTGCGATCCTGTTGGAGACGCGAGCGTATCCCTCGGCGGCGATCGAGCAGGCCTGCTCGTGATGCTGAAACACGCACTCCAGTCGCGGCTCGTGGCCGAGCGAGTCGTTGAGGTGCATCGCCCCGCCGCCGGTCAGCATGAAGACGTGCCGCGCGCCCCGATCCGCGAGGAACCGGGCGACGTAATCGGACACCTTCACCTTCGTGGCGGCTGGCTTGGAGAGGCTCTTCTCCTCGGCGGTCTCACGCACCTTGCCGCTGGTGTGCACATTCATTGCATCAACACTCCGAACCGGTGTTCACGCCTCAGCTCTTGCGGACGATCGATACGGGCGCGGCGGCTTCCGGCGGCTGCGGGTCGATTCCGCGGCGGGCGATGGTCGTCGCCAGCTCGGAATTGGCGGTGTAGGGGCTGTCGATGTTGGTGAACATGATTGGGCCGTCGGCCTGCACAGCCTTCAGCAGGATTTCTCCACTCATCAGTTCCCGGCAGGAGATCTGGCCCTGCTGCAGAGGGATCGCTAGGTAAAGATCGCTGTCGGTGAGGGCGGCGCCCGCGGGCAGCGCGCGCTTGGCGTAGACGCCGCGCACCAGGCCGTCGAGGTAGGCGACCTCCTTCTCCGGGGGGCGCCGCTTGGCGATGCCGGGCGGGCCGCACATTTCCTGCGCCTTGCGGAACGCCTTGAACCATTCGTCGATCTGCTCGGGAAGCGAGCAGTACGGCGATACCGGAACGCCTTCGTAATCGATGTCGACGTGGCGTTCCCAGGTTCTCGCGCCCTTGGCGTACGAAAGCAGCATGGAGTCGCGCCAGTCGTTGTACTCGTGCGTGGAGAAACCGATGACGTTTTCTGGATAGCGCTGGCGGAGAAAATCGACCTGATTGATCTCGAGCTCGTCATCGCGGCTCGGATAGATCGAGACGCAGTGGTTGATGGCGAGCGGAATATTCCGGTTGTTGAAGAACGTCACGACGTTGTCGATGTCGCGCAGCGAGGCGCCGCCCGTTGAGATGATGACCGGCTTGCGGGTGGTGGCGATCTTCTCGATGAGCACCCAGTCACGGGTGTCGGAGCTGCCGATCTTGATGATCTGCACGCCGAATTCCACGCACTTGTCGACGGAGGTCTCGTCGAACGGCGTGGCCATGGTCACCATGCCGTGCTGGCGCACAGCCTTGATCATCTTCTCGTAGTTCTTCCACGGCATGTGAGTGTCGAGGGTCTTCTTCACGTACCGGATGTCGGTCCGGTCGCGGAAATCCTTGTGGATGAACGTCTCGACGTCGCGGAACTGCAGCTTCATCGCCGCGCGGACGTTGTTGAAGCGCACGACCTTGCCGTAGTCGCTGATGATCTTCAGGCCGCGCTCGAGCTTTCCCCAGTGGTTGCTGGCGAGCTCAAGAACGAAAAGATCCTCAAAGATGTCTGCGCGCATCAAATTCTCTCCATGCCGCGGCGCCTCGGGTGTTTCTCCCAACCCCGCCGCCCCGCATCCTTCGTAGGCAGCGCCGCCAAGCGCCCTACCAGAGGCGTCGCAGGCGCCCTGCGAAATGCGGCGGCTGCAATGACCGCCAGGTCACACTTAAGGCGATAAGCGATTGCATCTTCTTTAAGGCCGAACGGTCGTCTTGACGAACTGCGACCAATTGGCCGCTCGCGGGGTCAAGCAACTTTCGCGAGGGCCAAAGCTTAGGCCGTTAACGGTCCGACATTACCCGCGCGGCTAAGCTCTCCCCCTTCGCGGGGAGCAGCGGATGAAAGTCGTCATCCTGGCCGGCGGCCTGGGCACGCGCCTGGGCGAGGAAACGAACATGCGGCCCAAGCCGATGGTCGAGATCGGTGGGCGGCCGATCATCTGGCACATCATGAAGATTTATTCGGCGCACGGGCTGAACGACTTCGTCCTGTGCCTCGGCTACAAGGGCTACATGATCAAGGAGTACTTCGCGAACTACTTCTTGCACATGTCGGACGTGACGATCGATTTCTCCGACAACTCGACGAAGATTCACCAGAATTCCGCCGAGCCGTGGCGGGTCACCTTGGTGGACACCGGTGCGGAGACGGCGACCGGCGGGCGGCTGAAGGCCGTGGGGCGCTACCTGGAGCCCGGCGAGCCGTTCTGCTTCACCTACGGCGACGGTGTCTCCGACATCGACCTCACCGCACAGATCGCCTTCCATCGCGGCCACGGCAAGAAGGCGACCATTGCCGCCGTGGCGCCGCCGGGGCGGTTCGGCGCGTTGGAACTGGCCGATCAGCAGGTGACCGACTTCCTCGAGAAGCCGCTCGGCGACGGCGGTCGCATCAACGGCGGCTTCTTCGTGCTCGACCCGTCGGTGCTCGACCTGATCGATGGTCCGTCGAGCCCCTGGGAGGGCCGGCCGATTGAGACTCTGGCGCGTACGGGCGAACTGATGGCCTGGCGCCACGACGGGTTCTGGGGGGCGATGGACACCCTACGCGACAAGACGGTGCTGGAGGGACTGTGGGACCGGGGCGAGGCGCCGTGGAAGCGCTGGTGAGCGCGCGGGCGGCGCTCGAGGGCATAGGCGCGGGACGGCTGGCGCAGGACGGGCGGCGGATCGTCGTCACCGGCGCCGGCGGCTGGCTCGGCCTGGCGACACTGGAAATGTTGGCCGATCTGCTGGGTGAAGCTTTCGCCGAGCGGGTGGCGTGCTTCGGCGCGCGACCGCGGGCGCTCAGCCTGGGCGCCGGCGTGGAGATTCCGCAGCGGGCGATTTCGGAGCTGCCACAGCTTGCGCCGGCGCCGAGCGTGGTGCTGCACTTGGCGTTCCTCACTCAGGGCGCGGCGATGACGCTCGACGCCGAGGGCTATGTCGCGGCCAACGAGGCGCTTTCGGCTACGATGCTTTCCGCCCTCGACCGGATCGGCGCGGAGGCTGTGTTCCAGGCCTCATCCGGCGCCGCGCACCTGGCCGACCGGGCAGGCGGACCGCAATCGAAGGGACTCTACGGCTGGCTCAAGCTGCGAGACGAGGAAGCCTTCGCAGCCTGGGCCGAGCGGCGCGGCGCGTGCGCCGTCATCGGCCGCGTATTCAATCTCTCCGGGCCGCACATCAACCGTCGCTCGACCTATGCACTTGCCTCGTTCATCGGCGACGCGCTGGCCGCGCGGCCGGTGCGGATCGAAGCGCGCACCCCGGTCTGGCGCTCGTACGTGGCGATCGAGACCCTGATGAGCGTGGTGGCCGGCGCGCTGACGCAGGGGCCGGGCGTGACCGCCTTCGAGACCGCGGGCCAGAAGGTCGTGGAGATGGGCGAATTGGCGCAAGTCGTGGCGGCGACGCTGGGCGCGCCCGGCGTCGAGCGGCCCGCCTTCAACCCGGCCGGCGCGCCCGATCGCTACGTTGGCGAAGGGGCGGAATTCGAGCGCCTGACGGGCGCCTTCGACGTCGGTCAGAAGAGCTTGGAGGAGCAGATCCGCCAGACGGCCGCGTTCATTGCCGAACATCCGGAATAGCGAGAACGCGTTAAGCTGCGGGCTCGAACAGGTCGGGCCGCAGGTCCCGCAGGGCGAAGGCGAGCAGGGCGGTTTTCATGTCATTCAGCAGGCCGCTTCGGGCGGCGTGGATCAGCTCTCCGAGGTCGATCTCGTGCACCACGAGGTGCTCGTCCTCCTCGGCAAGGCCGCCGCCGGAATGGAGCCGGTCGGCGGCGCGATAGGGGGCCAGGTAGAGGCCGACCCATTCAGTGGATACGCTGGGAATCGACCAGTAGCGGCCAACCGGATGGAGGTCCGAGATCTGCAGGCCGAGCTCTTCGAACGCCTCGCGGCGAGCGGCTTGCTCGGCGGATTCGCCTTCGTCGATGAGACCCGCCGCCGCCTCCAGCAGGTCCGGCGCTCCAGCCTGGATCACCGGTACTCGGGGCATGCTGACCAGCATCGCCCTGCGGTTGACCTCGTCGTAGGCCAGCACCGCTACGGCTGGGCCGTGGTGCTCGATTTCGCGGCGCATGCGCCGCCCATCAGCCGTGCGCGCGGTAATCGCGTAGAGGCTGCTCCAGCCCTTGTAGATGAGCTCTTCGCTTTCGATTGAATGCGGAGACCCTTCTGCGGGGGAGCAGCGCTCAAGTTTCATGAGGTGCGGCCTGCGCCTTCCCGGCAGAAGCTGGTGATGGTTTCCACGACATAGTCGATCGCGCCATCGGCGAGGCCAGGATAGACGCCGATCCAGAAGCTCTGACGCATGATGCGGTCGCTGTTGGTCAGCTCGCCGGAGATGCGGAAGTTACGGCCGCGCATGTAGGGCTGGCGCGTCAGATTACCGCCGAACAGCAGCCGAGTGCCGATGCGGCGTGCCTCGAGGTGCTGCACGATCTGGTCACGCGTGAACGGCGCGCCTTCACGCACCGTGAGCAGGAAGCCGAACCACGAGGGCTCGGTCCCCTCGGTGGCTTCGGGCAGGACGAAGAACTCCTCCAGCGACTTCAGGCCCGCCTTCATGCGGTCGAAGTTGCGCCGCCGCGCGGCGATGAAGCCCTCCAGGTGGTCCAACTGCGCCAGGCCCACCGAAGCCTGCATGTCGGTGATCTTCAGGTTAAAGCCGAGGTGCGAGTAGGTGTACTTGTGGTCGTAGCCGTAGGGCAGTTCGCCGAGTTGCCAATCGAAGCGGCGATTGCAGGTGTTGTCGCAACCGGGCGCGCAATAGCAATCGCGCCCCCAGTCGCGGAAGGCCTCCATGGCGCGGCGCAGCGCTGGGTCCGACGTGTAGACCGCGCCGCCTTCGCCCATCGTGATGTGGTGGGCTGGATAGAAGCTGAGCGTCCCGACGTCGCCGAACGTGCCGACATGCCGGCCGCCGATCGTCGCGCCCAGGGCGTCGCAGCAGTCCTCGATGAGAAACAGGCCGTGCCGCTCGGCGATCTCGGCCAGGCGGTCGGCGCGGAACGGATTGCCCAGAGTGTGGGCGACCATGATCGCTCGCGTGCGATCGGTGATCGCCGCCTCGACCGCCTCCGGCAGGACGTTGTAGGTGGGGATGTCGAGATCCACGAACACCGGGGTGAGGCCGGCGACGATTGTCGGGTTCACCGTAGTCGGGAATCCTGCGGCGGCGGTGATGACTTCGTCCCCGGGCTGCAGGCGACGGTCGCGCACCAGCGGCGAGGTCATCGCCAGGGTGGCGACTAGATTGGCCGATGAACCCGAATTTAGTGTCATCGCGTAGCGTGCGCCGACGCGCGCGGCGAGGCGTTTCTCGAAGGCCTCGTTGAAGCGGCCGGTAGTCAGCCAAAAGTCGAGCGCGGCGTCGACAAGTGACTTCATATCCGTGGCGTCGTAGACCCGACCTGAAACAGGCGCTGCTTTAGATGCGGCGGTGAAGGTCCGATCTGAGTGTTGGAGGTCATAGTACTCCTCCACGAGAGTCATGATCTCATCGCGGATGATCTCGGGCTTGCGTGCTCGCGCGAGGCGGGGCGAACGTACGTTTGACACGGCTTTCTCCGTCGACGCCCCAGGAAACTCAGTTTCGCGCGGCTAACACCAGTCAAAATCACCCTATGCGCTAAACTATTGAAAAATGAGTTGCGCATTGCGCCGCCGCCCTCGCTTCGATCCTGGCCGTAACGATCACCTAGGTAGCTGGCGCCGGAGCTTCGGAAGCCCGCCGTCGCTGCTTGAACGGCTCGAGCAGCCACTCTTTGATCGAGCTGGGTTCCGGCACGTCCGCGAGGCCCGTTTCCGGCCACTCGTCTCGACGCGGCCAGTAGGCGGTGCCGAACAGCGTATCCCAGATGCTCACCACAGAACCGAAGTTCTTGTCGAAGTGCTGGGCCTCCGTTGAATGGTGGATGCGGTGGAACCGGTTATCCGCGATCAAGAGGCGTAGCGGCCCCACGTGGAACCTGGTCGGGCTGTGAATTGCAATCGCCCAAAGTGCGCCGCCTAGGCCGACGAATGGAAGTTGGGCGGTTTGAATGGCGAAAAGGTAGCCGAGGGGAAGCGTGACGAGCAGCGTTTGGAGAACCACTTCACTGATGTGGTGGTAGGCATTCACGGCGTTCATGTCGCGGATTGAATGGTGGACGCTGTGGAACCGCCAAAGCCAGGGCACGGCGTGTTGCGCGCGGTGGAACCAATAGAAGACCAGGTCCGAGAGGCAGAGGGCGAGGGCCGCCGTCAGCGCGCCCGAGCCGGGGCCGGCCCAAGCGGTCACGCGCTTCAGGTCAAGGGCCAGCAGAGGGCGCGCATGGAGCGTCGCCAGCAGATGGCCGTACGCCCAGAATGTGGCCGTGGTGGCGACAACCGAGAGGACCACGAACACGACGCCTTGTAGCCGGCCGGCGAGGCTCGCGCGCGGTCCTTGCGGAAGCAGCAATTCGATGGGTGTGAGGGCGCCGATGAGGGCGGCGAGCCAAAAAAGGCGTCCAATGGCCTCGGCGGTGAGCGCAGCGATCTCAGGCATGGGGATCTCAGGAAATTTGCAGCTTCGTCGCGGCGCGCCCCGGGGCTTGCCGCGTATCGAGCAGCCTATCCCTAGATTGGGCTCGTGCGCCACGGCGGCTGCGGCTGGGCGGGTGTCTGCCCATATGGCGAACGGGTCTTCACCACGTTTGTTTGCATCCAAGAAAGGCGGCGGAGGGCACCTTTGAACGCGGTTGGGTGGGGCCGCGCGGAGGCCTCGATGCTTCAGGTATTATTTGGTTACGGGCCGACCGACGAGGTTCGCCACACGGAGCTGCTGGCGCCGCTGCATCCGCTGCAGCTGACGCGCCTGGCCAAAGAGCGTCTGCGTCTCTTCGAGCGTGTGGAGGTCTGGGAAGACTGCGTCTGCGTGCTTGCCGCCGCCAAGCCGAGGGCCTTCTAGGGGCGCTGCAGGCCCCAGCACTACAGTCTCTATCGCTTATACAATCGACCCGCCGCGACCCGACGCGGCCGGTCGACTTGCGTCTGCGCGATGCCTTGATTCCAGCGCGATCCTAATTCCCTTAGGTTGTCAATGACCATCTAGGGAAAATTAAGATTGCGCCGATAGAAACACCCTAAGCGAGTGTCGAGTTCTCGCCGCCATATGCGGTAGTGAAGTCGTCATTTGGCCATTAGTGTATTCCGTGGCGTGCTCATTGCACGACCATTGGAAACGCTCGGGGGTGGGTGATGAACTCTCTAGTCAACGCTCTATCACTGCAGGCTTTCTGCAAGTCGGCCAGAGGCGTAATTTGCGATTCGCGCGGCAGCAGCGCAGCCGAATTCGCCATGATGATGCCGGTGATGGCTATCATGCTTTTTGGCATCATCAAGTTCGGCTTGGTGTTCAACAACTACATACAGCTGACCCACGCGGCCTCCGCGGCCGCGCGGCAACTGTCGATCAGCCGCGGATCATCTACGCCTTATAGCGGCACGCTGAGCGCGATGCGCAGTGCGGCGCCGACGCTGAAGGCGGCCAACATCTCCAGCACCTTCGTCGTCAACAATGTGACCTGCACCTCCGACAACTCGACGTGTCAGAACGCCTTCGGCACCACCAGCGGGGTCCAGGCGCGGGTCGCCCTGAACTATCCTTGCAGCCTGACCCTGCCCTTCGTTCCGTTCCCGAACTGCAATCTGGGCGTCAACGCGGCGGGGATGGTCCAATGAATCTCTGCCTTAGGCGCCGCTTGGCGGAGTTTCTGGCTCGCGAAGACGGGGCGCTCGCGCCGATCCTGTCGCTCCTGCTGGTCGTGCTCGTCGGCATGACCGGAATGGCGATCGATGTGGGGCGCGCCATGTGGGTTGAACGGCAGCTACAGTCCTCGTCGGACGCCGCAGCTTTGGCTGGCGCCCTTTCCGTCGCGGACAACGCCACGACGGCTTCCAATACGGCGAAAGCCTACAGCGGAACGGCAGGTAACTTTAACGCGGTGCGGGGCGCGACGTCGGTGTCGATCATCGACAACCCGGACGGCACGCCGAAGGTCTGGTGTTCCACCAAGGTGTCTCCAGTTTGCGCCAGCACGTTCAGTGGCAAGAACGTCATCAAGGTGACCCAGCAGGCGGTTGTGCCGATGTACTTCCTGCGTCTTGTGGGAATGCCGACTATGACTCCTCGAGCGACGGCGACTGCCTCGGCGCGAGGTGGCTCGGGGCGTTCGCTCGACGTCGTCATCGTGATGGATACGACCTATTCCATGAGCTTCAAGGACGCGAACTGCGGGATCAGCAACGCGAGTAAGCTGACCTGCGCCAAGGCGGGTGCTTACGCCATGCTACAGGGGCTCAATCCTGCCCTCGACCGCGTCAGCTACATGGTGTTTCCGCCACTGACGACCGCAGGCGTCGCTGCGAGCACGACCTGTAATCAGACGCTTCAGTTTTCAAGCGGTGTCGCGACCTACAACGCCGTGGCGACGGGAGCTTCGGGTGCGACCTACGCGGTCTTCGGGCTGGCCTACCCGAAGTACGGCGCAAACGGGAAGCTCGATCCGACGAGCACCTCGATGATCGCCTCGGGCAAGGGAGGGTCAAATTGCACGGGCGCGATCCAGACGGCTCTGAATACCGCGACGCCAGACTACAAGAGTACCTACTTCGCCGACGCCATCGGAGCGGCGACGACCTTGCTTATCGCCAGTGACCGCCCGAAATCTCAAAAGGTCATCGTCATGCTGAGCGACGGCGACGCGAATGCGCCCGAGTTCGAGAAGGACGGCGATCGCTACATGGCCAACAACAGGGCCAGAAATCAATGTCAGCGCGCGATCGCAAACGCCCGGGCGGCGACGGCTGCCGGAATTTGGGTTTATTCGGTGGCGTATGGCGCCGAGACGACCAGAAGTTATTGTGAAACGGATACTCAAATCTTCTCTGAATCACCTTTGAATCTAGCTTTGAACCTGATCACGCCTTGCCGAACCATGAGGGAGATCGCCTCTGAATCGAGGAAATTCTATTCAGATGGCGCGAATGGCTGCAACGCCGATTCCGGCCAGACCAGCAACAACCTGATCACGCTTTTTCAGAACATTTCCTCAGACCTAACTCAGCCGAGACTCTGGCCGGAATCCTCCGTCTAGCGGGGGTTACCGAACTGACGTGGTCGTCAACTCGGGGGCGCCCAGCCGTTGGGCGCCTTTGCGGCAACAGCGCCCAAGGAACGTCCAGGCGGGAGCCAGCGCAGCTCTAGATATTATTACGATTTGATCGAAACGTAATAATCGTCCAACGGTCGGCGCATGACGACCGACACCATTTCCCAACTGGCGCGGCTCAGCGTCAGCCTGCCGGCGGAGCTGCTCTCGCAGCTCGACGCCATGGTGGCCGAGCGGGGGCTTCCCAGCCGCTCGCAGATGATCGCCGAGCTGATCCGCCACGAGCTGGCCGAGCATAGCGAGGGCGTGCCGGGCGCGGTGCTGGCGGGCACGCTGACCCTGATCTACCGCGCCGAGCGCGGCCGAGTGCGTCAGGCGCTGGCGGATGCGCAGTGCGACTTCCTGAAAGAGGTGATCTCCTCGCAGCACGTCTTCCTGGAGGAGGACCAGTCGCTGGAGGTGCTGCTGGTGCAGGGCCCGTCCGAGCGGCTGAACGCGCTCTGCGACCGGCTGCGCAAGATCCGCGGCGTGCGGCAGATCAAGCTGGTCACCACCACCGCGCTCTTGCCGCCGCTGCATGCGCATGGCGAAGACGGCGTGGCGCTGGACGCGGGGCAGGGCCGATGAGCGGCTCCAGCACTGCCGACCCCTCCAGCGCCCGGGCGCACGCCCGCTCCATGGCCGGCACGCGCGTCGAGGCGATGCCGACCGTGCCGGCGGGCGCGGCCGAGGATCGTCCCGAGGGCGTCGCGGCGCAGGCCATGCTGTGGGCCGAGACGATCGCGCCGGGCGGCTATGCGGCGAAGCGGCTGGACCGCGGCGCGCGGCTTCGGCTGGTCGACCTCGCCGGCGACGCCTGCGTCTCAATGCTGGTGTTCAACGCCGAGCGGCCGGTCGAGCGGCTGAACGTCGCCGACACCCAGAAGGTGCAGTGGAACGCCTATCTAGGCGCGGGTTCGCTGCTGCTCTCCGACATGGGCAAGGTGCTGCTGAGCGTGCTGGAGGACACTGCCGGCGCGCACGACGCCTTTTGCGGCGCCTCCAACCCGGGCGCCAATGCGCGCAAGTACGGGGAGGGCGACAACTGGGGGCCACACCCCAACGCCCGCGACCGCTTCATGCTGGGCGTCGCCAAGTTCGGCCTGGGCCGCAAAGACGTCCACCCCTGCGTCAACTGGTTCAAGGGCGTGCGCATCGCTCCCGACGGCGCCACCCGCTTCGACGCCACGCCGCATGCGGGCGGGCGGCAGGTCACGCTGCGCGCCGAGATGGACGTGATCGTCGTTCTGGCCAACTGCCCGCACGTGCTGGACCCGCGCTCCGACTACGCCGTGACACCGGCCCGCGTGCTGGCCTGGCGCGGCGAGCCCACGCCCGAGCGCGACCCGATCCGCAACGCTACGCCTGAGGGTCTGCGGGCCTTCCAGAACGTCGAAGAGGAGCTGCGCCGTTGACCAGCCCCGCCATGCCCGACCTGGGCGCTGTCGTGCTCGATGTGGTCGTGCCCGCCCGCGCGCCCTGGACCGCCGAGGTCAAAGCCGGCCAGACCCTGCGCATCGTCGACCTGGAGGGCAACCAGGCGGTCGACTTCCTGATGTACGCCGCCGCCGACGACGCCGAGCGCTATTCGGCCCAGGACACCATCGCCGCCCAGGGCAACATCTTCCTGCGCGAGGGCACGGTGCTGATGTCCAACGAGGGGCGGGCCATGGCGGTGGTGACCACCACCTCTGTCGATTACCACGACACCATCGGCGGGGCCTGCTCCTGCGAGAGCAACACGCTGCGCTACGGCCACCACACCAAGAGCCAGCACGCCTGCGTCGAGAACTTCCTGCAGGGCAACGCCCGCTACGGCCGCGGCAAGCGCGACATGGTCTCCAACATCAACTGGTTCATGAACGTGCCGGTGGAGGCCGACGGGACGCTGGGCATCGTCGACGGCATCTCCGCGCCTGGCCTGTTCGTCGACATGCGCGCGGAGATGGACCTCGTGGTGGTCGTCTCCAACTGCCCGCAGGTCAACAACCCCTGCAACGGCTTCAACCCGACGCCGGTGCGCATGGTCATCGCCGGCTAAGTGAGGTCGAGGGGCGTGTTCAAGAAGGTCCTGATCGCCAACCGCGGCGCCATCGCCTGCCGCATCATCCGCACGCTGCGCGCAATGGGCGTGGGCTCCGTCGCGGTGTTCTCCGACGCCGACGCCGGCTCGCTACACGTCAGCCAGGCGGACGAGGCGGTGCGGCTCGGCCCCGCGCCGGCGGCGGAGAGTTACCTCAACGTCGAGGCGGTGCTGGCCGCCGCCAAGGCGACAGGCGCGGAGGCGATCCACCCAGGCTACGGCTTCCTTTCCGAGAACACTGCCTTCGCCGAAGCCTGCGAGGCGGCGGGGATCGCCTTCATCGGCCCGACGTCGGAGAACATCCGCGCCTTCGGCCTGAAGCACACGGCGCGGGACCTCGCCCAGGCGCACGGCGTGCCGCTGGCGCCCGGGACTGACCTGCTGACGGACGCCGAGGCTGCGCGCGAGGCCGCGGTGGCGATCGGCTATCCGGTGATCCTCAAGGCCACCGCCGGCGGCGGCGGCATCGGCATGCGCGTCTGCGAGGACGAGGCGGAGCTGGCCGAAGCCTTCGCCCAGGTGGCGAGGCTCGCCGGCGCCAACTTCTCCGACGGCGGCGTGTTCCTGGAGCGCTACGTGCGTCGCGCCCGGCACATCGAGGTCCAGGTGTTCGGCGACGGCCGCGGCAAGGTCGTGGCGCTCGGCGAACGCGACTGCTCGCTGCAGCGGCGCAACCAGAAGGTCGTCGAGGAGACGCCGGCGCCGCACCTACCGCCGATCACCCGCGACGCGCTCACGCAAGCAGCGGTCGATCTCGCGGCCGCGGTGAACTACCGCTCCGCCGGCACGGTGGAGTTCCTCTACGACGCCGAGCGCGACGACTTCTTCTTCCTGGAGGTCAACACCCGCCTGCAGGTCGAGCATGGGGTCACCGAGCAGGTCACCGGCGTCGACCTCGTCGAATGGATGGTGCGCGGCGCGGCCGGTGACTTCAGCTTCCTCGATGCGCCGGCGCCGGTCCCGAAGGGCGCGTCGATCCAGGCCAGGCTCTATGCGGAAGATCCCGGCCAGGACTACCGGCCGAGCTCCGGCGTGCTGACCGAGGTGGCGTTCCCGGCGGACGCGCGCGTCGACGGTTGGGTCGCCGCGGGAACCGAGGTCAGCGCCTTCTACGACCCGCTGCTTGCCAAGCTGATCGTCACTGCGCCGACCCGCGAGCGGGCGGTCGCCGCGCTGCAGGCGGCGCTGGATGCGACGCGGCTCGCAGGCCTGGAGACCAACCTCGGCTGGCTGCGCGACGTGGCCCGCAGCGAGCCGTTCGTCAGCGGCCAGGTCTCGACGCGGGTGCTGTCGGAACTGCCCTACCGCGGCCGCACCGTGCGGGTGCTGAGCGGCGGCGCCTCGACCACCTTGCAGGACCACCCCGGCCGGCTCGGCTACTGGGACGTCGGCGTGCCGCCGTCCGGCCCGATGGATGCGCTGGCGCTGCGACTCGGCAATGCGTTGCTGGGCAACGACGAGGGCGCGGCGGGTCTGGAGATCACGGGCCTTGGTCCGACCCTGGTGTTCAACGCCGAGACCGTCGTCTGCCTGACGGGCGCCGAATTGGAGGCTAGCCTCGACGGCGCGCCGGTCGGCGCCTACGCGCCGTTCGCGGCGGCGGCCGGCCAGACGCTGAAGCTCGGACGCGTGCGGGGCGGGGGGCTGCGCGCCTATCTGCTGGTCGCCGGCGGCTTAGAGGCGCCGCTTTATCTAGGCAGCCGCTCCGGCTTCACGCTCGGCGGCTTCGGCGGCCACGCGGGCCGCGCGCTTGCGGCCGGCGACGTTCTGCACCTGGGCGCCGCTACGACGGCGAAGATGGGCTCGTTGCCGGCCGATTTTCGCCCGCAGATCGGCAAGAGCTGGACGATCCGTGTGCTCTACGGCCCGCACGGGGCGCCGGACTTCTTCACGCCGCAGGACATCGAGAGCTTCTGCGCCACCGACTGGAAGGTGCACTACAACTCCAATCGCACCGGCGTGCGGCTGATCGGGCCGAAGCCTGCGTGGGCCAGGCGCGACGGCGGCGAGGCGGGGCTGCACCCCTCCAACATCCACGACAACGCCTACGCCATCGGCGCGATCGACTTCACCGGCGACCTGCCGATCATCCTGGGCCCCGACGGCCCGTCGCTGGGCGGCTTCGTCTGCCCCTTCGTGGTGATCCAGGCCGACCTCTGGAAGACGGGGCAGCTCGCACCGGGGGACGTGGTGCGGTTCGCGCCCGTCGATGACGCCGCGGCGGTGGCGGCGGAGCGGGCGCAGGACGCGTTGATCGCAAGCGCGGGTTTCCCCCCACATCATGGGGAGGGACAACTCGCCAGAGGCGAGCAGGGTGGGGAAGGCGCGATCAAGCTCGTCGCTCCCGACCCGGCCCCCACTTTCCCACCCCTGACCGCTTTGCGGTCGTCTCCTCCCCATAAAGGGCAGGGAAGTCCCATCCTCGGCCGCATCCCCGCCCAGGGCCATCGCCCCGAGGTGGTCTATCGCCGGCAGGGCGACCGCAACCTGCTCGTCGAGTACGGGCCGATCGTGCTGGACCTTGAGCTTCGGCTGCGCGTGCACGCGCTGATGCTCGAATTGCAGGCGATGGACCTCTTGGGCGTGATCGACATCACGCCGGGGATCCGTTCGATGCAGGTCCACTACGACAGCCGCGTTCTTCCGCAGGCCAAGCTGCTGCAGGCTCTGGCTGACGCGGAAGAGCGCCTGGGCGGGCTCGACGACTTCGAGATCCCCTCCCGCGTGGTGCGCCTGCCGCTCTCGTGGAAGGACCCGGCGATCTACGAGACCATCGACAAATACATGGCCTCGGTCCGCGACGACGCCCCCTGGTGCCCGGACAACATCGAGTTCATCCGCCGGGTGAACGGGCTGTCGTCCGAGGAGGACGTCCGCCGCATCGTCTTCGACGCTCGCTACCTGGTCATGGGGCTGGGCGACGTCTACCTCGGCGCGCCGGTGGCGACGCCGGTCGATCCGCGCCACCGGCTGGTCACCACCAAGTACAATCCGGCGCGCACCTGGACCCCGCCCAACGTGGTCGGCATCGGCGGCGCCTACATGTGCATCTATGGCATGGAGGGGCCGGGCGGCTATCAGCTGTTCGGGCGCACCATCCAGGTGTGGAACACCTGGCGGCAGACGAGCGCCTTCACCGACGGCAAGCCCTGGTTGCTGCGCTTCTTCGATCAGGTGCAGTTCTTCCCGGTCAGCGCCGAGGAGCTGGTCGAATGGCGGCGGGACTTCCCGCTCGGCCGCCGCGAGATCGCCGTCCAGCAGGAGACGTTCCGGCTCTCCGACTACCGCAAGTTCCTCGCCGACAACGCGGACAGCATTGGCAAATTCGAGACGCGCCGGCAGACCGCCTTCAACGCCGAGCGGGCCGACTGGGAGGTCAGGGGCGAATTCGATCGGGCCGCCGCGCTCAGCCAGGATGCCGACCACGGCGAGGCCGAGGGCGCCGTCGAGGTTCCCGACGGCGCCGAACTCGTCGAGGCCCCGCTGGGCGGCAGCGTCTGGAAGATGCTGGTGAAGGTGGGCGACCTGGTGGAGAAGGGCGCGGTCATCGCCGTGATCGAGGCGATGAAGACCGAGTGCGACGTCGCCAGCCCCGAGGCGGGCGTGGTCCGCGCCGTCTACGCCGCCGAGCGCCAGGCGATCGCCGCCGGCGCGCCGATGATCGCCATCGAACCCAGAGAGGCTGCATGAGCCTGATGCGTGCGACCGAGATCGCCGCCGACGTCCAGTCCGGCCTCCGCTCCGCCGAGGCCGTGGCGCGCGAGGCGCTGGCCCGGATCGCGGCCTACGACGCGGTGCAGGCGCACGCCTGGATCGCCCGGCCGACGGCGGCGGCGGTGCTGGCCCGCGCCGGCGAAGTCGACGCCCGCGTCGCGGCGGGCGAGGTCCTGCCGCTGGCCGGCGTTCCCTATGCGGTGAAGGACAACATCGACGTGGAGGGGATCCCCACCACCGCGGCCTGTCCGGCCTTCGCCTACACGCCCGACGCATCCGCAGAGGTCGTCGCGCGCCTCGACGCCGCCGGCGCAGTGATGATGGGCAAGACCAACCTAGACCAGTTCGCCACCGGCCTGGTCGGCGTGCGCAGCCCCTACGGCGCGCCGGGCTGCGTCTTCAACCGCGCCTATGTCAGCGGCGGGTCGAGCTCCGGCTCGGGCGTGGCGGTGGCCGCCGGCTTGGTCGCCTTCGCGCTTGGCACGGACACCGCCGGCTCCGGCCGGGTGCCCGCGGCGTTCAACAACCTGATCGGCCTGAAGCCCACCAAAGGGCGCTGGAGCACCACGGGCCTGGTCCCGGCCTGCCGCTCGCTGGACTGCATCACGGTCTTCGCGGGCGACCTCGACGGCGCGACCTTAGTGGACGGCGTGGTGGCGGGCTTTGACGCGGCTGACTCATTCTCGCGTCGCGTGCCGGAGACGACGGCGACCATCCCTGCTGCTTTCCGCTTCGGCGTGCCGCGCCTGGAACAGCAAGTCTTCCTCGGCGACGCTCGGGCCGAGGCCTTGTACCGCGCCGCTATCGCGCGGCTGGAGGCGGCGGGCGGCCGGGCGGTCGAGGTGGACATCGATCCGCTGCTGGCGGCGGCCCAGATGCTTTACGCCGGTCCCTGGGTCGCCGAGCGGACGGCGGCGGCGGAGTCATTGCTGAAGGCCAATCCCGCCGCCATCGAGCCCACCGTGCGCGCCATCCTGCAGGGCGGGCCGGCGTTCAGCGCGGTCGACGCCTTCAAGGGCCTCTACGAGATGCAAGCCTACGCCCGCGTCGCCGAGCAGATGTGGCAGGCGATCGATGTTCTCCTCCTGCCCACCACGCCCACCACCTACCGCATCGCCGAGGTCAAGGCCGAGCCGGTGGCGTTGAACGCCAACCTCGGTCGCTACACCAATTTCGTGAACCTGCTGGACATGAGCGCCCTCGCGGTCCCGGCCGGCTTCCGTGAGAACGGGACCGGCGTGGGCGTGACCCTGATAGGCCCGGCCTTCGCCGACGCCGCGCTCATCGACCTGGCCCGCCGCTACCTGGAGATCGCCCCGATGCCCGACGCCCCGCCGCTCGACCGCGAGGGTCGCCCCGAGACCGTGAAGCTGGCGGTGGTCGGCGCGCACCTGGCGGGCATGCCGCTGCACTGGCAGCTCACCTCGCGCGAAGCCCGTCTGGTCGCCCGCACCCGAACCGCGCCGGTCTACAAGCTCTACGCAATGGCCAATTCGACGCCGCCGAAGCCCGCGCTGGTGCACACGGGCGAGGGCGGGGCGATCGACGTGGAGGTCTACGAGCTGCCGGTGAGCGCCTTCGGCTCCTTCGTCGTCGAGGTGCCCGCGCCGCTGGCGATCGGCACGGTGACGCTGGAAGACGGAAGCCAAGTCAAAGGCTTCGTCGCCGAACCTCGTGCGCTGGATGGTGCCGAAGACATCACCGCGCTGGGCGGTTGGCGCGCCTACATTGCGCGCGCTACCGCCTAACCGAAAGCTCGGGCAGGGGGAACACCAGCGTGCGCCCGTCGAACGCCTTGGATCCTTCGAAAAAGGCGCGGAAGTGCCAGGGCAGGACCAGCAGATAGTCCGGATCGCTGGCCAGCAGGTCTGTCTCCGGCACGATCGGGATGAAGCTGCCGGGCGTGAAGGCGCCGAACTTGTCCGGGTTCACTTCACCCACGGCGACCAGGTCGTCCGCGGTGAAGCCGCAGTACTGCAACAGCACATTGCCCTTGGTGGAGGCGCCGAGCGCCGCGACGCGCTCGCCCCGCGCCTTGGCGTCGGCGACGAAGGCGCGCAGGCGCTCGCGCGACTGCTGCACGCGGGCCTCGAAGGCCCGGAACGGCGCGAGCGTGTGCAGGCCAGCCTCGGCCTCCCGATCGAGGATCTCGCGCACCGCCGGCAGGGCGGGGGCGCCGACCGGCGCGCGCTTGGCGGTGACCGAGAAACTGCCGCCGTTCACGTCGTTGAATTCGACGTCGACGATCTGCAGGCCGACGCGCTCAGCCATCCACTGGATCTGCGACAGGCCGTAGAACTCCAGGTGCTCGTGGCAGACGGTGTCGTAGGAATTGGTGTCGAGCATGGCCGGCATGTAGCTCTGTTCGAAGACCCAGATTCCGTCATGGGCCAGCACCTCGTGCACCTGGCGCATGAAATCCATCGGCGCTTCCAGGTCGTAGAACATCGAGAACGAGGTCACGACCTTGGCTCGGCGCTCGCCGAACCGCTCGCGCACCAGGGCTGCGGAGAAGAAGTCCGGGATCAGTTCGACGTGGGGCGGATAGTACTGGCGGAACTTCGCTCCGGTCGGGTCGATCCCCACCAGGGTCAGTTCCGGCGGATAGGCCGCCAGCGTGGTGCCGTCGTTGCTGCCGATGTCGACGACGAGGTCGCCAGGCGCGAGTTGCACGAGACCAGAAATGCGTTCGACCTTGCGGCGCAGGTGGGCGACCATGCTGGCGTTCAACCCCGAGCGATATCCGTAGTTGTCGCCGTACATCTCGCCGAGATCGTAGCTGTGCTCGAGCTGGAGCAGGCCGCACGAGGTGTCGCCGGCGGCGCACTTCGCCAGACGAAGCGGACCGGTCGTCGCCGAGGCGTCGCGGCTCTTCGGGAACACGCCCGTCAGCATCTGCTCGCCGAGGTCCAGCACCCGGTCTAGGTGCGTCGAGCCGCAGATCCGGCACCGCTCGATCCGAGTGTAGGTCATGAGTTCGTTCCGTTCGCGCTCAGCCGGGCTAGGTGAGCGTCCACCATCGTCTTCACCAGTTGAGGGAAGGTGACGCTGGGGTTCCAGCCGAGCTCGCGCGCCGCCTTCGAGGCGTCGCCGATCAGCGGCGAGGCTTCCGCGGCCCGGTGGTCGGCCTGGCCCTCGCGGACGTGGTCGCGGTAGTCGAGCCCCAGGTGTTCGAAGGCAAGACGGCAGAGATCGCGCACGGTGTGCGCCTGGCCGGTTGCGATGACGTAGTCGTCGGGCTTATCGGCCTGCAGCATCAGCGAGGCTGCGTGCATGTAGTCGCCGCTGAACCCCCAGTCGCGGCGGGCGTCCAGAGCGCCGAGCGCGAGGTCGTCCGTCAGGCCGAGCTTCACCCGCGCGGCAGCCTCGGTGACTTTGCCGGTGACGAAGCGCTCGTCCCGCCGAGGGCTTTCGTGGTTGAACAGGATGCCTGCGCAGGCGAACAGCCCGTAGTGGCGACGATAGATCCCGACCATCGTGTGGGCGTAGAGCTTCGCCGCGCCGTACGGGCTGCGCGGCGCAAATGGCGTGGTTTCAGACTGCGGGCTTTGCGCCGGCACCGCGCCATAGAGCTCGCTGCTGGACGCCTGCCAGAAGCGGATCGCGGGATCGACTTCGCGCACCGCTTCCAGCATGAGGGCGACCGCCAGCCCGTTGATCTCGCCGATCGCAACCGGGGCGTCGAACATCCCCGCGCCGGACGAATGGGCCGCCAGATTGTAGATCTCGGTCGGCCTCGCGCGCCTCAGCAGTTCGCGGAACGCCGCGTCATCGTGGAAATCCCATGCGGCCAGTTCGATGGACGCGTCGACGACAGGTCGGGCGTAGGTCGCATCCCGCGTCACGCCCACCACGCGATAGCCTTCGGCCAGCAGGCGTTGCGACAGGTGCCAGCCGTCCTGGCCGCTGACGCCGGTGATGATCGCCGTCCTGCCGGTCATCCCCGAGCTACTCGTGGTAGTCGTTGGCGCGGTAGCCGTGCTTCCTGATCAACTCGTCGCGCTCGGCCGACTTCAGGTCCTCGCGGACCATCTCTTGCACCAGCGCCTCGAAGCCGATCTTCGGGCTCCACCCCAACTCCCGCCTGGCCTTGCTGGCGTCGCCGAGCAGGCTTTCCACCTCGGTCGGGCGGAAGTAGCGGGGGTCGACGCTGACGATGCAACGGCCGCTAGGGTCGAAGCCCTTCTCCTCGACGCCTTCGCCCTCCCAGCGCAGCGGCATGCCGAGTTCCTCCGCTGCGGCGTTTACGAAGTCCCGCACGCTGTGCTGAATGCCGGTGGCGATGACGAAGTCCTGCGGCGTCTCCTGCTGCAGGATCAGCCACATCACCTCGACATAGTCCTTGGCGTGGCCCCAGTCGCGCATCGCCCCGAGGTTGCCGAGGTAGAGCCGGTCCTGCAGGCCGAGCTTTATCCGCGACAGGCCGCGGGTGATCTTGCGGGTGACGAAGTTCTCCCCCCGCACCGGGCTCTCGTGATTGAAGAGGATCCCGTTGCAGGCAAAGAGCCCGTAGGCTTCGCGGTAGTTCACCGTGATCCAGTAGGCGTAGAGCTTCGCCACGCCGTAGGGCGAGCGCGGATAGAACGGCGTCAGCTCGGTCTGCGGCGTCTCCTGGACCTTGCCGAACAGCTCCGAGGTCGAGGCCTGATAGAAGCGGGTGCGATCCTTCAGCCCGAGCATCCGCATGGCCTCGAGCAGCCGCAGCGTGCCGAGCGCATCGGCGTTGGCGGTGTACTCGGGCTCTTCGAACGACACCGCGACGTGGCTCTGGGCGGCGAGGTTGTAGATCTCGTCGGGCTGCGTCTGCTCGATGATGCGGATCAGGTTGCTGGTGTCGGTGACGTCGCCGTGGTGCAGGAAGAATCGCACGTCAGTCTCGTGCGGGTCGCGGTAGAGATGATCGATGCGGCTGGTGTTGAACAGCGAGGCGCGGCGCTTGATGCCATGCACGACGTAGCCCTGATTGAGTAGGAACTCCGCGAGATAGGAGCCGTCCTGCCCGGCCACCCCGGTGATCAACGCCGTCTTTGGACGGGACATCCCAGTCTCACTTCCGCGAATCGCGAGCTCACGCCGCCGATCCCGTCAGGATACTCCGGCGAAGCAGAAGACGTGAGGAGAGGGGATCAGGCCGCCGTCGCGGTCATCGCTTCCAGTTCGCGCCGGAGGGTCGCGTTGGGCTTGTCGAGCGGGAAGTCGTAGACGGCGGTGGAGCCGTAGCGGTGGGGGGCCTGGGCGTCCTTGCGGCGCTTGTCGATGGCGACGACGCGGGTGCCGAGCTTGAAGGCCTCCTTTATGTCGTGGGTGACCATCAGGATCGTCAGGCCCTTCTCGCGCCAGAGGCTGGTGATCAGGTCGTGCATGTCGAGCCGCACGCCGGGGTCGAGCGCGCCGAAAGGCTCGTCGAGGAGCAGGATGCGCGGGTGGGTGATCAGCGCCTGGGCGATCGCCAGCCGCTGCTGCATGCCGCCGGACAGCGCCGCGGGATAGACGTCCATGTTGTCGGCGAGGCCCACGGCGCGCAGCATCTCGGCGGCTTCGTCGCGCGCGGAGCGGCGCTTGTCGCGACACTGCACGCCGAACATCACGTTCTTCAGCACCGTCATGTGCGGGAACACTGAATAGCGCTGGAACACGACGCCGCGCTCGGGGCCGGGCTCGGGGCGCAACGGTTCGCCGTCGAGGTAGACGCGGCCGCGGGTGGGGGCCTCCTGGCCCAGCACGAGGCGCAGGAAGGTGCTCTTGCCCGCGCCTGACGGCCCGACGATGGAGACGAAGGCGCCCTCAGCCACGTCGAGCGACACCTTCTCCAGCACGATCTTGTCGCCATACTCGACCCAGACGTCGCGGAACGACAGCACGCTCATCAGCGGCTCCTCTTCGGATGGGCCCAGGGAAAGGCGGCGCGGCTGAGCGCCTGCAGCGCCCAATCCATGACGACGGCCAGGAGCGAGATCCAGGCGACGTAGGGCAGGATCACGTCCATGGCGAGGTAACGGCGGACCAGGAAGATCCGGTAGCCCAAGCCGACGTCGGCGGCGATCGCCTCGGCCGAGATCAGGAACACCCAAGCCGGTCCCAGCGAGAATCGCAGGGATTCCAGCAGGCGGGGCAGGGCCTGGGGCAGCGCGATCCGCAGCGCCACGATCCAGGTGTTCGCCCCCAGCGTCTGCGCCTTGACCAGTTGCTCCTCGGGGATGGCGGCGACCGCCGACGCCAGGTCGCGCACCATGAACGGCGTAAGCCCGACGAAGATCAGGGCGATCTTCGAGCTTTCGCCCAGGCCCATGACGATGAACAGGATCGGCAGGACGGCGATCGGCGGGATCACCGCGATCGCGGCGACCAGCGGACCCAGCGTCGCGCGGACGACGGGCAGAAGGCCGATCGAGAGGCCCAGCACAAGCGTGGTGACGGCGGCGAGCGCCAGGCCTGCGCCGAGCCGCTTCAAGCTGGCGGCGGTGTCGGCGACCAGCGGCACCTCGCCGGTCACAGGATCGGTCTGGAAGGCCATGGTGTGGATCTGCGCAGCCATGGCGAGCGGCGTCGGCAGGATCTTGTCGCTGGGATTTTCGGCGTGCCTGGCCGTCGAAGCGGCGAGGTAGAGCAGCCCCAGCAGCAGGATTGGAATCAGGCCTAGCAGCAGTCGACCGCCCCCACGCGGCCGGATGTTGAGCAAGCGGGGCATGGGGGCGGTCTCTCCGGGGAGGAACTTATGCGAGCCTGAGTGGGCGATCAGAGCCCGCCCGCGGCGGCGGCCGCGACGTAGGTTGGATCGAACCGAAGCTTCACGTTCTTCGCGTCGCCGAGCACCTTTCCGCCGGTGAACTCGATGCCGATGTCGTCGACCGACTTGGCGCCCTGGCCGAACAGGCCGTTCTCGAAGCTAAACTTGCGCACCTTGTCGTTGGCCGCGACGATCTCGGAGCCGGTCATGAAGGCGTGGGCCGCCTTAGGATCGCTGTAGAGGAAGGTGGTCTTGAGCTGGGCCTCGTAGCCCGGAAGATCGGTGCCTGAGAGCTTGGCCATCGCTTCGCGCGCCGCCTTGCCGGCGTCGTCCTGCTTGGCCATCAACGTCATGGTCTCGTACCAGATGCCGGCCAGCGCCTTGCCGAGATTGGGGTCGGCCTTCAGCGTGTCGGTGGAGACCACCAGCATGTCCTCGATCTCGCGCGGGATCGAGGTCGAGGCGCAGACCTCGTTCGCGGCCGCAGCCTTCTTGATCTCCAGCAACTGCGGGTTCCACGTGACCATGGCGTTGGTCCCCGGGGCAGCAAAGGCCGAGACCATGTCGGCGTCGGCGGTGTTCACCAGCTTCACGTCGCTCATCTTCATGCCGGCGTTCTCGAGGCAGCGTGCGAGCAGGTACTGCGAGACCGAGTTGGCGACGATGTTGACCGAGCGGCCCTTGATGTCGGCGATGGTCTTGCCGTTCTTCAGCACCACGCCGTCGTTGCCGTTGGAGTAGTCGCCGACCATCACCACGGTGCTGTCGCGTCCGCCCGCGGCGGGGATGGTCAGCGCGTCCATATTGGTCGAAGTGACGCCGTCCAGCTTGCCGGCGGTGAATTGGTTCAGGCTCTCGACGTAGTCATTTATTTGCACCAGCTTGATCTTGACGTTGTACTTCTTGGCCCACTTGTCGACGATGCCGGCCTGCTGAGCGTAGGGCCAGGGCATCCAGCCGGCGTAGATCGTCCAGCCGATCGTGTACTCCTTGCCCGCGGCCGCCGCGGCGGGCGCCGCCGCTTCCTTTTCCGCGGGCTTGCCGCAGCTCGACAGGCCAAGGCCCATCGCCAATGTCGCGCCCGCGACCCCCATCGTCTTCAGCCACCGGTTCATCTGCGACCCTTTCTCGAACCGGCCCGTTCCCGCCGGCGTCGTTATTACTGAGATCGAGTTTCGTAATAATCCAAGCGCCACAAGCGCCTCCCGCGGGCGAGCGGCCAAGGCGCCGAATTTGTGGGCGCCCGGCGCCTGCCGCGGCTGCGGTTCAATCAGATCCCGGCGGATGAGCCGGAGGTTCGGGTGGCGAGCAGGCCCGCTGATGCGGTGGTGTTACCGCTCTCCGGATTCGTAATAACGGAGGCGAGCCTTGGGTGGCTTCGATCGTATCCCGTTGGTGGACGTTTCCGGGCTGGCGGATCCGAACCTCGAGCGCCGCCGCGCCGCGGCTCTGGAGATTGGCCGCGCGGCGCGCGAGGTTGGGTTTGTGTATGTCGTCGGCCACGGGATTTCCGAGACGCTGAGCGCTGGGCTGCAGGCCGCCGCCAGCCGGTTTTTCGAACAGCCGATGGAGCGCAAGATGGCGGCCTACATCGGCGGTTCGTCCAACCATTCCGGCTATGTGCCGGAAGGCGAGGAGGTGTTCGAGGCCGGCAAAGTCGATCGCAAGGAGGCTTACGACATCAATCTCGACGCGCCGGAGGCGGCGGGCGAGGCTCCGATGCTGGGCGCCACGCTGTGGCCGGAGCTGGACGGGTTCAGGCCGGCGGTCGCGGCCTATTACGACGCCGTCGCGGGCTTCGCGCGCCGCATGTTCCGCGGGTTCGCCCTGGCGCTCGACCTGCCGGAGGATCATTTCGACCCGCACCTGAAGCGGCCGCCCAGCCAGCTGCGCCTGATTCACTATCCCTTCGATCCGCGCGCGAGCGACGCCGCCGGGATCGGCGCCCACACCGACTATGAGTTCTTCACCGTGCTGAAAGGCACGGCGCCCGGGCTGGAGGTGAAGAACGACGCCGGCGAATGGATCGACGCCCCGCCGGTCCCGGGCGCCTATGTCGTCAACATCGGCGACATGCTCGAGGTCTGGACCAACGGCGTGTTCCGCGCCACGGCGCACCGCGTGCGAAAGGTCGCCGAGGAGCGCTACGCTTTTCCCTTCTTCGCGACCTGCGACTACGACACGCTGGTCGGGCCGGCCGCGCAGTTCGTGACGCCGGAACGGCCGGCGCGATTCGGTCGCCTCGTCTCCGGCGAGCACCTCTGGGCGCAAACCGTGAAGACCTTCCGCTACCTCGAGCCGATCCGCACGCCGGCGCCGGCTTGAGCGCAAGAAGGCGACGCCGAATGGTCACGTTCCTGACCTTCCCCCGCCGCGGCGCCGAGGCACTTTGGTTAAAGTCGGCCGGTTCGTCCTTGACGCCGCCCTCTCGACGAGCCCAAGGCGTGAAGGCGGATGGGTGCGGGTCGGCCGGCGCCTTCGCTGGCCCTCGGGCGCGCATTGATCTATGTCCGCGGCGACGTTCATCTGATTGGAGAACCGTGATGCGGATCTTCGCCCCGGCTCTTTGTGCGAGCCTCGCGCTTTTCTCCGGCTCCGCGCTCGCCGCTCCGACAGCCGCCCCAACCGGCGTCGCCGCCGATGCGCGCTGTCTGCTGGCGATGGCGGCGTTGTCCGGCTCTAAGGATCCGAAACAGTCCGAGTCCGCTCAGGCCGGCATGGTCTACTACGCCGGTCGCATACGCGCCCGCGAGCCGAGCTTTGATTTCAGCACGCGCCTGAAAGCCGTCGCCGCGACCATGAACCGCGAGGCGGTGGTGGCCGAGGTCCCGGTCTGTGGCAACGCCATGACGACGTCGCTACGCGACCTCGACAATGGCTTGAAGACGCTGTCGCAGGCCCCGGCAGGGGCTGCGAAGCCCGGGGCGGCTGCGCCGCCGAAGCCTTAGGCCGGCGACGCACCACGCCGCGGAATTTTTGGAGGTCGGGCGGACCCAAAGGGGCGACCGCGTGTTGTACAGCTGCGCCTCGGGCGCTGCTGGACCCGATTGAAATCGCTGCGATGCCGACGCCTCCGGAAGTCATGTCTGCGCACGCCCAGAATCCGGGCGGACTCGCGGCTCCCGTCGCCGGCGGAGTCGCGGATGACCTGCATGCCATTTTTCCGCATGCGCCGCCGCGCGCCGGGACCTCGCAGATGCGCTTTGGCTTCCGCGAAGTCGGGCGCAAGCGTTCGCCGAAACGGGTGGCCGCAGCTGGCGCGATGATCGCCGCCGCACTCGGTGGTCTGTCCGCCGGAGCGATGCTCGGCCGCAGCCCCTCCACCGAGATTCATCGCCCCAAGCCGGCATCGGCGCCGATGACGGCGCAGCGGCAAATTGCGATCACGGTGACTGGCAAGTCCCAGCTGACCTCCGCCGTGGCTCCCGAAGGCTTGCCGAACCCTGGCCCGCTCGCGCCGCCGCAGCTCGTCAGGGCGTCGATCGGGCCGCAAACCCATGCGCCGGTGGTGAAGGTGAAGACCCGGGCGAAGGCCCCACGCTCGAGCAGGGCGCAGAACCGGAGCTACGCCTCGCAGGCCCCGACTTCACCCGCGCCGAAGGCGCGCTGCCGCGGGGGCGAATGCGGCTACGACGATGTCATGGCGGCCGATGCGCGCCTGCGCCGAGCCTACAATTCGGCGCTCAGCAGCGGCGTCTCGCTGCCGGTCATGGTTGGCTATCGAAACGAATGGTCCGACCTGCGCAAGCGGGCGTCCGATCAGCCGGAGCGGGTGGTGTCGCGCTACAATGCGATGGCGGGGGATTTGGAGCGATATTCGGAGGAACCGGCGCCTGAGCGCCCGCACAAGGCGCACGCCACTCGCGTCCGCAGTCACACCCTGGATGGGCTGCGGGCGGACCTAGCGTCGCTTTGGCCATGAGCGGACACGTCGCCGTGCTGGAGGAGCTCGTCCGTCCCGTCACCCCTGCCGCCCCGCGCAGCACCGAGGGCCAGCTGATCTATGCGGTCGGCGACATCCACGGACGTTACGATCTGCTCAAGACCGCGCTCGGCCAGATCGCAGCCGACAGCGCGCGGGAAGCCTGCGGACGCACGCCCGTCCTGGTGCTGCTGGGCGACTACATCGACCGCGGGCCGGAGTCGGCCAAGGTGCTGCAGGCGCTGGTCTGGCTCTCCCGCAAGGGAGAGTTCGCCTTCCGTCCGCTGAAGGGCAATCACGAGCAGGCCCTGCTGCAGTTCCTCGAAGAGCCGGAGCAGGGGGAGCCCTGGCTCACCTACGGCGGCGCGGAGACGCTGATCTCCTATGGCGTCGAGCCGCCACGGACAGGGGCTGGGCCGGGGGCGCTGATCGCCGCACGCGACGCATTGCTGGACCAGATGCCCGCCTCGCACCTGCAGGTGCTGGGCGATCTTGAGCTGATGGCGACGGTCGGCGACTACGCCTTCGTGCACGCGGGAATCCGCCCCGAGCGACCGCTCTCCGCACAGACGGAGGGCGAGTTGCTATGGATTCGAGGCGGGTTTCTCGATGCGCAGGGACCGTTCGAACGTGTGATCGTCCATGGCCACACTTGGCTCAACGAGACGCCGCAAGTGTACGAGCATCGCCTGGGGCTCGATACCGGCGCATATCACACCGGCGTGCTCACCGTCGCTCGGCTGGACGGGGCGATGGTCCAGTTGTTCCAGGCTCGCGCTTCGGCTTGATCTCGACCTCGCGATTGCTGAAGTAGCCGCTCCAGTCCGGTTCGCCGCGCAGGCGGCCGATGACCCGCTGCATTCGAGGCCGCGTCAGCAGCCACACGGCGTAGGCCCCGGTGAGCGCCAGGCTTACCAGCGGACTGCCGAGCAGCAGCCAACTCAGCGCGAGCACCAGTACGGTGGTGATGCTGCAAAAGGCGATCGCCCGGACGTCGCGCGCTCTCATCCCGACCTCGCTTTGCCGATGCCCCGCAGCCAGAACGGCTCGCAGCCGATCTGGCTCCGAGGAAAAGAGGATTACTGGGCGTCTGTGTCCCCAAGTCCGCGGTGCTGGAGCATCGGGCCGATTTCCGGATCCTTGCCGTAGAAGGCGCGGAACATCGGCGCGTAATCCTGCGTGTGCCCGCGCGAGAGGATCATGTCGCGGAAGCGCTGACCGTTCGCCCGCGTCATCCCGCCATGCTGCTCGAACCACTGGAAGGAGCCGTCGGCCAGCATCTGGGTCCAGAGATAGGCGTAGTAGCCCGCGGCGTAACCGTTGCTCCAGATGTGCCGAAAGTAGGAGGTGCGGTAACGCGGCGGCACGTGCGGGAAGTCGACGCCGGCGGTTTTCAGCGCCTTGGTCTCGAAGGCGTCGACGTCCTGCTTCGGCGCGTCGGCGGGAAGCTGATGCCACTGCATGTCGAGCTCGGCCGCGGCGATCAGCTCGCCCATCGTATAGCCCTGGTTGAACTTCGAGGCCGCCTTGATCTTGTCGACTAGCGCCTGCGGGATCGGCTGGCCAGTCTTGTAGTGGGCGGCGTAGTTCTTCAGCACACGCGGCTCGAGGGCCCAGTTCTCGTTGAACTGGCTGGGAAACTCGACGAAGTCGCGAGCGACGTTGGTGCCCGACAGGCTGGGATAGGTCTGGTCGGCGAACAGGCCGTGCAGGGCGTGGCCGAACTCGTGGAACAGGGTCGTCACGTCGTCCCAGGAGATCAGCTGCGGCTGGCCGGGCGCGGCTTTGGTGATGTTGGCGACGTTGAACACCACCGGCTTGGACCCCAAGAGCTTGGACTGGCCGACGAATGTGCTCATCCAGGCGCCGCCGGACTTGTTGTCCCGCTTGAAGGGGTCGAAATAGAAGAGGCCCAGCAGCGCGCCGTCCTGCTCGTGGACTTCGAACACCCGCACGTCCGGATGATAGACCGGCAGGTCGGTGCGCTCCTTGAAGCTCAGCCCATAGAGCTGGCCGGCGGCATAGAAGACCCCGTCCTTCAGCACCCGGTCGAGCTGGAAGTAGGGCTTCACCTCGCTGTCATCGAGGTCGTAGCGCGCCTTGCGCACGCGCTCGGAATAGCGCTGCCAGTCCCAGGGCTTGAGGTCGAAACTCTCGCCCGCGGCCTGGATCATCTTCTGGTTCTGGGCCGCTTCGGCCTCGGAACGTGCGCGCGCTGGGCCGGAGAGCTGGCGCAGGAAGGCTTCCGCCTTCTGCGGCGTCTCGGCCATCTGGTCCTCGAGCACATAGGCGGCGTAGTTCGGGTAGCCGAGCAGCCGGGCCTTTTCGGCGCGCAGCTTGGCGAGCGTGACGATGGTCTCGCGCGTGTCGTTCCCGTCGCCGGACTCGGCGCGAGTCCAGGCTTTTTGGAACAGCTGCTCGCGGACGCTGCGGTCGGCCAGGTCCTGCAGCGTCGGTTGCTGGGTGGTGTTCTGCAGCGGGATGACCCACTTGCCCTTCAGCCCGCGCGCCTCGGCCGCCGCCGCCGCCGCCGCGATCTCGGCTTCGCTCAGGCCGGCGAGCTTCGCCTTGTCCTCGACGACGAGGCCGCCAGCCTTATCAGCGGCGAGCAGCTTGTGCTGGAAGTCCGTTTCGAGCGTGGAGGCCTGCTCGTTCAGCGCCTTGAGCTTCGCCTGGTCCGCAGGCGCGAGCTTTGCGCCGGAGCGGACGAACTGCTGGTAGGTCACTTTGAGGAGCTGCGCCTGCTCAGGGTTGAGGCCGAGCTGGTCGCGGCGCTCGTAGAGGCTCTGAACGCGGACGAACAGCTTCGGATCGAGGAAGATCTCGTCGTGATGCGCCGAGAGCTTGGGCGTCACGCGGCTCTCGATCTGTTGGATCGTATCGCTGGTGTTGGCGCTGGTCAGGGCGTTGAACACCTGCATTGCGCGGTCGAGCATCTGGCCCGAGCGCTCCATGGCGATGATGGTGTTGTCGAAGGTGGGGGCGGCCGGGTTGTCGGCGATCGCGCGGATTTCGGCTTTCTGTGCGGCCATCCCTTGCGTCGCCGCGGGTTCGAAATCGCTTTCGCGGATTCGGTCGAACTGCGGCGCATGCAGGAACAGCGGGCTGGGCTTGAGGAACACCGCGCCGGGCGCGTCGGCGCACTTCGCAGCGGTGGTTTCGGCCTGAGAAGCGGGCTTGGGCGGCGCGGGGGCGGCTGCGCCGGCCGCCATGGCGCACGCGGCGGCGCCGAGGACGAGCAAGACCATGGACGACATCGAAGACTCCGTAGCTCCGGGACGTCCGGAGCGAGGCGTCACATCTTGCGTAACAATCGCCTCTCGGCAACCCGTAGAGCGCGAGGCCTGATCAGCCCACGATCACCCATTCCGCGACATAGGCTTGCGCCTTGCGGGCCAGGACCGGCGGTCCGGAAAAGTAGAACTCGCTGCCGAACCAGGAGCGTTGCTCGCGCCAGGCCAACGGCCCGGTGTCCTCCGAGCAGAGGATCTTTCGCAGCGCGTCCCGCTTCACTTTAGGGACAAAGACGACATAGGTGGCTTCAGGCATCGGTTCGCTCAGGGTCCAACGCCCGCTAAGAAACCCCGAGTCGGCCTTTCCAGGTTGTTAACGATGTCGGGCGATTGCAGCTGAGCTGTGGCGTATTGACGCAGCCTAGGCCGCCACGTTTAGGACGCCCGCGTTCGGCTTCGCCATAATTTCGCCGGCCGAGTTCCACGGATGGAACCGGCCGCGAGGTTTTCCTCCTCGTCCGCCGGAGCCAGCGCCGCCAGAGACAAATGTGGCGAAGAGTCGGCGCAAATACTCGTACATGGAATCCGGATACTCACCGGACTCGCTGCTGCGACACATTGCCGGGACAACAGCGATGAAGACCTGAATACGGTTGCCTTGTGCGGCAGTCGGGGCCGCGCGGCGTACGGCGGACGAGCCGCCGAAGTATTCTCGGAATCCTTTTATGTCTGCGAAACTCACCTTCAACGATGAGTTCAACAGCCTCAGCGTCTGGAATGGGGCTACCAACACCGGCACTTGGTCCACCAACTGGTGGTATAACGACCAGTGGGGCGGCTATTCCACCAGCAAGGGCAGCACGCTGACCGGGAACTCCGAGCAGCAATGGTACATCAACGCCAACTACGCGCCGACCGACGGGATCAATCCATGGACGGCGAACAACGGCGTTCTGACGATCACGGCGCAGCCCGCCGACGCCGCCACCCAGGCGCAGATTGGCGGCTACAAATACACGTCGGGCATGATCAACACCTGGCACAGCTTTTCCCAGGAGTACGGCTACTTCGAGATCAAGGCCGACCTGCCGCAGGGGCAGGGGCTGTGGCCCGCGTTCTGGCTGATGCCGGAGGACGGCTCCTGGCCGCCGGAGCTCGATGTGTTCGAGGTGCTCGGCAACGATCCGAGCAAGCTCTACACCACCGTGCACACCAACGCGTCCGGTTCGCACACCATGGCGACGCAGGGAAACACGGTCGCCGACACGTCGAGCGGCTACCACACCTACGGGGTGGACTGGGGAGCCGACAAGATCACCTTCTATTTCGACGGTAAGGAGGTCTACGAGACCGCCACGCCCGCCGACATGCACAAGCCCATGTACATGATCGCCAACCTGGCGGTCGGCGGCTCCTGGCCAGGGAGCCCGGATTCGACGACGCCCTGGCCGGCCGAGATGAAGATCGACTACATCCGGGCCTGGAACTCCAATCCTTACACCGACAACGATCCGTCGACCGGTAGTTCGGGCGGGTCGACCGCGGCCGTTTCGCCGGCGACGCCGACCTCGGCCAATGCGGTGGAAGGCACCGCCTCGAACGACGTGCTCGCCGGCCAGGACGGCGCCGACAACCGCATCCGCGGCGGCGATGGAAACGACCAGATCACCGGCGGCTCGGCGTTCAACAACATCAACGGCAACGCGGGCGCAGACACCATCGTCGGCAAATCCACGGTCGGCGACTGGCTGCTGGGCGGCCAAGGGGCCGATTCGATCAACGCCTCGGCCTCCACGGGCGCAAACATCATCAACGGAAACCTCGGCGACGATCGCCTTATCGGCGGGTCCGGGGCCGACACGCTTCGCGGCGGTCAGGGCGCGGACACGATCAGCGGCGGCGGCGGCGCGGACTGGATCTCCGGCGACAAGGGGAGCGACGTGGTCACCGGCGGGGCCGGCGGAGACACCTTCCACGCGGGCTCTGGCGGCGGGACCATGACGGTGACCGACTTCAACCGCGCGGAGGGCGACCGGCTGCAGCTCGACGGCCTGAGCCACACTCAGACGCAGTCGGGCGCCGACGTGGTCGTGGATATCGCCGGCGGCGCGAAGATCATCCTGCAGAACACCCAGCTCAGCGCGCTGACCGACGGCTGGGTGGTGTAGCGGAAGCCGTTCTCCCCGCTCGCGGGGAGAGGGCCTCGGCCTCAGCTCCGTGCGTAGACGTCTTCGAAGCGGACGATGTCGTCCTCGCCGAGGTAGGGGCCGGACTGCACCTCGATGAGGTTCAGCGGCACCTTGCCGGGATTGATCAGACGATGCTTCGAGCCGAGCGGGATGTAGACGCTCTCGTTCTCGGCCAGCAGCCGCAGGTCGTCGTCGACCTGGACCTCGGCGGTGCCGTTGACGACCACCCAGTGTTCGGCGCGGTGGAAGTGCTTCTGCAGCGAGAGCTTCTGGCCCGGGTAGACGGTGATCTGCTTCACCTGGAAGCGGTCGCCGGAGGTCACGCCTTCGTACCAGCCCCACGGGCGGTGGACGCGGCGGGTCTGGGTGGCGCTGACGTGGTTGCTGGCCCGCAGCCGCTCGACCAGCCGCTTGACGTCCTGGTCTTTGTTGCGGTCGGCGACCAGCACCGCGTCGGGCGTGGCGATGACGATCAGATTTTCGACGCCGACGGTGGCGATCAGCGGGCCTTCGCTACGCAGGTAGGAACCGCGGGTGTCCTCGGCGACCGTGTCGCCGATCTGGACGTTGTCGCCCGCGTCGCGGTCGGCGAGCTCCCAGAGCGCCGACCAGGCGCCGACGTCGCTCCAGGCGAAGGTCGAAGGCACAACTGCGGCGCGGTCGGTCCGCTCCATCACGGCGTAGTCGATGGAGATCGACGGGCTCTCGGCGAAGGCGTCCGGATCCAGCCGCAGGAAGTCCATGTCCTTCTTGGCGGCGTCCAGCGAGGCGCGCACGGCGGCGACCACCTTAGGCTCGTGCTTCTCCAGCTCCTCGATGACGGAGGTTGCCGACAGCAGGAAGATGCCGCTGTTCCACGAGTAGCGGCCGTCGGCGAGATAGGACTCGGCGGTGGCGAGGTCGGGCTTCTCGACGAAGGCCTCGACCCGTCGTGCCAGGCCTTTCACCGCGTCGCCCGCCAGGATGTAGCCATAGCCGGTCGCAGGGCTGTCCGGTTGGATGCCGAAGAGGACCAGCGAGCCTTCGCGTGCGGCGGCCGCGCCGGCGTTCACCGCTTCCAGGAAGCCCTTCTTGTCGGGAACGGCGTGGTCGGCGGGCATCACCAGGATCAGCGCGTTCGTGTCCTGGCGCTGCGCGATGAGCGCCGCCGCGGCGACGGCAGGTGCGGTGTTCCGCGCCAGGGGCTCCAGAACGATGGTCGCGCCCTTGTGGCCGATGTCGTTCAGCTGTTGGGCGATGACGAACCGGTGCTCGGCGTTGGCGACCACGGTGACCGGATGAAACAGGGCCGGGTCGGCGACCCGCGCCGCGGTTTCCTGCAGCATGGTCGCTTCGCTGGCGAGCGGCAGCAGTTGCTTCGGATAGCTCTCGCGCGACAGCGGCCAAAGCCGCGAGCCGGAGCCGCCCGACAGGATCACGGGAAAGATCTTCACTGACATCCTCGCCATCTTAGCCAACGGCGACGGCAGGAGCCATCACCCTAGATGGTATAGGCCTCGAAGGTGGCGCTCTGATTAAGGCGCCGGCGGCGGCTGTTCACCGGCAGCCGTGGCGAAGCACGTCGCGCCGCGGCTCGGCCACACGGAAGACCGCGTAGCGCGTCCACCGGCTGCGCCCTTCGCCGCGGTCGATGACGCCCAGCGGGCGGACGTCGGCGAAGCAGGCTTGGAGATCGGTCAGGGCCAGCCGCCGTTCCAGATCGAGCACGAGGCCCGGGCCGGCGAGGCCGACGCCGCTCTGCCAGTCGAAATAGCGTTCGCGATCCTCGATCTGCACGATCGGCGCGCCAATCCGCTTCTGGGCGTCCAGCTGCGCCGCCACGCCGTAGCTGCGCGCGCCGACCCAACTCGCCCCCTGCGATGCGCGAAGCGCGTCCAGGTCGCTGGCGAAGGCCGGCCAGGCGCGCACGTGCAGAGCAGGGTCGGAGCCCCCCATCCGCGGCCAGGCGGTGGCCAGGTGCAGGAGCGCCAGCCCGGCGAGACCGAAGCCCAGCAAGGGTGTCGCGCGCCGGATCCACCGCGGGCCGGCTTCGGCGGCATAGGCGGCGCAGATGGCGAATGCTCCGAAGGCGACGACCGGCCAGTGGCCCTGCACCCGGTCGTGCAGGCTGTGTACCGCGAGGTAGAGGAGAAACGGCAGGCTCGCCGCCACCGGAGCCAGCATTCCGATGCCTACCGAGCCGCGGCGCTCGCGCCAGGCCAGCCATCCGCCGCGCGCCGCCAGCGTCGCGATCAACGGATTCAGCAGCAGGAACTGGGTGACCAGGAACTCCGCAAGGCGTCCCGGCTCGAGGTGGCTCGCTTCAACGCGGGCGAACTGCTTTTCGAAGGTCATCCAGCCGTGCTGGGCGTTCCAGAGGACGTGCGGCGCGAACACCGCCGCGGCGCACAGCGCGGCCAACCACGGCCAGGGGCGCCGCAGCTCGGCCAGGCCGCCCGGCGTCGCCAGCAGCCAGAGCAGCACGCCGGGCGCGAGGAACAAGCCTGTATACTTCGAAAGGCAGGCGAGCCCCGCCGCGGCGCCGGCGGCGGGCCACCAAGCGCCGCTGCCGCCCTGGCGACGCCGGGCGAGCGCCCAGAGCGCGACCGTCCAGAACAGGCAGGCCGGCGTATCGGGGGTGGCCAGCAGGCCGCCCAGCGCGACGGTGAAGGTGGCGTTGTACCAGAGGGCGGCGCGCTCGGCGGTGGGTGCGGAAAGCCCGAGGCGACGGGCCAGGTCGCCCACCAGCCAGGTGGTGATTCCGGTGGCGAGGCAGGGGAGGAGGCGCACGCCCAGCACCGTGTCGCCGGCCACGAGCTCGCCCAGCCGGATCCACCAGGCGATCATCGGCGGATGGTCGAGATAGCCCAACTGCAGGTGCTGGGCCCAGAGGCGGTAGTAGGCTTCGTCTTCGGTGAGCGGGATCGCCGCGGCCGCCAGAAGCCGGATTGCGGTGAGCGCCACGGCGATCACCAGCAGCCGGCCCGCGGGCGTCAATCGCGCGGGTCTCGCCACGCGCTAAATCTCCAGATCAGGCCGCCTGCCGCGCTTCGGCGTGCAGCCGCGCGATGTGCTCGACTTCCCCCCGCGACCCCAGCATCACCGAGACCCGCTGGTGCAGAGCGGTAGGGGCGCAATCGAGGGTGGGACCATGTCCGTCGAACGCCGCGCCGCCAGCCTGCTCGACCAGCAGCGCCATCGGATTGGCCTCGTACATCAGCCGCAGCTTGCCCGCGCGATCCGGCTCGCGCGCGTCCCACGGATAGAGGAAGACGCCGCCCCGCATCATGATCCGGTGCACGTCGGCGACCATTGATCCGACCCAGCGCATGTTGAAATTCTTCGACCGGCAGCCGGTGTCGCCGGCCAAGCACTCTTCGACGTAGCGCTGCACGGGCTGGGCCCAATGGCGCGCGTTCGAGGCGTTGATCGCGTATTCCTTGGTCTCCGGTGGGATGGCGACCGCTTCATTGACCTCCAGCCACGCGCCGGCGACCGGATCCAAGGTGAAGGAGCGAACGCCGGCGCGAAGGGTAAGCACCAGCGTCGTTTGCGGGCCGTAGACCACATAGCCCGACGCCACCTGGGCGCGGCCCTTCTGCAGGAAGTCGGCTTCGGTGGGATCGCGTTCAACGGCGGCCTTCGGCGCCGGCAGGACCGAGAAGATCGTGCCGATGGAGACGTTGACGTCGATGTTGCTGGAGCCGTCCAGCGGATCGAACAGCAGGAGGTAGCCGCCGTCCGGGCCAGTCTTGCGCACCGGATGGATGCCGTCCATTTCCTCGGACGCCATGGCGATCAGCCGCGAGGCCGGCGCGCAGGCTTCGAGCAAAATGTCGTTTGAGAGGACGTCGAGCTTCTTCTGCACCTCGCCCTGGACGTTCTCGCTGTCCAGCGCGCCAAGCACGTCACCTGCGCCGCCACGCCGAACCGCCGCGCTGATTTGCTCGCACCCGCCGGCCACCGCCAGCAACACTTCGACCAGGCCCGCATCCGCGCCGGATTGCGCGAAATACTGGGCAAGCGTGACGCTCATGAAATCCCTCTTTCGTGGCGGCGACCAGGGCCGCGCGTCGTCGGACACGCTATTGCCAAGGTTGCGCGTCATCCCCAACGCATGGCGACGTTGAAGCATGCGAGACCGGCGTTGGCCAGCGGCCATAGGTTACGGCGAATTATCCTTCACGACGCACCATCGCCGTGGTCTTGCAATGGCTCGTTCCGGACCTGCGCCCTCTAAGGAAGTTCCCGCGTGATCGCCGCCGCGTTCGCCGCCCTGTCGCTCAGCTTGCCGGCGCCCGAGCTTCCCGACCTGCCGCCGATTCGGCGTGAGCCGCAGGTTACCTATGTCGATCGATCGGGCGCGGTGCTGGGCGTGCGCGGCGGCCGCTACGCGCCGCCGACCGACCTCAAGCGCCTGCCCGCCTATGTGCCGGCCGCCTTCGTAGCGATCGAGGATCGCCGCTTCTACGAGCACAGCGGCTTCGACCCGCAGGGCATTGCGCGCGCGATCGTCACCAATCTGGAGCGGGGCCGCGCGGCCCAGGGCGCCTCGACCATCACCCAGCAACTGGCGCGCAATCTCTTTCTGTCGTCTGACCGCACCCTGCAGCGCAAGACCGACGAACTGCTCTACGCCCTGCAGATCGAGCGCAGCTATTCGAAGCCGCAGATCCTTGGGCTGTACCTCAGCCGGATCTACTTCGGCGCCGGCGCCTACGGGATCGAGGCCGCATCGCGGCGCTACTTCAACAAGCCCGCGTCCGCCCTGACGCTGCGGGAGGCGTCGATGCTGGCGGCGATCCCGAAGTCGCCGATCGCCTACGACCCCTCCGCGCATCCCGACGCGTCGGCCGAGCGCAGTCGGCTGGTTCTGGACGCCATGGTGGAGACGGGCGCCATCGCCGCGGCGCAGCGCGCCAAAGCGCTCAAGGAGCAGCCGCGGGTCTGGAAGGAGCCGCCAAACGAGGCGGCGCAGTATTTCCTCGACTGGCTCGACCGCGACACCCGGCGGCTCGCCGGCGCGCCCAAGCAGGACCTTGTCGTCGAGACCACGCTGGACGCGGTCTCCGAGGCCCAGGCCGCCCAGGCGGCGCGCGCGACGGCCGGCCGGTACGCCAAGCAGGGCGTCGGCCAGGCAGCGATCGTCTCGGTGGACGGGCAGGGGCGGATCCGCGCCTACATCGGCGGCCTGGACCACTCGGCCAGCGCCTTCGACCGGGCCGGCGGCGCGCGCCGGCAGGCGGGCTCGGCCTGGAAGCCGTTCGTCTACCTGACGGCGCTGGAAGCCGGCATGACGCCGGATGCGCCGGTGGTGGACGAGCCGGTGCTGATCGGAACATGGTCGCCGCGCAACTACGAGGACGGGTTTCTCGGGCCGATCACTCTCGAGCAGGCCCTGACGCATTCGATCAACACGGTGGCCGCGCGGCTCGCTGACCAACTTGGACGCCCGGCCGTCGCGGCGACCGCCCGGCGGCTGGGGATCGCCTCGCCGATCAACACCGACCCGGCCATGGCGCTTGGGACGACGCTTGTTTCGCCACTGGAGATGGCCCAGGCGTATGCGGCCTTCGCCAACGGCGGGCGGCGAGTCTCCGCCTACGGGATCGAGCGCATCCGCACGACCGGGGGCGTGGTGGTCTGGCGCCGGCCGGCGCCGGCCGCGATCCAGGCGATCGGCAATCCGGCGCTGAGCGAGCTCAATCATATGCTGCGCGCGGTGGTGGCTTCCGGCACCGGCGTGCGCGCGGCGATTCCCGGGCGCGACGTCGCGGGCAAGACCGGCACCACCTCCGACTATCGCGACGCCTGGTTCTGCGGTTTCACCGGCGATCTTGCGACCGTGGTCTGGATGGGGCGCGACGACAACACGCCGATGGGCCGGGTCACCGGCGGGTCCGCGCCCGCTGAGCTCTGGAGAGAGGTGATGCAGGCTGCGGCGGGGCGGCTGACGATCGGCCCGATCCCGGCGGGGCCGCCGCCGCCCGTGGCCGCGCCGCCGCCGGTGCTGACGAACGCGATCACCGGCCAGCCGGTCGCGCCCGATCCGGCGCCGATCGGCTGAGGCTGTACGCCGGCTACTTGTCTCCGGCGTTGACCATCGCCGGCTTGTAGGCCTCGACGATGTCTTCATGCTCGGCGTTGCGCACGGCGCGCGCAACGTTGAGGCGCGTGTAGAGCCGCGCCTCTGGATCCTTCGCCAAGGCCTTGCGCCCATCGTTGACGGCCTGGGAAAGGTCGCCCGTGACGGCGGCCGCGAGGATCTTCAGACCGCTCGCCTCTTCGCGCATCACGATGTAATTGCCAGCGATCGGCGGATGGGCTCCACCCTCCGGCCAGAGCCGGAATCGGTAGAGGTTGCCGGAAACGCCACGCAGATCGACGAATTCTCTCATGAGTACTCCACCGCAGACGAACGAGAGGGCGAGGGGTCCGCTACGTGCTTCCAGCGTTATGAGCGTCGCAGGCGGAAAGAGCTATCCCGAATGAGCGCCTCCTTCGAACGCTTCCTGAACGCGCGATATCGACAATCGCGCAAGGCGTCGCTTGGTCGCGCCTTCACGGTCACCCGGCAGAGCTGGCGGCTGGCGGACGATCCGCGCGAGACTCCGCCGGAGGAGGAGGTGCTGGCCACGCGCCGCAGCGCCTCTGAAGCCGCTGACTTGGCGCGCGAGGCCGCCTGGGGCTTCAAGCGCTATGGATTCCACAAGCCGAGCGGCGCCTGGTGGGGCGCCGACGGGGAAACCTTCCACAGGTTTGTCGTGCGGCCGAGCTCGCAGGCGACGGCCGGCGCCGCTGTGCTGGCGGTGGCGCTGGCAGGCGTGGCGGCCGTGGCGCTTACGCGCCGCGGTGCGCGGGAAAAGAGCTGAACGAGCGTCCTGGCCCCCCCGCTCTGCGAGAGCGAGGGGCTATCCGTGGGCGCGCAGCTTGTCGCGCTCGTTGACCAGCCAGTCGGTTTCCTCCCGCGCGCCGGCGAAGGCGGCGGAGAGCGCATTCGCCGCGTCGAGGATGTTGTCGTCGGTGTGGCCGGCGCTGACATGCAGCCGGAAGCGCGCCTGGTCTCTGGGCGCGGCGGGGAATTCCGCGAGATTGGCGATCATTCCGGCCTCGGGAAGCCGTCGCGCGATCAGCCGGGCGAGCGACTCGCCGCCAGCCTTCACGCAGACCAGGCCGGCGGGCTCGCCGTAAGTCTCCAGACCGGCGTCGGCCAGTTTGCCGCGCAGGCTCTCCACGTTGCGCATCAGTCGCTTGCGGCGGGTCTGGCCGTCGGCGGCCTCGATGATCTCGAAGGCCTGCGAGATCACCGCGACCTGGATCGGCGACAGCGCGCCCGAGTCGGCGCAGCCGGGCGCGAAGTGGCGGAGGTATTCCTTCACTTCGAGATTACGGCAGGCGACGAAGCCCCCGTTCGCGGCGAAGGTCTTGCCGAAGTCGCCGGTCACCATGTCCACGGCGCCCAGCATCGATTGGTCTCCTAGCGCGCCTCGGCCCAGCTCGCCGTGCGCCCCGAGGTCGTGCGAGACGTCGACTAGCAGGGTGGCGTCGAACTCGTGGCAGAGGGCCTGCATCTGCGCGAGGTCTGGCTTCTCGCCGTCGATGGCGAACAGGCTCTCGGTTGCGACCAGCACGCCGTTGCGCGTATCGCGGGCGCGGATCTGCTCCAGCCAGCGACGGCAAGCGTCCAGCGTGTTGTGGCGGAAGAGATAGACGTTGCGGGTGGCGGCCGCCGCCCCCTCCATCAGCGCTGGTTGCGCCTGGGCGTCGACCAGCACGTGGTCGCCGGGGCGGACCAGGCCGCGGATCGCGCCGTAGGCGGCGGCCCAGCCGGTCGGAAAGAGGATGGCCTCTTCCATCTGCAGGAAATCGGCGATCTGGCGCTCGAGGCGTAGAGAGGCCGCGCTGGCGCCGAACAGGGCGGTGGAGCTGGCGCTATGAACGCCGAACTGCTCGATCGCCTCGACCGCCGCCGCCTTAATGGTCGGATAGGTCGCCAGGTTCAGGTAGTCCTCGCTGGCGAAATTGACCCCGCGGAAGTGGCCGCCGGCGTCGTCGCGCGCCGCGGCGACCGGGGAGGGCGCCTGCTCCATCGAGCGCGAGTACGGCCACAAGCCGTGCTGCCGGCGCAGGTTCTGCCACTTGTAGAACCCGTCGACACGCGCCTCGAGATGCGCGCCTCCCGGTCCCTTGTAGTCGCGGACGCTGCCCGCAAGCGCCGCGGGCGGCGTGTAGTTGAAGGTGCCTTTCAGCATCGGGGCGGCCCACCTGATCCTGCGTGTTTCCGCCCAGAGCTTCCCAGCCAGGGCTTAATATTAGGGCCTAGATCCGGACGTGCAGGGTTAGCGGCGCTTTACCACAACGCCCCGCCCCGCGGCCGTCACTTGGAGAGGTGAAGCGCCGAGATCTGGTTGGCGATGGTCTGGAACGCGCCGGTGAGCTGCGCCCCGTCCGTGGCGTCGAAATAGTAGTCCGGCGCGCTGGCGCAGGCCTTCAGCATGTCGCGGTTGTCGCCGGTGACGCCCACGCCGACCACGTAGACGACGATGTCCTTGTCCGCCGCTTTCATGTTGACGCACAGCTTCTTCAGGCGGTCGTTCATCGCCGCGGTGGCGTCGTCGACGTCCTTCTCCGGACTGCCGTTCTTGTCGAGGATGCGGCCCTGCCACATGTACCCCGCCGCCGAGGAGACCGAGCCGTTGATGGTGTTGGTGTTCTCGGCCATCGTGTTCTCGCCGTCGGTCATCAGCACGACGACCTTTTTGTATTTCGGCGTCAGGTAGGCCACGCCGTCGCCGAACGGCGCGTTGGGCGACACCGCGTGCCAACCCCAGATCAGACCCATCGGAATGTTGGTGTTCCCACCGGTCCCCATGCCGTTCACGGCGCTCTTCAGCGAGCTGAAGTTCGTCGAGAGCCTCTGGATCGGCTGCTGGTCGCAGGTCGCGTTCGGCCCGAGCGATGTGGAGATCGTCCGGCTGTTGCGGTTGCTCGTAGTGTATTTCTTGACCGAGCCCTGCTTGGTCCAGTCCTTGTTGCTGTCGTTAGGAATGTTGACGCCCGAGTCGTTCTTGGTCGGGTCGGTGACGTAGTCGTTGCTCGCCCAATTGCCCTTCTTGTCCTTCACGGCGTCCTTTTCGTCTGGCGCGAAGAACGGGGTGAACAGGGTTTCGGGGTGCAGGCTGTCGGGCGCCGTATCCTGGATGTCGTAGGGCGCCTGGCGCATTTCCACGCAGCCGCCCCAGCTCGTGCCGACGGCGGTGAAGAGGTCGAGGCGTTTGACCTGGGCCGTCGTCGCCACGCCCTGCTTCGTCGTGAAGATCCCGTTGTTGATCGGCGCCTTGCCGTCCTTGTCGATCCAGGTCGCCGTCTTGTAGGTCGATCCGACGTTGACGAGGTTCGAGAAGGGGACCAGCGCGATCTTGATCGAGTTCGCAGCCGAGCTCTGGCTCGCCGCGGAGCTCATCGAGTCGATGAAGCTGGTCGCCGCCGACTTCAGGTAGACGATCTTTTCCTTGCGATCCTTGCCGGAGCCGATCTGCTCGCTCATCGAGCCGGTGTTGTCGAGGACGAGCGCGATCTCCAGCATGCTGTTGGCGCGCTTCACCTCCGTCGAGACGGTCACGTCTCTGGTCCCGTCGCCGCCCAGAGCCAGCATCGGCGCGTAGGTGGCGGTCGCGGAGGCGACGACCTCGCCCTTCGGACCGAACTTGAACGACGAGGAGGCGAGCTCGAAGTCGCGGTCGCCCGCGAGGTTCTGGCCCAGGATCCGTTCGCCGAGCGTTTGCAGCGTCGCCTCGCTCGAGGTGCTGCTGCGCCCGGCCGCCAGCGCCGCCGCGTCGAGCGCGTCCTGCAGTTCCACCCGCGTCGCGTAGGCGCGCGTCAGGTCCACGGCGCCCAGGGAAGCGATCGCCAGCGGGACCATGCCCGCCGCGACCATGATCGCGACGTTGCCGTCGTCGCGGGCGCACATCCGTTTCACGAGTTTGAAAATCGTCATGGCCTTCGATGCGCTCGTTGGAATGAGGCCAGAGATTCCGCAGCCGGAGTTAAGCCTTGGATTCTACCTAAGATGAATCCAGTAGGCGCCATGCTCTTAAAGATTTATTCGACCTGGAGCGCCTAACGTCCGCCGGACTGGGGTCTGAAGGGCGAGTTATGGCATTAAAATCATTCGGGAAAGACGAAGGCGGCAACGCGGCGGTCGAGTTCGCGCTTATCGCTCCGATGCTGATCGGCCTGATGATCGCCACGGTGCAGGTCGGCTACCTCGGGATGATGTCGAACAACCTGGATACGGCGGTCACCACCGCCGCACGGAAGATCCGGACGGGTTCGGCGCCGGCCAACGCCGCCGGATTCACTGATGCGGTCTGCGCCACCATGGTCGACAGCGGCGCGCTGTGCCGCAGCCGCCTGAGCATCTCGGTGCAGAAGGCGGCGGACTTCGGCAGCGCCACCAGTCTGGTGGGCATGGAACCGTCGGGTCAGTACGCAGCGGGCGACGCGGGCGACATCATCCTCGTGCGCGTCACCTATCGGATGCCGCTGCTGGTGCCGCTCTACACCGGCGGCTTCGCGCCGGCCGGGCCGAACGAAGCGCTGCTCGACGCCCGCTCGGCGTTCCGCAACGAGCCGTACAAATGAGAGCCTTGGCGAAGCTTGCGCGTCGCTGCGAGCGCGGCGCTGTCGCGGTGGAATTCGCGCTGACGGCGCCGTTCCTCATCCTCATGCACTTCGGCGCGGTGGAGCTGATTCAGGCCTGGGGCGCGCACCGCCGCGCCGCGCACGTCGCAGCGGCGCTCGCCGACCTGACGGCGCAGAGCCGCAGCGTCACCACTGCAGACCTGAACGACATCCTCGCCGCCGGACCCGTCATGCTCGCGCCCTTTCCCACCGACGCGCTGGGAGAGCGGATCGCCAGCATCTCGATGGATGCCGGCGGGACGACCAAGGTCGATTGGGCCGCCACGCGCAATTGGACCGCGGGAGGAACCGCGTCAGTCCCGACGGGCTATCTCCAGCCGGGTGAGAGCGTGATCCTGGCGCACGTGACCTATCGTCATAAGGCGCTGTTCGGGCTCGTGCTGCCTGGCGTGACGACGATGCAGAAGAAGGCCTACCTGCGGCCGCGGCTGTCGAACCAGGTCGGCAAGAGCTGAGCCTGGCGCAGCCTGCCGGAACGAACCGGCGCCTGCGGTGTTCCGCCTCCCGAGACTGCGCCGTGGCGCGGCCGGGCAGGGGGCGAGATCGGTGGCGGAGTGCACGTCCGGCATGGGCTTGAACGGGCCGCGAAGCGTCGCCGTGGTGATCGCTGCGAAGAATGCGGAAGCCACCATCGCGCGCGCCGTCCGATCCGCCCTGGCCGAGCCGGAAGCCGAGCAGGTGGTGCTCATCGACGACGGTTCGAGCGACGGGACCTCGGGCGTCGCACGGCGGGCCGCGGAGGGTGACGACCGGCTCATTCTGCGGCGCAACCCCGTTTCCGGCGGGCCAGCGGCGGCGCGCAACCTTGGCGTGAGCCTGAGCAGGGCGACTTGGGTCACGCCGCTGGATGCCGACGACTACTTCCAAGGCGGCCGCCTCGGGCGGCTGCTTGACCAGGCGCAGGGGGCGGACTTCGTCGCCGACGACCTGCTGACGCTGCGCGAGGGCGCGGAGGACCAGCCGCCCAAGCGGGTGATCGGCGACCGCGAGCCGCTGCCGCTGACCCTCGACTTCACCACTTTCGTCGAGGCGAACATCAGCCGCGCCGGCCGGCCGCGCCGCGAGTACGGCTTCCTCAAGCCGCTGATGCGGCGCGCGTTTCTGGCGCAGCACGGCCTTGCCTACGACCCGCAGGTGCGGCTTGGAGAAGACTTTGTCCTCTACGCCCGGGCGCTGGCGTTGGGCGCGGTGTTCCGGGTGACGCCGCCTTGCGGCTACGTAGCGATCCAGCGGCCAGGCTCCCTTAGCGGCGACCACAGCACCCAGGATCTGCAGCGCTTGCGCGACGCGAGCGCAGCGCTGGTGGCGACGCCGGAGCTTACGCCTCGCGAGCAGCTCGCCGCGCGGCGGCACCTGCGTCACGTGCAGGCCAAGGTCGATCTGCGTGAGGTGATCGACGCGCGCCGCGCGGGTGGGGTCATGCGCGGCCTGCTGGCGATCGCCGCGCGGCCGGAAAACGCACCCTACATCTTCGCCCGCATGGCGGAGGACAAATGGGCCGCGCGGCACGGCCCTCGGTCGGATATCGAAGCGGACGCCTGACGCCCTAACGGCAGATCTTGCCGAGTAAAAGCTGCCGTCCGTGGCGGAACGTGCCGCCCTTCGAGGGCGGCCGATCGTCGCCTGCGCCGCGGATTCCCAACAGATTCAACTCTCCTTCCCCGTGCATTGGTCTGGCGCGGCCCTTGCGCAGCGTGAGCAGGGCAAAACGCCCTCGGCGGTCAAAACGACGGCCGGATACCTTAGAACGAAGGAGTGCGGTTCATGCCTATGAACAGCGTGAATACCAATGTCAGCGCCCTTGTTGCGCTGCAAAACCTCAACTCGACCAACTCCGATCTCGCGACGACCCAAAGCCGGATCAACACCGGCCTGAAGATCGCCAGCGCGAAGGATAACGGCGCCATCTGGGCCATCGCCCAGAACCAGCGCGCGACCTCCCAGTCCCTCGACTCCGTCAAGGAGTCGCTGCAACGCGGTCAATCGACCGTGGACGTGGCGCTCGCCGCCGGCGAATCCATCTCGGACCTGCTGTTGCAGATGAAGTCGAAGGCGCTTTCCGCCTCCGACGCCACTCTGGACACCAACAGCCGCATCGCGCTCAACGACGACTTCAAGTCGCTGCGCGACCAGATCCAGAAGGCCGTCGACAACGCCGAGTTCAACGGCACGAACATGATCAAGAACGGCGGTGTGGACGTCTCGGCGTTGGCTAACGCCAACGGCACGGCGCACATCACCGTGGTCGCCCAGGACTTGTCGCTAGGTGGAGCCGGCGCGCTGACCGGCCTCCAGGCGACGGCGTCGATCGGCACCTTGACCGACGCGACCAACATGATCGCCACGGTCAATACGGCGATCATCAACGTCTCGACCTCGCTGTCGAAGCTCGGCACCGGTTCGAAGGCGCTGGGCGCGCACCTCGACTTCATCGGCAAGCTGCAAGACAGCATCGACGCCGGCGTGGGCAACCTCGTCGACGCCGACCTGGCCAAGGAAAGCGCGAGGCTGCAGTCGCTGCAGACCAAGCAGCAGCTTGGCATCCAGGCGCTGTCGATTGCGAACCAGTCGACCTCGCCGCTGATGTCGCTGTTCCGCTAAGCGACGACTGGGCGAAGCGCGCCGGCGGGGCTCACGTCCCGCCGGCGCCGCCTTTCCGCATGGACGACAAAGCGTGGTAGTCACCGCTACCCGTTGAACCGCCGAGTCCTCGATGCTGCAGAACCCCTTCACCCGGACGCCCGCCAAGATCGCGGTGCTCGGCCTGGGCTATGTGGGCCTGCCGCTCGCGGTAGCCTTCGCCGCAGAGCACGTGGTGGTGGGCTTCGATCTCGATCCGGCACGCGCCGCCGAGCTTCGCGCTGGCCACGACCGGACGCTGGAGGTCTCGCCCGAGGTGCTGGCCGCCGCACCTAACCTGTCCGTCACCGCCGACCCGGCCGATCTCGCTGGCTGCAACGTCTTCGTTGTGACGGTTCCGACCCCCATCGATGCGCACAAGCGCCCGGACCTGTCGGCGTTGCTGACCGCCAGCCGCACCGTCGGAGCGGCGATCCAACCCGGCGGCGTGGTGATCTATGAGAGCACCGTCTATCCCGGCGCGACCGAGGACGACTGCGTGCCGGTGGTGGCGTCGGTCTCAGGGCTCACCTTCAACCGCTGCTTCTTCGCCGGCTACAGCCCGGAGCGCGCCAACCCCGGCGACCCCAATCACCGGCTGGCCAACATCGTCAAGGTGACGGCGGGCTCGACGCCTGAGGCGGCGGACTTCGTCGATGCGCTTTACGCCAGCGTCGTGACGGCGGGCACGCACAAGGCGAGTTCGATCAAGGTCGCCGAGGCCGCCAAGGTGATCGAGAACACTCAGCGCGACCTGAACATCGCGCTGATTAACGAGTTCGCCCTAATCTTCCGCCGGCTCGGCGTCGACACCCAGGAAGTGCTGGCGGCCGCAGCCACCAAGTGGAACTTCCTCAACTTCCGCCCGGGCCTGGTCGGGGGGCACTGCATCGGCGTCGACCCCTATTACCTGACCCACAAGGCCGAGGCGTTGGGCTACCACCCGGAGGTGATCCTGGCCGGGCGACGCATCAACGACGGCATGGGAGCCTACGTCGCCCATGAGCTGATCAAGGAGCTGATCCGCCGGGGCGGCGCGGTGAATGGCGCCCGCGTTCTGGTGATGGGCCTGGCGTTCAAGGAGAACACGCCGGACCTGCGCAACACCCGCGTGATCGATATCGTCCGAGAGTTGGCCGACTATCAGGTGGCGGTCGACGTCTGGGATCCCTGGATCGCGCCCGCGGACGCGCGCCACGAGTACGGGCTGGAGCTGACTTCGGCGCCGGCGGAGGGCGTCTATGACGCCATCGTGCTCGCGGTGGCCCACCAGCAATTCGCAGAACTCGGCGAGGCGAAGATCCGGGCGCTTGGCAGGCCGGGCGCCGTGCTCTTCGATGTCAAGGCGCTGCTGCCGAAGGGCGCGGCCGACCTCAGGCTGTAGCTTGGGGAGCTAAGGCGCTCAGAGCAGGAAGCGGATCACCAGGAAGGTGACGGTGGTCCAGAACGCCGCGCCGCCGGCCATCAGAATCACCATACCGAGCTGCGCGCCGCCTTTGTCGCGGTTGTCCGGCGCCTCGGGACCGGGCGCCCGCTGCACGACGCGCAGGCGTTCGACCGCGGAGAAGCCTTGCTCCGTAAAGTGACCGATCGGACCTGCTTGGCGTACGTGGCGCATTGGTTAATGCTGGTGCGCAACGGCGCAATTCACCAGCAACATACGGTCGTTTCATCGTGCGGCCTAAGGTCGCAGCGCGCGCAGCGTTCGGCGACCCTGGGGCGGCCAGTCCACCCTAGCGCCGGCCATAGTAGTCCAGATACCAGTCGACGAAGCGGCTGACGCCGACCTCGACGGGGGTGCTGGGCGCATACTCCAGCGTGGCGCGCGTTTCTTCGACGTCGGCCTCGGTGCGAGCCACGTCGCCGGCCTGCATCGGCATCAGGTTCAGCTCCGCCTTCTTGCCGAGCTTGGCTTCCAGCACCTCGATGTAACGCATCAGCTCGACCCGTCGGCCGGCGCCCAGGTTCAGCACCCGCCATGGCGCGACCCCGCTGGTGGCGGGGTCAGGCTTCTCAGGTTTCCAGGCGGGGTTTACCGCGGCGGGACGGTCGAGCCCGGCCAGCACGCCCTCGACGATGTCGTCGACATAGGTGAAGTCGCGCTGCATCCGCCCTTCGCCGTAAACGTCGATCGGCCGCCCGGCGAGGATGGCGTCGGTGAACTTGAACAGCGCCATGTCCGGCCGGCCCCAGGGGCCGTACACGGTGAAAAAGCGGAAGCCCGTCGCGGGAACTCCGAAGAGGTGGGCATAGGCGTGGGCCATGGCTTCGTTGGCGAGCTTGCTGGCCGCATAGAGTGTGATCGGGTGGTTCGCCCCATCGTGCACGTTGAAGGGGAGAGCGCCGTTCGCGCCGTAGACCGAGCTGGTGGAGGCGTAGACTAGGTGCCTGGGCTGCACCGCCCGGCAACCCTCGAGGATGTTCAGAAAGCCGACCACGTTGGAATCGACGTAGGCCTCCGGCTTCTCTAAGCTGTAGCGAACGCCCGCCTGCGCGGCCAGGTTGATCACCCCGGTCGGGCGCGTCTCGGCGAACAGGGCGGCGACGCCGTCCCGATCGGCCAGATCCAGCTTTGCGTGCCTGTAACCGGCGTGCTGTTCCAGAATCGCCAGCCTGGCGGCCTTCAGCCGCGGATCGTAGTAGGGGTTCAAATTGTCGACCCCGACGACCTCATCGCCTCTCTGGAGGAGACGAATCGCGACGTGGAAGCCGATAAAGCCAGCGGATCCCGTCAGCAGGACGCTCATATGGTCTCCTAAATAGTGACGCCGCGGCCGTCATGGGCTACGCGAGCGGGCGGTTCGGGTCCGAGCGTACGGGAAGGCGCTTTCTGATCCAAACGGCGCCCTGGCGCGTTCAGCCGAGGCGCCTCTCGGTTCGGCCTGCGGTTTGCAGAGGTGTCCTCTGCATTATGTGGATATTATGTATGGACCGTTTCGCGGGAGCCCGTGGCGCCGCAAGGTCTAGTCGGGGCTACGGAGTTATTTGATGTCGCAACCTAACGTCCCGGGCCTCGAGTCCGCGCCGACGAAGAACAAAAAGCTCGTAGAATGGGTGCGGGAGATCGCCGATCTGACGCAGCCAGCGCGCGTTGTCTGGTGCGACGGTTCGGAAGACGAGTGGAATCGGCTCACCGAGGAGCTGGTTCAGTCTGGGACGCTGCAGCGTCTCAATCCGGCCAAGCGTCCCAATTCGTTCTACGCCGCCTCCGATCCGCGCGACGTCGCGCGCGTCGAGAGTCGCACCTTCATCTGCTCTGAAAACGCCATCGATGCGGGTCCGACCAACAACTGGCGCGACCCGGCTGAAATGCGCGGGACCCTGGACGGGCTGTTCGAGGGCTCCATGAAAGGCCGCACCATGTACGTGGTGCCGTTCTGCATGGGTCCGCTCGGCTCGAAGATCAGCGCTATCGGCGTCGAGATCACCGATTCGGCTTACGTGGCCGTATCGATGCGGATCATGACCCGCATGGGCCAAGCCGCCCTCGACCAGCTCGGCGAGGACGGCTTTTTTGTGCCGGCTGTCCACACCGTCGGCGCGCCGCTGGCGGATGGCCAGGCCGACGTCCCTTGGCCCTGCAACGACGACAAATACATCGTCCACTTCCCGGAGACCCGGGAGATCTGGTCCTACGGTTCGGGCTACGGCGGCAATGCGCTACTGGGCAAGAAGTGCTTCGCGCTGCGCATCGCCTCGGTCATGGCTCGCGACGAGGGCTGGTTCGCCGAGCACATGCTGATCCTCAAGCTGACCTCGCCGGAGAACCGCACCCACTACGTCGCGGCCGCCTTCCCGAGCGCCTGCGGCAAGACCAACATGGCCATGCTGCAGCCGACGCTGGCGGGTTGGAAGGCCGAGACGGTCGGCGACGACATCTGCTGGATGCGCTTCGGCGCCGACGGCCGCCTCTATGCGGTGAACCCGGAAGCGGGCTTCTTCGGCGTGGCGCCCGGCACCGGCGTCGAGACCAACAAGAACGCTGTCGACGCGCTCTACGCCAACTGCATCTACACCAACGTCGCCCTGACCGATGATGGCGACGTCTGGTGGGAAGGCCTCACGGCCGAGGCCCCGGCGCACCTGACCGACTGGCGCGGCCGCGACTGGACGCCGGCCTCGAGCGAGCCGGCCGCCCACCCGAACGCGCGCTTCACCGTGCCGGCCTCGCAGTGCCCGGTGGCGGCGAACGAGTGGGAAGACCCCGCCGGCGTGCCGATCTCGGCGATCCTGTTCGGCGGCCGCCGCGCGACCGCCGTGCCGCTGGTGCGCGAAGCCCATGACTGGGCGCACGGCGTGTTCATGGCTTCCAACGTCGCTTCCGAAGGCACCGCCGCGGCGGAAAACGCGATCGGCGAGCTGCGCCGCGACCCGTTCGCGATGCTGCCCTTCTGCGGCTACAACATGGGCGACTACTTCGGCCACTGGCTGGAGATGGGCGCCAAGGCCGACGCGGCGAAGCTGCCGCGCATCTACTTCGTCAACTGGTTCCGCAAAGACGAGCGCGGCAAGTTCGTCTGGCCGGGCTACGGAGAGAACAGCCGCGTGCTGAAGTGGATCGTCGACCGCCTGGAAAGCCGCGCCGAGGGGGTCGACACTCCGATCGGCCGCCTGCCCAAGGCCGCCGAGCTCGACGTCTCCGGCCTCGAGCTGAGCAACGAGCAACTGAACTTGCTGCTAAGCTTCGACCCCGCCATCTGGCGTGATGAAGCCGCGCTGATCCCGCCGTTCTACGAGAAGTTCGCCGAGCGGCTGCCCAAGGCGCTGTGGGCGGAGTACGAAGCGCTGGTGAAGCGGTTGAGCGCTGCGCCGGCGATGGTCGCGGCCGAGTAGGCGAAGGGCTCAGAACCGAAACGAGAAGGCCGCGGCGACCCCGCAGCCTTTTTGTTGCGCGCGGCGTCAGGCGCGCGTGAAGTAGGACGCCCAGGTCGCGTTGAGCGCATCGCCATGCACCTCGAGCTGGGCGAATTGGCTGTCGATCTCGTCGAGTTCGCCGGCGTCGAAGGCGAGATCGGCGGCGCCGAGATTCTCGTCGAGCCGGTGCAGCTTGGTGGTCCCCGGGATCGGCACGATCCACGGCCTCTGCGCAAGCAGCCAGGCGAGGGCGACCTGGGCGGCGGTCGCGCCCTTTCGCCTGGCGATCTCCTCGATGGCCGCCACCACGCGCATGTTGGCTTTCAGGTGGTCGCCGTTGAGCCGGGGAAGGTTCACGCGGCTGTCGCCAACGCCAAAGGTCGTGGATTCGGTGATCGCGCCCGTGAGGAAGCCGCGGCCCAGTGGGCTGTAGGGCATGAAGCCGATGCCCAGCGCTTCGATCGTCGGAAGCACCTCCGCCTCGGGATGGCGCCACCACAGGGAATACTCGCTCTGCAGCACCGCCACCGGATGAACGGCGTGGGCGCGACGGATGCCGTCGGCGCCGGCCTCAGACAGGCCGAAGTGGCGAACCTTGCCTTCCGCTACCAGGTCCTTAACGGCCCCGGCCACGTCTTCCATCGGTACGTCCGGATCGACCCTGTGCTGGAAAAGGATGTCGATGTAGTCGGTGCGCAGCCGCCTGAGCGCCGCATCGGCGACTTGCCGGATGCGTTCGGGACGGCTGTCGAGCCCAGCCTCTGGGCGGCCGTCGCGAAAGCCGAACTTGGTGGCGATCACCACCTGGTCGCGGAAGGGCTGGAACGCCTCGCCGACGATCTCCTCGTTGGTCAGGGGCCCGTAGGCTTCGGCGGTGTCGAAAAGCGTGAGGCCGCGTTCGGCGACACGGCGCAGGAACGCGACCGCCTCCGAGCTGTCCATCGCCGGCCCACGATGGAAGTTGATCCCCATGCAGCCAAAGCCGATGGCCGAGACTTCCGGACCTGACTTCCCGAGCTTCCGCGTCTGCATTCCGGCGCCTCCCGTGAGAACGTCGTCGCTGTGAGGCGTCGGCGTCAAACGGTTTGCAAGGGCAGGCTGGGTGGCCGCACGACGTCAGGCGCCGTTTGTCGCCGCCGCGTGCGCCAGTTCGTCCGCCCGGCGTCTCGCCCGCGCCTCGGCGCTGTTGACCAGCGCCCAGCGCATGCCGCGGCCGAGCGTCTGGAGGCCCAGCCGCGTGGCGGCCCGGCGCGTCGGCGTCAGGCGAAAGCCATGCAACGCAGCCGCCCACTCGGGCAACAGGTCCTTGGCGGCGTCGAAGGTCAGACGCATGGCAGGGGCGGCCAGCGCGCTTTGCGGAGTTTGCGAGAGCAGCGCCTGCGCGACTTCGCGGGTGCGGTGGTCGTAGCGCAACTGCGGCCGCGTCGCTTCCAGATAGGCCGCCACATCGGCACGACTCTGGGGCACGCGCGGCGCCCCCAGGCGGCGGGCGATCTCCGCAGTCTCCAGGAAATAGCGATCCTGCTCGGCAGGCGGGAAGGCGGGGTCTACGTAGCGCAGGTAGGCGGCCAGGAACGAGCTGACCTCGCTCACGTGCACCCAGGCCAGCAGGTCGGGATCGTCGGCGCTGTAGGGCGATCCGTCCGGCAGCACGCCTACCACTTTCGCGTGGATCTCCAGCACATGGTCGATAAGCGCCTGGGCCTCGGCGCGGTCGCCATAGGTGGTGCCGGAGATGAAGCGGGCGGTCCGCTTCAGCCGTCCGGCCATGTCGTGGCGGAAGTTGGAGTGGTCCCACACGCCGGCCAGCGCGCCAGGATGCAGCATCTGCAGCAGAAGCGCGGCGACGCCGCCGACCATCATGCTGGTGAAGTCGCCATGCACCTTCCAGCAGGCGCTCTTGGGGCCGAACAGGCCGGTGTCCTGGCGGTTGCGCTCGACCGTGTCGTCGCCGGTGCCGCCGACAAGCTGGCGCACTTGCAGGATGATCGCGTGGCGGATCGAGGCGGGAAGAGCCGAGGGCGGCATTGAAACTCAGGACGCGGTGAGAGGGGCGTCCGGTGAGGATAGTGGCGTTTGCGGCTGGTGGTCAGCTCACTTCGAGCGCGCGCGGGCCTTGGCGGGCTGCGGCCACACCCTCACCAGCGCCGCGGCCGACAGCGACCCCAGCACCGCGGCGAAGGCGCCCGGCCATTGCGCCGCGGTGATCATGCCGTCGTTGGCCAGCACGGCGGTGAGGCCGGTCGAAAAGACCGCCAGAAACAGAGTGGCGAGCTTCTCCGAGCGGTGGCCGTGGCGCATGGGCGTTCCTCGCTGTTACTGCGCGGATTGAGGTTAACCCCGCCGCGGAAGTCGCCATTTAGGCGACGCCGCGCGCAGGAACAAGCGTGGCCGGAGCGCGACTTAACGCCCGCGATAATCCGGCGGACGCTTCTCGACGAAGGCGGTCATCGCCTCACGGTGATCGTCGCTGGTGGTCAGCAACGCCTGCTGGCGGTCCTCCAGCGCGAGCGCCGCGTCGAGCGAAGGGGCGTCGATGTTCAGGTTCAGCGCCTGTTTGGTCAGCGCCAGGCCGTAAGGCGCGTTGGCGACCATCTCGTGGGCCAGCGCCAGGCCGGCGTCGAGCAGTTCGTCCTCTGCGACCACGCGGCTCAACAGGCCCAGTGCGAGCGCCCGGTTCGCGTCGATGAAGCGGCCGGTCAGCAGCAGCTCCGCCGCGAGGCTCGCCCCCACCAGCCGCGGCAGGAAGTAGCTGGACCCGAGGTCCGCGCCGCCCAGCCCGATCTTGATGTAGGCCGCGTTCATGCGCAGGGACGGGGCGCCCAACCTCACGTCGGAGGCCAGCATCAACGAAAAGCCGCCGCCGCATGCCGCGCCGTGCCCCAGCGCGATGAACGGCTGCGGCAGGGCGCGCATCGTCCTCAGCATGTCCGCCAGCGTGACCTGGACCCGCCAGGAGCGCTGCAGGTGCGTTTCCTCCGTAGCCGTGCGGTATTCCTTGATGTCGAGACCCGCGCAGAACCCGCGGCCGGCGCCGCGCAGTACGACGACGCGGCATTCGCGCCGCAGCTTGAGCCCCTGCAGATAGTCGGAAAGCTCGGCGACGAGCGTCTCCGAAAGCGCGTTCAACGCTTCGGGCCGATTGAGCGTGAGGATCTCGACGGCGTCACGGGCCTCGATGGTCAGGTTGGCGTAGCTCAAGCAGGTCTCCGCGGTTCTCGGGTGGATTTCAGATCTGCGCCGAAACCAGGAGGCTGGGGCCGTTCTCGGGCGCGACGAATTGGGTGTCGGCGGGTGCGTTGCGGCGTAGCCACTCGGCATATCCCACAATCTCGATGCGGCTGAAGCCGCGTGTCTGCAGAATCGTACGGAAATCCTCGACCGCATAGGCGCTCTTGAAGGGTTCACCCATGCCGGCCAAGAGGCCCAGGCGGCCTTTGCGCACGCTGGCGTCCTCGTCGCGTAGGGTCGTGAGGTCCATGACGAGTTCGCTGCCCTTGGCGAAGGCCGCCACGACATCGAGCGTCGCCGCGACCGCCTCGGGCGTCAGATAGGGTTGCACGCCCAGCCAGCCGAACAGCGTCGTGGCGTCCCGATGCACGCCGCCTGCGGCCATCGCTTCGGCCAGCGTCTGGCGCTCGAAATCGAACGGCAGGAATTCGAGGTTATCCGGCAGCGTCACGCCGACGTTCCCCAGCCGGTCGCGCTTCCAGGCCTGGGTCGAGGGGTGATCGACCTCGAAGACCTGCAGCCCATCCGTTAGATCGGCCCGCCGGTAGGCTGTGGAATCCAAGCCGGCTCCCAAGATCACCAATTGCGTCGCGCCGCGGTCTCGCGCGGCCGCCAGCCGATCCTCGAAGAAACGGCTGCGGACGACCGCGGTCATTATCATGCGCCGTAGCTCCGCCTGCGCCTTGGCAGGTTCGTTCCCGGTGGCCAGGCGCTGCAGGATGCCATCGGTGTACGTCTTGACCTCCTCGGCGGAATCCACTTCCGCAAGCGCCATGGCGAGGTTGTCGTTCAGCAGCCGCGGCTCTTCGTAGAAGAGGCATTCGTGCGCCCGAAAGATCGCCGCCATGGCCGCCGTTCGGCTTGGACGCCCGTCTTCCATATCTGCCTCCCATGTTCTGCTGGTTCGCACGCCAGAGCGTCGAAGCTGGGCGCAGGAGGAACGTTAGAGCATCCACGTCGGGCGTCCACCGATCCGGACGGGGTTAAACTCACATCGCTCCATCAGGCGCCGTCGCCACCCACCCGGAATGGCAGCGCCGCGGCGTCGCTCGGCGGGTGATGGACGCTGCCGAAGCGCTCCGCTCAGGCCCTTGCCCGCGGCGGTGAGTTGGCGACGGAAGCGGCGGAGGCGCGTTGAGCCTCGATCGCCTGCGCCAGGGTCTCCAGCAGGGCGCCAGCCACGATCGGCTTGGAGATGTGGCCGTCGGCGCCGGCCTCGCCGGCCGCGCGCACGTGCTCGGGAAGGGCGTTGGCGGTCAGCACGAACGTCAAGGTCGGTTCGAGCCCGTCCAGCGCCTCCAGGCGGCGGATCTCGGAGATCGCTGTCAGCCCGTCCATCACGGGCATCTGCATGTCCATCAGGATGATGTCGAAGGCGTCTCGACGGAAGGCGGCGACGGCCTCAGCACCGTTTTCGACGCAGACCAGCTCGACGCCGGCCGCGCCAAGCACCAGCTCGAGCACCCGGCGGTTGGTTGGATGATCCTCGGCCACGAGCACGCGGGCGCCGTTCAGCGGGCCGAGCTCGCCGGTCGCGTCCTCGGCCTCACCCCACAGATCGGCCGAGCCGGCGCAGCGGGGCAGTTCCAATGTGAGTGTGAAAATGGCGCCTAAGCCTGGCTGCGCGTCGGCCTCCAGGCGACCGCCCATCGCCTCGGCGAGCGCATGCGAGATCGCCAGCCCCAGCCCCGTGCCGCCGAAACGGCGGGTGATCGAACCGTCGGCCTGTTCGAAGCGGGTGAACAGCCGCGCCTTGGTCTCGGCGTCGAAGCCGATGCCGGTGTCGCGGACCTTGAAGCAGAGCTGTGACGACACCTCGCCACGCTGCGCTGTCACATCAAGCGTCACTGATCCCCGGGCCGTGAATTTCACGGCGTTGCCGACCAGGTTGGACAGGATTTGCCGCAACCGCGCCGCGTCGCCGATATAGGCGCCGAGCGCGTCCTCTGAGATAGACGTGACAAGATCGAGGCCCTTGGCCTCCGCCGCCGCATCGAACAGCGCCGAGCAGGCCGTCACCGAGGTGGCGAGGTCGAAAGGCTCGGGATTGAAGACCAGGTGGCCGGCTTCGACGCGCGACAAGTCCAAGATGTCGCTCAGCAGCGCCTCGAGCGTCTTCGCCGAAGTCTCGATAATCGAGACCATCTCCTGTTGCGCCGGGGCGAGCGTTGTCCGGGCAAGCGCACCGGCCACGCCGATCACACCGTTCAGCGGCGTACGGATCTCGTGGCTCATGTTGGCGAGGAACTCGCTCTTCGCCTGGTTGGCCGCATCGGCCCTCGCGGCGGCCTGCTTCATCGCTTCGGTCGCTCGGCGAAGCTCGGTGACGTCCTCGCCCACGGTCAGCGCGTAGGGCCGGTGGTCGCCGTCCTCGAACACCACCCGCCGCGTGCGGATGATGCGCCCCGTCGCAGGTCCTCGGGCGACGACGCGCTCGAACTCCATCTGGCCGCCGTTCGCCCGCGCCGCAGCGGTGTCGATTTCGGCGGTCCGCGCGGTCTTGGCCGGCAAGATCTCCGCCGGCCGCCGCCCGACGAAACGGCCCTCAGGGATCCCGGTCAGCTCCGCCATGCGGTCGTTGACCAGGATATATCGCCCGGTGGCGAGGTCCTGGGTCGTGATGAGCGCAGGCATGTGGTCGATGATGGTTCTGAGAAGAGATTCCGACCGCTTCTGTTCCGCCTTGGCGCGGACCTCCTGGGTGACATCGTGATTGATGTAAAGCAGTCCCGCCGGCTCGCCGCGCTCGTCGCGCCAGTAGCTGACCTGACAGCGCACATGCATGCTCTCGCCGGACGGCAACTGCATTGGCCGATCGAAGGTCACGTGTTCGCCCGCGTCGAGGGCTGCGCGCGTCGATTTCAGTTCGCCAGCGACATCGCCGCCGAAAAGACCGAACGCCTCCTCCGCGAAGCGCCCGCAGAACTCGTCGCGGGGAAGGCCGGTGTCGCGGAGTAGACGATCGCTGACCTCGAGAATGCGCGTCTCCAGGTCGAGCAGCACCATGCTCAAGGGCGCGTGGCGGACGAACACCCGCGCAGCTTCGAGCATCGGTGACGTGCGAGACGCCATTCTTGCCGCCTCCCCTGGGCGCTTTGTGCGCGCTTATGCACGCCGACTGGTTAACGGATCTCAAGCGGCGGCGGCGCGAACCGCGCTTCTGCCGCTAGATCCCGGCGGCCTATGGTCGCAAGGCGAGCGAACACTGCGGAAGAGGCCGCCATGGGGCGTAGCGAAGCGTGGTTTGCGGCCCTTGCCGCGAGCTTGGCGGCCTCAGGATGTGCGACGCCGCCGACTGCAAAGAGCAAGGCGCCAGACGCCACGAGCCTGGCTCGACTCGTTGGCGTCTGCTGAAGTTCCGCGCTTCTCCCGCTGCGGCCTCGGTCGTCCCGCTTCGGGCGGAGCTTTATGTGCTGAGCTTCGCCGCGGACGCGTCGCTGTCGGCCCAGCTCGACTGCAACCGCGCGCGGTCGACCGGACCCTGACGCCGCCTAGATCTCGCCGTCCATCAGCAGGCTGAGATAGGCCGGCAGGTTGGCCTTGAAGACCCCGGCGAAGTGCAGGGCGAACGCGCCCGGCAGAGGGAAGGGGGCTTGCAAGGCGCGCCAATCGAGCAGCCGCAACTGGCCGTTCCGGACAAGCTCGTCGGCCAGTTCGCGGACGAAGGCGCCTTGCTCGAAGTCGGGGCCGGCCCATTCGCCTTGGCATGTCCAAGCCGTCTCGGATCGCGTCCACGCGGCGCCGGCGAACAGCGCCGCCCAGCGCTCCATGAGCGCCGCGCCCGAACCGCCTCGCACCGCAAAGACTCCGGCGTTGAACGGCGAGGCCCAAAGCGGATTGTCGCCCGAGGCGACCATGATTTCGGCGCCCGTGAACAGGGATTCCGCCGCCCGGGCCTGGTCGTGGATCACTGCGTCGGTGTCCAGCCACAGCACGAGGTCGTAACCAGACAGCATCATATCCCGGCACAGGCTGGGTTTCTGCCAGTAGACCGGCAGGTCGTGCGGCGCATGGTCGATGAAGTGGTGGTCGTAGCCGTGCCGTGCGGCGTACTCCCGGTTGCGGGCGACCAGAAGCAGCAGCTCGCCAAGCTGTTCGGGCGGCCGGGTGTCGAACTGGAGAACGGCGACCCTCAACCCGTGCTAGCGATTGGTCGCCACCACGCGCAGCGCCGGCGCGGAGCCGGACTTCTCGCCGCGAATCTGGGCGACGAGATCGAACAAGGCGCGGCGAACTTCGTCAGCTGCGCCCTCGTCGGCCAGGCGCCGCAATTCGGCCAGGTGCCCTGGCGTCACCCGCAGTGCGGCCTGGGAGATCACTTCCATGACTTTCGGCGCGCAAGGCTTGGAGCGCTCGGTCTCGTCCAGCAGGGACTCGGTCAGCTTCTCGCCGGGGCGAAGGCCAGTGATCTCGATGTCGATGTCCTTGCCCGGGGTGCCGCCGGACAGCGCGATCATCTGCCGGGCGAGGTCGAGGATGCGCACCGGCGCGCCCATCTCCAGCAGGAACAGGCGCGACTCGCGCCCGTCGCCTTCGGTGTTCGCGGCGGTGGCGTGGAGGACGAGCTGGGCCGCCTCCGGAATGGTCATAAAGAAGCGCTCCATCTCCGGATGGGTCACCGTGACCGGACCCCCGCGCTCGATCTGCGACTTGAAGATCGGCACCACAGAGCCCGCCGATCCCAGCACATTGCCGAACCGCACCGCGGCGAAGCGCGTGCTGCTGGTCCCCTGCCGCGCGCGGATGACGGACTCAGCGAGCCGCTTGGTCGCGCCCATGACGTTGGTCGGATCGACGGCCTTGTCGGTCGAGATCAGCACCATGTGCCGGGCGCCGCAGGCGGTGGCCGCCTCGGCGACGTTCCAGGTGCCGATGACGTTGGTGAGCACGCCTTCGCAGGGATGACGCTCGACCATCGAGACGTGCTTGAGCGCTGCGGCGTGGAACACCAGGTCCGGGCGCTCCTCCTCGAACAATTGTCCAAGGCGTGCGGCGTTGCGGACGTCGCATAGCCGTCCGCGCCGCGATGTCTTGGTCGAAGTCTCGCCGAGTTCCCGCTCGATCTCGAACAGCGCGGTCTCGGAATAGTCGACCATGGTGATGTGACCGCACTCGAAGGCGACCGCCTGCCGGCAAAGCTCCGCGCCGATCGAACCGCCGGCGCCGGTCACCAGCACCCGCCGCCCGCGGACCAGTGCGGCGATCGCGCCCCGGTCGAGCTGGATCGGGTCACGCGCCAGCAACTCCTCGATGTTGATCTCCCGCATCGGCAGCAGGGTCACGCCGTCGTGCTGGCCAAGCTCGACGATGGAAGGAAGGCGCAGCATGCGGATGCCGTCGTTCTTCAGCCGGCCGAGAACGTCGGCGGTCAGGCCCTTGAGCCGGGTGGGCTCGTCGAGAAGCAGGATGGCGCGTGGATAGCGGTTCCAGCGCCGAAGGTCCGCCAGCGCTTCGTCCAGGTTGTCCAGGCTGTCGATGATGCAAACACCGCGGACCTGATGGCCGACGTCCTGGCGGTCGGGCGCGACGATGCCCACCGGCGACCAGTTGCGATCATGATTGCGCGCCACGTCGCGCAGGTAGCTGTCGGCGGCGGCGGGAGGGCCGACGAGCAGCAGGTGCGGCCCTTGGCTGGTGCGGTCGCTCAGCGTGTTGAAGGGGGCGAAAGAGCCCAGGACGTGTTCGTGCAGGGCGCGCCGCAGGATCCGCACGCCCATGGTGCCGGTCATCTGCAGGAACGGGGCGAGGAACAGGGTGCTGCGGGGCAGGCTGCTCGCCCGGTCGAGCACGAACACCCAGACCAGGAAGACGCCCACCGTCAGCACCGCCACACGCGCCAGCACGGCGGCGTCGGGAATCGAGGTGTAGCGCCACGGCGACAGCTCGCGGCGGAACAGCAGCGAGAAGCCGGCCGCGAGCGCGGCGTAGAGCGCCACCAACTGCAGCAAGGTGAGCGAGTGAGGACCCGGGATCGCGCCCAGAACCCGGGGCGGGGAGATATGGTAGGCGGCCGCAAACGCGGCGCCGGCGATCGCAGTGTCGAGCAGGATCGTACGTGCCCGAAGAGCCACCCGCTGCATCAGCCGCACTCCGTCCACTGTAGAACTCCGCTTACCGCCTCGGAGTGCGCCTGCGGGCGAAGAGGTCCAAGGAAGACGAGCCAAGCCGCCTCGGAGCCGTCCTGCAGGGACTCGCTGACCTTAGGAAGTGTTACGTCTTGACGCAATTGGCAAAAGCCGCCGCGTTTCCGCGGCGGCTTCGCCTGTGACCATAAGGTCGCGTTTTTTTAGAGAACTCAGTTCCTAGAAGGTGGCCTTCACGCTGGCCACGAAGCGCGACTTGTAGAGCTTGCCGAAGCTGTTGCTCTTGTCGGTGTCCCAATAGCGGAAGTCCAGGCCGACCGAGTCCGTCACGGCATAGCCTACGCCGGCGTTCCAGGTGGTGTAGTCGCCCGGGCCTTCCAGCGTCTGGCGGCCCACGGCGCCGCTGACCGAGAACTTGGTTTCGGGGATCGTCCCGCTGGCGTTCAGCTCATAGTAGACCGCGTCGATCTTGCCCGGGCCGGTGAAGTTCGGCGAGTAGTAGACCGCCGCGCCGATCGTGGCGGGGCCGGCCGCCACCGAGCCGGCGGCTTTGAATTCCCAATAGGCCCAGTTGTTGTGGTCCTTGAAGTAGCCATAGCGGATCGCGCCGAAGTCGAAGGACACCGGACCCATCACGGGCTTCACGCCCGCGTAAAGGTCGTACTCGGTGTCGGCGGAGTCGCCGAAGTCGATGTTGGACAGCCAGGTGCCCGCATAGAAGATGCTGTGCGAGATGTCCGCGCCCGCGAACACCTGCGGCTGGTTGTCGGTCTGGCTCACGCCGCGGAAGATGTAGTCGGTCGCGCCGCCGGCGTTGAAGGTGAGGCCCAGCGGACGGTCGGCCGCCTGCGCGGCGCCCGCGAGAGCCAGAGAGCCGACAGCGGCCATAAGCGAGAGTTTCAGCGACTTCATTCTTGGTTATCCCCTTCGTCATGCTCGGCCGACTTGCCGCGGGGAGGAGCCCGCTGCGACCGTCGCGGCATCCTCCGTGTGGAGACGCCCTGTTCAATGCGCAGGCGCCGCTTCTGTGTGCAGCTTGCCTTGGCGCCTACTTTTCAGGCGGGTAGATTTCCGAATCGTTGAATTCCTGAGCAGGCGGCCAGTCCGAGGGCGGGTGTTGACGCTGTTGGGCCACGCCGGTGTGATTCGGCGGCAACGGTTTGCAGCGCGAAGCGGGCTGGCGTTGTTGATGGAGGCGCGAGGCGTTAATTCCGCGGCATGGACGAGACCCATCTCACTCAGCTTGGGCGCGAGGCGCGCGGCTTTTCCAGCCCTGACGAGGCGGTGCTCGAGCGCGTCGCCAATCCGCACCCGGATACGCTCTATCTGTCGCGCTTCACCGCGCCGGAGTTCACTTCGCTCTGCCCGGTGACCGGTCAGCCGGACTTTGCGCACCTGGTGATCGATATCGCCCCGGCGGACTGGCTGGTGGAATCGAAGTCGCTGAAGCTCTACCTCGGCTCGTTCCGCAACCACGGCGCCTTCCACGAGGATTGCACCGTGGCGATCGGCAAGCGGCTGGCAGCGGAGCTTTCGCCGCGATGGCTGCGGATCGGCGGTTACTGGTACCCGCGCGGCGGCATTCCCATCGACGTTTTCTGGCAGACGGGGGCGCCGCCCGCCGGTCTCTGGCTCCCGGACCAGGGCGTGGCGGCCTACCGCGGTCGCGGCTGAGCACACATCACTTTCCGTTGCGCAGAGGCGCCCAGGCCCCAGCGGCGCCTGGCGGGCTTTCCAAATCCGTCAACAAGTCCTATACGTGGGTCGCCCAACTCTCCTCGGGCGTGTCACCTCAGGCCGAACGGCGCGGCGCGTCGTTCGGCCGTCGTGTTTCTGGGCTCAGCCGTAGGACGTCAGGGCCGCCGCGTCGGGGCGTTCACGCTCAAGCGGCGGTTCGCGCGGAGTTCCGATGAGAATGAACCCGGCCACCTTCTCGTCGCCCTCTACCCCGAGCCGCGCCATAGCCTGCCGGTCGTAGGCGTACCAGTCCGTGATCCAGTTCGCGCCATAGCCCATCGCCAGGGCGGCGTAGGTGAGGGTGGTGCACACCGCGCCGGCCGACAGCGTCTGCTCCCACACTGGAATCGCGGCCGCCTTCGGCGAGCTGATCACCACGACGGCGAGGGGCGGGGTCTTCAGCTTTCCGAGCTTGACCACGAGCGCGGCTTCGCCGCGGGCCTCGGCGATCCGCTCAAGGTCGACGGCGAACTCGGCCTTGGCCTGGCCCTCGAGCACGATGAAACGCCAAGGCGCGAGCTTGCCGTGGTCGGGCGCGCGGCTCGCCAGCCGCAGCAGTTGCGCCAGTTCGCCCGGCGTCGGCGCGGGCTCGGCCAGCGTCAGCGCGGAAGCGGAGCGCCGCCGGGCGAGGAAATCCAGCACCAGCGGGGCCGGCTCGACGGGAAGCGGCGCGCCGAAGGCGGGCGGCGATGGCAGATCGTCGGACACAGCGGCTGAGCTTTCTTTCAAGGAACCCCTCCGCCCTTTATGGGGTGGGGCACCCCCACCGCAAGGCGAGTTGCAGCATGTCGGATACGCCGTCCTGGCTTCGGCCGCATGGCGCGCCCTGGAAGCGCGTCGCCGAGCGTGCGGTCTACGAGAACCCCTGGATCCGGGTGAGCCACCATGACGCGCTGGCGCCCACCGGCCGTCCGGCGCAGTACGGCGTGGTCAGCTTCAAGAACCTTGCCGTCGCCATCCTGCCTTTGCACGAGGACGGAACGGTGACGCTTGTCGGCCAACATCGCTTCGTTCTGGGAGACTACAGCTGGGAGGTGCCGGAGGGCGGTTCGCCTCATGGCGAGGATCCGCTGGCGGGCGCCAAGCGCGAACTCGCCGAGGAGACGGGCCTGCAGGCGCGGGAGTGGCGCCAGGTGCTGCGGCTGCAGCTCTCCAATTCGGTGACCGACGAGCGGGCGATCGGTTTCGTGGCGCTGGGGCTCTCGCCCGCCGACGGCCGGCATCAAAGCGACGAGACCGAGGACCTCGCCATTGTGCACGCGCCGTTTCGCGAGGTGCTGGACGCCGCGATCGCGGGAAAAATGGAAGACGTGCTCACGGTGGCGATGGTGCTTCGGACCTACCATATGGCCCGCGAGGGCGACCTGCCTGACGCGCTGGTCCGCTCCATGCTAGGTTAGCGCGCTGTAAGCGAGTTCGAGCGCCTCCTCACGCGTTCAAGGGCCGGAGATTCATCTTGAGCCAACGCCTCGAAGTCATCGACCCCAAGGCCGCGCCGCCGGTCTGGGCGGCTCTGCGCAACGAAGCCCTCGCCGAGGCGCGCAGCGAGGCCGGACTCGCGAGCATCCTCGCGACCGTGATCCTCAATCACAAGAGCCTGGCCGACGCCCTGTCGTATCAGCTCGCCCGCAAGCTGGGCGACCAGGAGCTGCGAGCCATGACGCTGCGCGAGGTGGCCCAGGAGGCCTACGCCAACGACGCATCCCTGATCGGCGTAGTCGAGGATGACCTGCAGGCGGTGTTCGAGCGCGATCCTGCGTGCAAGGGCTATTTGCAGCCCTTCCTGTTTTTCAAGGGCTTCCTGGCGCTGCAGACCCAGCGGGTCTCCCACTGGCTCTGGACCCAGGGCCGCGAGACGTTCGCCTTCTATTTGCAGAGCCGGATGAGCGAGCTGTTCCAGGTAGACATCCATCCGGCGACGCGGATCGGCCGCGGAGTGTTCGTCGATCACGGCACCGGCATCGTCATTGGCGAGACTGCGGTGATCGGCGATGGCGTCTCGATGCTGCAGGGCGTGACCTTGGGCGGCACCGGCGCCGAGCGTGGCGACCGACATCCGAAGATCGGCAAGGGCGTGCTGCTGGGCGCGGGCGCCAAGGTGCTCGGCAACATCACCATCGGCGACTACGCCAAGATCGCCTCCGGCTCTGTGGTGCTGAAACCGGTCCCCGCCGGCTGCACCGCCGCGGGCGTCCCGGCGCGGTTGGTCAATTGCCCGACCTGCCCGGAGCCGGCGCGCAGCATGGACCACACGCTGGCCGAGGCGGTGTACGATTACGTCATCTGAGGTTTGCGCGGACATCGCGAAAGGCTAGGTTCGGCCGAGTTTCAGCTTAGGAGCGCCGGCGTTGGACGAGAAAGCCATCCGCAAGATCGAAAGCCATCTGCGCGGGACATTCGCCAACGCCCGGATCAAACTGACTCCTCGCCCCAAGCAGAAGGACTCCGCCGAGGTCTATGTCGGCGAGGAGTTCGTGGGCGTCGTCTTCCAGGACGAAGACGAGGACGGGTCGTACATGTTCGAAATGGCGATCCTCGCCGAGGACCTGCCGTAAGGGCGCGCATGATCCGCACCGCTGACGGCGGGCGGCGGTCAACGACCTATCGTGCGCGATCCCCCGGTCTCCGCTCATCACGCTTTCGCGGGGAGAGCGGAGTTCGTATCCACAACTCCCGCCTTCAAAGCGTCACGCGCGGTTCGGCAACATCTCCGGAAGGATGTCGGCGGCGGCCGCCGTCGCCCGTCCTTGGGCGGATCAAGCGAAGGAGACCAGCAGATGGCCTATGTCGATGGCTTCATTCTCGCCGTGCCGCGCGACAAGCTCGACGCCTACAAGGCGATGGCGAAGACCGCCGGTGAAGTCTGGATGGAGCACGGCGCGACGTCCTACGTCGAATGCGCCGGTGACGACGTGCCCTACGGCGAGCTGACCTCGTTCCCGCGCGCCGTGCAGGCGACCGACGACGAAGTCGTGGTGTTTTCCTGGATCACCTATCGTTCGCGTGAGGAGCGCGACGCGATCAACGCCAAGGTCATGGCCGATCCCCGGCTCAAGTGCGACCCTTCCGACATGCCGTTCGACGGCAAGCGGATGATCTACGGCGGCTTCGCGCCGTTCCTCCAATCCTAGCTAGCGGATCTGCTCCACCTTCAGGCTGCCGGCGGGCAGGGGGCCCAGCGTCGGCTGGGCCCGCGAAATGTCCAGCCAAGCGGCCCAGTCCGTCGTGGGCAGGATGACGATCTGCCGGTTGTGATAGGGGGCGATGTCGGGACCGGGTTCGGTGGTGAGAAGGGTGAAGCGGTCATCGCGGATGAAACCGGCGATACAGAAGAGTTCGCTATCGTCGGCCGGTGTGAATAGCCACTTCGACTTCGGATATTTGGAACCGGTGAACTCGTAAAATCCGTCCGCGGGAACGAGGCATCGGTTGGCCGAGAATTTGCGTCCGTCGGAACGGAAGTTGATGATCGGCGGTCGGCCCGGCTGGACGAACCCCCAGCGCAACTGCTTGAGCTCGGCGCCGTCCGGCGATCCCGTGACGATCGGTGCGGGGTCGGTCGGCCGGATCGAGTCCCGAGGCTCAAGGTTCGGCGCGCCACCCGCCCAGTGCAGCGGGAGCTTCAGCTCGCTGAACTCGCGCGCGATCCGGTCCAGCGACTGCTTGAAGCGGTATTCGTTGCACATGCGCCCAGCCTGCGCGACCTCGCCGGCCGCGTCCAGCGAGGCTCAGGCGGCGCGTGCTCGGCTCAGGCGATCGAAGTCCTCGACGATGGCGGCGAGCGGAGCTGCGGTTCGCTCCGAAGCCGCCAGTCGGCCGCGGAACAGGATATTCTGCAACTCGTCGCGCGCCCGGCGCACCCGGCTCTTGACGGTGCCTAGCGGGCAGCCGGCTATCTCCGCCGCCTGTTCGTAGGACATGCCGCCAGCGCCGACCAGGATCAGCGCTTCGCGCTGAAAGTCGGGCAGCATGGCGAGAGCGCGCCGCACATCCTCCAGCTCGACGATCGATTGGGCGTCGTCCGGCGCCACCAGAGTGCGCTCGATGATCTCCTGATGGTAGTCCGCCTGCCACTTGCGCCGGCGGCCCAGCGAATAGAAGCGGTTGCGCAGGATGGTCGCCAACCAGGCGCGCAGATTGGTGCCGGGCTGGAACTGTTCGCGATGTTGCCAGGCCTTCAACAGCGCGTCCTGCGCCAGGTCTTCCGCAAGTTCAGGGTCGTGGCACAGCGTACGCGCGAAGGCGCGTAGAAACGGCGTCGCCTCGAGAAGCTCGTTCTCGAAGCCGCGGCCCTTTTTGTCCGGCATGAAGGCGCATCCCTGGTCTACCCACGCCCGGGAACGTGGAATTGCCGAGCTAGGTTCCGCAGCGGACGCCCCTCGCTGTGTCAGGCGGCCGCGGGCTCGGCGTGCTTGGGCACGCGCACCGTGAAACTTGCGCCGCCTTCGCCGCCGATTTCCAGCCTGCCCTGGCACTGCTGCACCAGCGATCGGACGAGCCGCATACCGATGCCGCCGCTGGAATCATTGGCGCTGAGCCCGCGCCCGTGGTCGCTTACCTGCAAGACCAGCTCACTCGGATCGCGGCGCAGGACGACCTCGATCACCCCGTGCATTGGGGCCGGATAAGCATGCTTCGCCGCGTTGGTGATCAGTTCGTTGACGATCAGGCCAAGCGCCACAGCTTCTTCCAGGGGCGCCGTCACCGCGTCGGCGTCGACCTCCACCCGGACGCGGTCGCTGTCCAGAAGGCTTGTAGAAAGGCGAGCGCAGAGCCGCTGCAAGTAGCCCGAGAAATCGACATCGCCGGTGCTGCTGGCTCGATAGAGGCTCGCGTGCACCTCCCCGATGCTCTCAATCCGGTCCACCGCCTTGGCCAGTTGGTCGCGCACCCGTGGGTCGTCGGCCGCCCGGGCCTGCATGCTCAGCATGGCGGACACGGCGGCGAGATTGTTCTTCACGCGGTGGTTCAGCTCGTTGAACATCTCCGTCTTGTGTCTTTCCGCGGCCTTGTGCTCGGTGATGTCGACGAAGATCTGGGCGATGAGGTCGTCATCGACGCGGGTCATGCGGATCTCGAACCAACGCCCTGCGGGAGGCGAATAAAGCTCCATCCGCACGGGCACCCCATCCAAAGCGCGTCTGCCGGCGGCGAGATATTCAGGGGCGAAGGGTTCGCGATAGGTGCTCTGGCGTTGTCCGACGATCTTCGAGGTGAGGTGAAACATTTCCAGGACGGCCGCATTGGCTTCGGCGATGACGAAATCGACGACCTTGCCGTCCTCGCGCACCGCCTTGAGCAGCGCGACGCCCTCGGCCACGCCGTCGAACAGGGCGCGGTAGCGTGCTTCCCGATCGGCCAGTTGCAGGAACACGGCGCGGCGCCTCAGCAGCACGCGCCTGAGCGCCGCGCCGACGGCGCCGATGAACGCCCCGGTCAGGGCGAACAGCAGGACGTCGACGTGCACGTCGGCCGAAAGCCGCGCGCCCAGGGTCGCGTACAGAACTCCCCAGCCGAGCACCGTGCTCAACGTGACGGCGATCACCGCGGCGATCTCTCCGCCGACCAGCGCCGCGGCCAGGATCGCTGGATAGTAGAGGCTGAAGACCGGCAGCCGCGGCACGAACTGCATCAGCAAGGCGTGGGTCGCCGTCGCGAGCGCCACCATAGCCACGGCCGCGAAGGGGCCGAGCAGGCCGCGCGCTGCGGCGATCATGGGCCGAAGCCTGGCGTCGGCGTGGCGCGCCATCCTGCGCTCCGCGTCTGAATTCAGGCTACTCTAGGCAAGCTGCGGTCCACCCGCCATGGGGTGGTTCCGCGGCCTTTCGCGCCGCTGGCCGTCGCCCTTGCGTCAGGCGGGCGTCAGCTGAGGCCCAGCAAGGCTGCCACGCGCCCGTAGCGCCTCGAGCTCCTCCGGCGTGCAGCCCGCCGCCAGCAGCACGCGCTCGGAGTGCTCGCCCAGGCCCGGCGCGAACCTGTGCGGCAGCTTCGCGGCGCCGCTGACGCGGATCAGGTCGCCGACCTCGCGGACGGCCCCCTTCTCCGGGTGGACGCCCTCGGCGATCCGGCCGCTGCCGCGATGCTGCGGGTCGTTCAGCATGTCATGCATGGCCGACTCTCCGCCCGGCTCGACCAGAACGCCGCCGGCGTCGGCGAAGGCGTCCAGCCACTGCGAAGTGGTGCGGGACGCGAAAGCCGACGCCAGGCGCTCGCTCAGCGCATCTCGGTTCCCGAGGCGCGCGGGGATATCGGCGAAGCGGGCGTCGCTCAGGATCTCGACGCCCACTCGGCTCTCGACGGCGCGGATCTCGCGATCCTCCCGGGCGACGAGGCAGACCCAGCCGTCCGCCGTACGATAGAGGCTCTCCAGCGCTGAGACGCCGGCGGCGTCGGCGTCCAGCGCGCCGGCGCCGATCGGCTGGCCGTCGGCGCCGCGCACGATGTGGGCGATCATGCCCAGGGCGGCGTTGAGTTGCGGCGTCTCGCAATAGAGCACGCGCCCGTTGCGCCGCCGCTCGAGGAGCGCCATCAGCAGGCCTATTGCGCCCAGCAGGCCGTTGCCGGGATCCTCGTTGCCTAGCGAGGGCATCGGCTCATTACCCTGTCCGGCGACCTCGTAAGAGCTGCCCACGTGGGCGGACATCAGGGGCGCGAAGCTCTGCCGCCGCGCGCAAGGGCCGGCGGAGCCCCAACCGGGGGCGTAGCCATAGATCACCTCGGGATTGACCGCGTGCACCTGCTCGCGCCCGAGACCGAGGCGTTCGGCGGCGCCTGGCCGCATGTTGTGGTGCACGGCGTCGACGTCCTGCAGCAGGCGTTCGATGGCCGGTCGCAGTGCGGCGTCCTTGAGATTGACGGCGAGGGACCGCTTGCCGGCGTTGCCGGAAAAGAAAACGCGTTCGATGCCGCGGTTCGGATCGCCGGCCACGGTCTCGATCTTCAGCACATCGGCGCCGAGGTCGGCGAGCAGGCGCGAGGTGTAGGGGCCGGCGTAGTAGGCGCCGAAGTCGAGGATCCTGACGCCTTCGAGCAGCGGGCGATCCAGCACGGGCGCGGCCGCCGGCGGATTGGGCAGCCAGCCGGACGGCGGAGCCGGCCCGTCCAAGCCGGCGAGGACCTGCTGAGTGTTCGCGCCGGCCAGAGGCGCGGGCCGCGGCGGCGCCGCCGCGTCGTCGCCCAGGCGGATTGGCGGGGCGACTTGTTCCACCGCCCCGAGCAGGGGGTCCTGCACTTGCACGACCATGCCGTTGTGCCGGGTCTGCGCCTGGTCGAAAGCGGCGGTCGGACGGTAGACCTCCACCGCGCAGATATCCGCCTCGGTGAGCAGGCGAACCCACTCGTCGCGCGGATGCTTGGCGAAGGCCTCGTGCAACGCCTCCTCCAGGATTTCCGCGTCCTCGGGAGGAAGCGGCGTGCCGAGGTCCAGGCCCGACTCCGACGGCTTGATCCTGTCGTCGATCTTCAGAACCCGCATCAGGCGCCCGAACGCGCCCACAGCACCGGTGTGGACGCTGACATATTCACCGTCGCTGCAGCGGAAGGCGCGGACCACCATGCGCATGGTGGACGGCTTGATCAGGGTGCGGTTATCAGGCGTGCGCTGGGTTCCCGTCGCGAGCGCAGCCTCGGATTCGCCCCATAGGAGCGAATGAAACACCAGGGCGCCGTCGAGCAGCGAGGTCTCGACCCGGCGCCCGAAGCCATCGTCGAGTCTGCGATAGAGCGCGGCCAATATGCCGATGACGGCGAGCTGCGCGGCGCCGGTCGTGGCGAACGGCAGGGCTTCGAAGATCGGCCGGTCGCGGCGCCCCGCCTGGTAGGCCATGGTGCCGAGCAGCGCGTGAACCAGGGGCTCGTAAGGAGGCAGGTCCCGCCAACGGCCATCCTCGCCAAAGCCGGTCATGGCGCAATAGACCAGATGCGGACTGCGGGCGTGCAATTGATCGTAAGCTAATCCGAGCGCCTCCGCCTCGCCGGGCCGCCAGGATTGGATGAAGACGTCCGCCCGCGCGATCAATTCGATCAACTGCGCGCGATCCTCGGGCTTGGCGGGATCCAGCGTGACGCTGAGCTTGCCACGATTGAACACCGACGCCGCGGCCGGCTGCCGCGCGCGGGCCGGATCGCCGCCGGGCGGTTCGATCCAGACTACCTCGGCTCCGTAGTCGCTCAGCAGCCCGCTGGCCTGCGGCCCGGCGGTTCCCAGCGAGCAGTCCACGACGCGCAGTCCATCCAGAGGGCCAGGCATGATTGTGCTCCCATTTGCTTATTTCCTTCGCCGCTCGGCGGCGTGGGCCTCGCCCGTAATTCATTGGAATGTATTGCCCGACGCAGGGCGCGGGCAAGTCGAAGGTGGCCGCTGCGCGGCAAGGCGCCCGCAGCGCGCTGGCGCTGCGGGCGACCCTGAGACATCTGAAGAGATGATGGTGCCGCCGGGCAGGATTGAACTGCCGACCTCAGCCTTACCAAGGAAAGCTGAGCGTTCAGGCTTTCCCGTTATCAGCCGCGGCCTTAGCTGAAGCCGCCGCGGCCTGCTCCCCGTCAATCCCCCACAAGCGGGCCTGCGAAGGCGCGAGGTGGGCGGCGTTGATGTGGGTGTAGCGGAAGACCATCGCGGGGCTTTTCCAGCCCCCCAGCGCCATCAGGGCGCCGATGTCCCGGTTGGCCATATAGTGCCAGGTCGCCCAGGTGTGGCGGCAGTCGTGGGGCGTGAAATCGCTCACCCCCGCGCGTTTCAGCATCCCAGCCCAAGCCGTCTTGATCTGGCCGCCGCCGACGCCGTCGCGGCTCTCGTAGGGTAGCCAGATCCGCCCCGACTTCTTGATCTTCCCCGCGGGCCGTCGAAACACGAAGCCCTTGCGGTCCCACTCTAGGTTCGCCAGCGCGGCAACCGCCCGAGGCGGCAGGGGAACCCCGCGGGATTCGTCCGTCTTGATGCGGCGCGCGTCGGTTTCCCGAAACACCACATGGGCCCGCGAAAGATCCACGTCGGCCCACTCGAGATAGAGCGCCTCGGAGAGCCTGGCACCGGTGGACAGCAGGAAAATCACCAATGGCTTGAGGTGCGGGGCCGCGGCGTCGATCAGCCGCTCGGCTTCCTCGTGGGCGATCCAGCGCACCCGCTCTTTGTCGTGGCCCTTGGGGCGGGCGATGACGGGCTTGGCGCACCATTTCTTCCGGGCGGCGTGATGCAGCACGGCGGAGATCGGCGTGTAGATCTTCCGGTTCAACGTGGCCGGTGCGACCTTGGGCAGCAGCATGGCGGCGCACTCGTCAATCTCAGCCTGGCCGATCGCACTGACGAGCGTCCTGGACCCGAAGTGCTTCAGGATCGGTTCGAGGTGCTGTCCGTCGCCGCCGCCGGTGATGTAGCTCAGCGCGGCGTCCGCAAATGTCCGGACAGCGGAATCACCATGGATCGACTGCCGGAGGACTTCTTCGGCCCTCTTGATGAGGACTTCTTCCGCCGCTGCGCGCTCACTGCATCCAGTGCTTTCGTCAACGCGGACGCCCCGGATAGAGCCGCGGACATACCAGTATGGGCTTCCGTGTCGTCCCTGGACGAGTTTGAGGGGCAAGGCAGCTTCTCCACCAGGGCGGCCACGTCAGCCGGCGTGAACACGTAGGCGCGGCCGAGTTTGCGCCCAATGCCGTGCTCTTTGGCAAGGGCTCGGAGCTTGTCTTCGGAGCAGGGGACGATTCGCTCCACACAAAGATCGTGGGCGGTTTTGAGCTGCGGCCAGGTCATAGCTGTAGCGCCCCCTGATCCGTCGCAGGTTCGGTTGGCATCTCCGCAGCCGTCTCGCGCAGCGCGGCCGCATAGTCCCGATAGCGCTCGGCGAGCCGCTCGAGGCGCTCTCCGTCGCCGTGGGCGAAGGCTTTCTTCGCGCGCTCAGCAGCACGCTTCAGCAGCGTGCACACGCTGTCCGCGTCGCTGGCCGTCTGTAAGGTGCGGGAGAAGCCGTCAGTCATGGCTGTGCCGTGTGATGCTCCGCCTCACTCGGGGTCAGCGAGCGCCGCTCGGCCAGTATCGGTGACGGTGTAGAGGCTGATGTAGCCGTCCTGGCGCGACTTCGGGTTCACCTGCCAGCGCACATACGGATCTTCGACCGAAGGCTTGGAGCACAGGATGCTCAGCAGCGTGTCGGTCATGCCGCCGTCGTTGCAGCGCGTGCCACCACGGTCGGCGCAGTCTTGAAGGGCGGCCCGTTCGAGGGGTGTCAAATCGCTCATTTCGGTCTCCAGGGGGAGTATGCGTCTGTCGAACTCAGTGAGCCTGAGCCTTGGCGACAACCTGCGCCGCTGCGCGCCAATGGCGCACCTCGATCCCGTCCAGGGTAGTCCCGTCGTCGGGTTGAGATGGGTGCAGGTGCGCCGCCGCTTCGGCGAACGGCAGTAGCGCGGCCTCCGCCCTTTGAGCCCTGATGGTCCGGTCTAGAGCGCGATCCCGCAGGGCGTTCTGGTCTTCCAACGCTTCGGCAAGCTCGCGCTCCAGCGCCTCGATCCGGGCGACATCGGCGCGGCCGTTCCAGGTGTCGACGGCTTCCTCATCGGTCATGTGCTCGCGGGTCAGCACGCCGCAGCGGGCCATGCAGGCGATCCACGCCTTGCGGTCGCTCCCCGGCTTTGCGCGCCAGATCTCCGCCTCTCCGCCGCAGAACGGGCAGGGTTTTAGATTATCGCCCATGATGATCGTGCCTCCGCCCTGACGGGCTTTTTCTAACTCAGACGATGCCGCTGCTACTGATGTCGCTCAGGCTTCGGCCGACCAGCACGACGACCTCGCCGGGCCGACATCGGCCGCAAAGGTCTCGGCTCCCATCGCGAATAGCGCTGCATTGGAGGCGGCCCATCAGCCGCGCGTCGGCCGGTGACTTCCGACTGGAGACGATGATCGCCCCGCATTTGTCGCAGCTCAGCGTGAACTCGATCATGGTTTAGCTCCACCCAACGACTTCACACTCACGGCGTGATCTCTGCCGCCGTCGCCAAGGCTTCGAGTTGGCTGGCGATCTGGGCGGCCTTCCTGATTTTGGCGATAGCGACGTGAGGCGCCATCTTTCCGGCCGTGTTCTCGGGGTGCAGGGCGAGGGTACGCAGCGCATCCCGCAAGACGGCCTCGGCGCGCTGGCGCAGATCTTCGCAATAGTCGCTGGGTGATAGCATCAGCCTTGCTCCAGCGCGGAGCGGCCGGCGTCAGCCGCCGCTGCGGTGCGGACGTAGTTCCGCATCACGATGCACAGCAGCTTCTCCATCTCGCCCCAGCTATCGTCCCGCGTGGCGTAGGCGAACGGCCGGAGCATGTTCAGCCAGGCTTTCAGGTAGTCGTAGGGCTTGAGGCCGCTCTTGTGGCGCAGGCCTAGGTCAAACAGGTCTTCGGCCGCAGCGACGCCCGTCCATTGGTGGACCTTCGGCAGGCGGGGCGCGACGGCCAGGATAGCGGCGAGGGCCGCCTCTAGCTCCGCGTTGCGCTGCTGAAGCTCGGCAATGCCTTCGCGCAGACGCCGCTCCAGCGGGTCCGAGACGATGCGCTTATAGTCGCTCAGCTCGCTCATGCTTCTCGTGCCTCCGCCCTGACGGGCTTTTGTCTTCCAAACTGTCAGTCGTCTTCGGCGAAGATCAGCGGTTCTGGGATCGGCTCGCCGTCTTGCAGGGGCTCGCCGTCTGCGCCGACGTAGCTCTCCAGCTCTGGGCCACAGCAGTCGGCGTGCAGGAAGCCGCCGCTCACGTCGGCGTAGTAGGCATCGCCCTGGACGAATGGCTTGGCGCAGGCGAGGCAGCGCAGGCCGTCGTCCTCGTCTGTATCAGCCAGATCGGCGACCTTGACCGAGGGCTGCTCAGCGACCGTGAACTCGAAAACCGTGGGGTCTTTCGACCATGCGACGGGCGTCCCGTCCGGCTCGAACATACGGAAGACGTCGCCGGCCTCCAGGGCTCCCATATCCGGGACGTTGACCCACTCGCCGCCGACCTTCGCTTCCATGCGGCGCATTTTCTCGGGTGCAATCACTTCGTTCTCCTATGGTTGAGGTTCACCCAACTCCGCTTAGGGGCGACGCGGGCGGTCGCCTGCGCCGAAGGCCCATCCCTCGGCGGCGGTCCACGCAGGCTTGAAGAGGCGCGGGCCGGGCTCGCTGTCGGCGTCGTCGTAGTCGCCCGCCTTGGCCTTCTCGATGGCCTCGGCTTCGGTCTCGGCCTCGACGCGCATCATGATGGCGGTGCGATGGTAGCCGGTGACGGTCCAGACCTTCACGACCGCTCTCCCTGCTCCAGCGCGGCGCGGCCGGCGTCCCACCCTTCGCGATAGCCGCGCTGGAGGTCAGCGCGACCAAGCGGAAACGGGCATCGGTCGCGCGCTTTGCCCTGGAAGAAAGCGACCCAACCCACGCGCTTGCAGTTGGTGGCCGAACCCGGCGGCCAGGGAGGATTGGGCCACGGCGTGGCGCTCATTTCGTCTCTCCTGAGAGTGAGGCGGGCTCGTATGACGGGCGCCATTCCCATTTGAAGGACCAGTTCACCTTGTCGGATGGCTGGCTCTCGACGATGCCGATCCCCCAGACGAGGTCGACGCACTGACCGGGAGCGGGGTTCGGGCCGCCGTCGTGCTTTTTCCAGTCGCTCATTTGAGTTGGTCTCCCCCAACGAGCGCGGCGCGGCCGGCGCGGCTGATGGACCACATGTCGTGGATGTTCCGGGTGACGAGGCCGCGCTCCTCCATGAGGCGGAGCATGCCGATGCGCCGACGCAGGTTCGGATCGTCGCTGCGACACGGGCGGGGGCGCGTTTCCAGGAACTCCAGGGTGTACCGCTGAGCCTTCGTCAGTTTGTCCGTCACGGTTTGGATTCCCCAACGTCCCCTTGGGCGGGTTTGCGCGGCCGGACTCTGCGGACGGTCAGCCGCACCGGATCGTCCTGGGCGTACATCGAGGCGTAGTGCATCCCCTCGGCTGTGGCGGCGGCCCGCGTTGGCGCGTCGCCGCTCGCGACTACCATTCCATTTTGCCTCAGCAAAAAGCGCCAAAGCTCACCCATGGTCGGCCTCGGCTTTCGGTGGCGTGGGCACGCCGAACTCAGCGATCTTGCACAGCACCTTCTCGGCGTGTTCATGCGCCGCCTCGACGGCTGGGAGCGGTCCTAGGCGGCGGCTGTATTGCTCGATGGCCTGAAACCGAATGCACGCCTGTTGGAGCGCCACGGCAGCCTCGCGTAGCAGCTCCCGCACCGCTTGATCGGAACGAGCCTCCGCCGGGGCGAGGGCTAGGATTGCGTCGGCCTTGGCTAGGGACAGGTCGATCCGGGCTTGGCCACTGTAGTGTGAGCCCCAGAACGCCTTGAGCCGCGCAACCTCATCGTGATCAGCCCAGATTTCGGGGTCGATGATCCGCGCGAGCGTTTCGCGATTTGCCTTTGCGGAACTCTCCGGAGGTGAACTGTCGACGTAGCGACACTCTCCGGCCGCGCCGAGATCCTGGCATTCGACGCCACAGTCGCAGCGCGCCGAGTTCCTCTCCTCCGCCGGGACGGAGAGGGCGGCTAGCCGCCGGTTCTCCTCGTTTGCCGCCAGCAGCTTTTCGGCCAGCTTCTCTGTGCGGCGTAGGCGCTGAAACGAGCGGGCCTTTTCCTCGGCAAGCTCCCGCTCCGCCCGCTCTAGGGTGGCGGCGGCTTCGGTCATTTGATCCGCGACCCACACGAGACCTTCTTCCTCGGCTGTCATGGCGGCCTTCTTCAGCCGCGCCATCAGCGGTTGGGGTTCGAGGTTGTCCGTCATTGTGCGACCTTTCTGACGGCGCGGCATGAGTAGGTGAGCGGCGACGGTGCGAGGTCGACGTCGCGGTAGACGCCTGCGGCCAAGGCGCGGCAGTTCCGCTCGCTGTCGATGTTGTCGACGCTGATCCAGCCACCGTAGTTGCCGACCCAGATCACGAGAACCCAGACGACGACCGTCACGGCGTCGCCCCTTCGGCCTTGGCGGCTTCGCGGGCGTTCTCGAACGCAGCCACAGCGCGGCCCGCCTCTGCGGCGATCCCATCCGGCCCTTCCCGGACAGCGAAGACGCCGGCTGTGATGATCAGGCCGACGACCGCGACCCAGAGCGCGATGACCATGCCGAACGCGACGCGGTGGAACTGCGCAGCCTGTCGGAAGCGGCGGTCGAAGTCGTCAAATGGGCTCATCTCGGCTCCATGGGGGTCAGGGGACGCAATGGGAGACCACCTTTCACGCGGCTATGCCGGCGGCGAGGATGGCTCGGCCGATGGTTTCGGGGACGATGGGCGGGTTCAGGTTTC
>Ga0070670_100000041_pt1 | contig 147849 bp, 127 predicted proteins | sample KBSS63metaG_FD_64665 | JGI IMG/M metagenome (GOLD analysis project Ga0070670, IMG submission 64665) | Switchgrass rhizosphere microbial communities from Kellogg Biological Station, Michigan, USA - KBS S6-3 metaG | ecosystem: Host-associated > Plants > Roots > Rhizosphere > Soil ... | reverse complement strand
GACGGCTCCTCCGACAATACCGCCGACGCCGCGCGCAAAGCGGGAGCGACGCACGTCGTCCAGCTCAAATCGCATCGCGGTCTGTCGTCCGCATTCCTGGCCGGCATCAACGCCGCCCTCCGCCTCGGCGCGGACGTCATCGTCAACACCGACGCGGACAACCAGTACGCCGGCGCCGACATCCCGAAGCTGATCGCACCGATCGTACGCGGCACCGCGGACGTCGTCATCGGCGACCGCGAAGTGGCGAAGTCGCCGCATATGTCAGCGTTCAAGCGGCTCCTGCAACGCCTCGGCAGCCGCACTGTTGGATTAGCGTCGGGCATCCGCGTCGGCGACGTCACCAGCGGCTTTCGCGCGTTCTCACGCGAAGCCGCGATGCAGATCAACGTCTTCAACCCCTTCACCTACACGCTGGAAACGATCATCCAGGCCGGCAACCGCAACCTCGGCGTGCAGTCCGTGCCCGTGCGCACGAACGCGCCGACGCGCCCGTCGCGCCTCTACCGCGGCCTCGGCACGTACCTCCGCAAGTCGGTCGCCACGATCTTCCGCATCTACACGATCTACAAACCGCTCAAGACCTTCTTCGCCATCGGCACACTGCTGATGCTGGCCGGCTCCGCCCTCGGCATCCGCTTCCTCTGGGATTTCACCCACGGCGACCGCGGCGGCCACATCCAGTCGCTGATCCTGGCCGCCGTCTTCCTCATCATCGGCTTCCAGACGCTGCTCATCGCGCTGATCGCCGACCTGATCTCCGTCAACCGCCGACTCAGCGAAGAAGTGCTCGTGCGCCTGAAGCGGATGGAGATGCCGGCCACCGAACGCCGCCCTCTTCCCCATCGCATCCCGCGCGAACCGCGCGCCGCCGCGACGCGTCCTCCACTTCCCAAACGCGAACGCCCCGAAGCCAAGCCGCCGTCGACGCAATGGGTCTGGCTCCTCGACGAAGACAAACTAGAAGACCGCACGAAACCGATCCCCGAACCCGATCTCGACGACGACATGCCCGACCAACCCGCCACCCCCGCCGGCCCCCGCCGCCGCCGTCGTCGCCGCGGCGGCTCGCGACCCGGCAACTCCGAGCCGCCGACGTCGTAGGTCTCGCTGAGACCTGGCTCCTTCAGGGAATCCAGCCTGGGTGTCCTTCTAACCATTACAAAGGAAGGACATCATGATTTCAGATGCGGAGTACCGCCCGTGGAGAAACTCCACCAGTCTGATCGGCACCGCGCTTTACACCCGCGGTTTATGGACGGCGCTATTCCTCTGGCGCGCGCTGTCGGTGCGACCGTTCAAGACGAGAGCAGTTGAGTGGGGCGTTGACGAGGACGAGCTGCGCCGCCATCTTCGCGCCGCGTTGAAGATCTTGCTTCCGTTGACAGCCGCTGAAGCCGTTCTCTACTGGCTCTCCCTTCGTCTCCTCCCCAATCTTGCCGGCTATTTGTTCCTTCTTCTGGTTGCGCTTCAGTGGACCGTGCTGCCGTGGATCGCCGCACGCAAATTGTTGCTTCATCGTGCGGCGCCTGTTGCTCACGGGCTTGGGGCGGTCTCCTTGGTCGCGTCCGATGAGCATTGCCCAATCCCTGATCTCGGCTATTTGCTTCGCGAAGCGCGGTTTGCAGTAGATGTCACATCATCGGAACCACACCAGAGCGTTGAAGAACTCACCGCAGCTCTTTACGACGGCGTGGAGAAGAAATTTGCCGACCTCGGAGAGAGCGGGGTTCAATCCCAACGCGTCCGTGTCGTTGCGACAGAAGAAGCTCAGCCCTCGAAACTGAACGCTGAGTCCTCCATTGACAATTTGCCAATCACCGGCAGTGGTGGAAGCACGCGGGTGCTGATCCTTGGACAACGACCTGGTTCTGATGGCTTAGCCGCTGTCGAGTTCTCCGTGCGCATGATCAAGTGCCATTTGTCGCTTGAGGTCAGAACGCGTTGGCTCCCGCCTCTGAGGCGGCGTTTTAGTCGTCTGGCGTGCCTCCCTCTTCAGAAAACGTGGTGGCGAGCCGTAGCCGTACCCTGCCTGTTTGCCTTTGCGCTACTTCTTCTTTGGTCATTCTTCCAGATCCTCTCAGGACGTTGGATCGAAGCAAGTATGTTCGGCCCAACAAGTGTCGCTCCAGCCGCTCTGCTCCTTGGGCAATCAGCGCTAAGCACCGACACCACCACATCAACCACAGGACTTGCCGAACCGTCTGCTACAGACACCACACTCACTGACACTACAGCGACGGCGACGGCGACGGCGACGGAGCCAACAACATCCTCTTCACCTTCCACCGATGCTGACACGCTGGGCGAGATAGCAGGTCTGGCTAACCAGACACCGGAATCCAGTCCGTCGATCCTCTCGCAGACCATGACCTGGCTTGCTCTGATCATTCCCTTCCGGTTCGCGGCGATCGTGCGGTTGGTAGCAATCGTTACGTTCCTTCCGCTGCTCGGATTCGCGCTCATCGTTCTGGCTCGCCTAGTTCGCCTCGTTCGCGGGCTACTCTATGAAGCTACGGGAACTGTTCTCGATGTGACAGCTCCGCGCTGCTATCGCCTTCGTGCCGCGGAACTGACACTGGGGGACGAAGGGTCGCTGCGATCAGGGCTCGCATATCTACAGGTGATGGAACAGGCCCTGATCGATACGGTCATCACCATTCTTCAAGAGTTGCATATCGAGACCCGCAGCATTCGCGAAGAAGCGCGCGTCATGATCAACGAAGGCATTTACATGACAGGCGGATCGCTCCAGGCCTCGAACGTGGTGGTCGGAACATTGGCGAAGCTGCAAGCGCGGCATCGCGCCAAAGTCGCTCGAACCGGTCGCGTCACGTTCGGCCAGGCATTCCAATCGAAGAAGAATGCCGCATAGATAAGGATTTCACCATGGCAAAGGACAGCCACAACGAAGGGATCGTGCTGGGGGGGAACGCCAAGTTCTCCGCCACGAACGTAAGCGTCGGCCGGAACTCCAAACAGACGGTATATGAGACCCCTCAGACTGCAGCCGATGTCACAAAGTTGCTGAACGAACTGCGCGCCGAGATGGAGAAAGCGAATATCAAGCCGGAGGAACGGCAGACCATCGCGGCGTTTGCGGACCAGGTGGGCGCCGAGGTTCAGAAGGAGAAACCGAACCGCATGCTCGGTGGCATCACGGCAAACGGCCTGAAGCAAGCTGCGGAGGCGGTGAAAGACATTGCCCCCACGCTCTTATCGATCGCGACAAAGGTCGCGATGTGGTTCGCGTTGGTGTAAGTGAAGACGTGCGATCGCACCTAGTCTGCCGCGAGTGCAAGAACCGGAGTCCGGGCGAGTGCGGTCGTTAACTTCACGGCTTCACCAAGCCTACCCAAATCAGCATTCCATCCCTCCCAGGTTACCTTCGGCACCGCCGATGACGTCGTTGTCGAGTTGGGTTCCAGTTGTTGCAGGTCCAGATCTTGTCAGCGGCGTCGATGTTGACGCCGGTACTGCGCATCATCGGGACTTCGTGCCGGCGCCGTAGAGCAGCGTTTGCCCTGTAGCGAGACAGGTGATCCGGGCCGATGACAGCGTGTAGCGGTCTGCGGTGTGAGGCCGTCGCCGTAGGAAGTGGTTCGTAGCGCTGCTGCCCGCCATGTTGCCCTTTGCCCCTGCGTTTCAGGATTCGCCGCCGCTGGGGCGTAGCAGGTAGTGACGCGGGTGGCTTGAAAGCGAGACGAAAGCGTCGCTGCGGCGCTCGATCCGCACGGCCGACGAGTTGTCGAAGGCGGGCCGCGCGTTCACCTCGCCGATGGTGACGGTGCTGCGGCAACTCACGCAGCGCGGCGACGAGCTGGCGGCGATGCCGGAGTCGAACGACGTGGCCGTGATCGGACAGCGCAAGGCGGAGCTAGACGTGCTGGCGATCCGCATGCGGCAACTCTCGTCCGCCATGCTGCCGCTGACGAAACGCCGCATCCTCCTCGATACCTACAAACAAAACCTGACCCGCTGGCGCTCCTCGGTGATCGAGCAGTATCGCGGCGAGCTGCGGCGCGTCATCTTCCGCGCCGTCACGCTCGCGGTCATGCTGCTGCTCGTCTTCGCGTTCTCGGCGCTGTGGCGGCGCGTGACGTTTCGCTACATCCAGGACGTTCGCCGCCGGCATCAGTTTCTGCTGCTGCGGCGCATCGTGACGCTGATCGTCGTGGCCGGCGTGATCGCGGCGAGTTTCGCCACCGACGCCGGATCGTTGACGACGTTCGCCGGATTTCTCACCGCCGGCATCGCCATCGCGCTACAGGATGTCATCCTGTCGGTGGCCGGCTACTTCGTGATCATCGGCAAGTACGGCATCCGCGTCGGCGATCGCGTACAGATCGCGCACGTCAGCGGCGAGGTGCTCGAAGTGGGATTGGTGTGGATGTACCTGATAGAGTTCGAGGCCCGAGGACGCGACCAGCTTCCGACCGGCCGCATCGTCGAGTTCCCGAACGCGGTCGTCTTCGATCACAGCGCCGGGATTTTCAAGCAGCTCCCCGGGACGCGATACCTCTGGCATGAGGTGTCGGTGACCGTTCCGGCGAATGTCGACTATCGCGCGGTGCAGCAGCGGATGCTCGACGCGGTCAACAGCGTCTTCGCTGATTACGGCGACGCGGTGCAGCAGCAACATCGCGAAATGGAGCGAATGCTGCGCCTGACGATGCCGCCGCCGCACCCGCGAAGCCGCTTGCGCGTGGCCGCGAACGGCGTCGAGGTGACGATCCGCTATCCGGTGGAACTGGAACACGCGCCGGAGATCGACGACCGTATCACCGCCGCCGTCACGCGAGCCTCGGGCTCCGCGGCGACAGAGACGGAGTAATCCTTCGCGCACGTAGCGCTGGCCGCTGGCCGGCTGGACCGCCGCCGGCTCGGCGGCAGGTGACGCGCCAGCGAGCCGCTGGCGGTCCAGCCGACGAGCCGTCGGCGCTACGACGTCTACAGCCCGAGGCGAACTGCGGCGGCGGTTCGGTGCAGTCCGGAGTTGTAGTGCGCCTCTTCCTGAAGGCAGGAGTAGACGAGCTTCAGGTCGTGGTCGTCGTCGCTTTTGACGGCGAGCGATGCGATGTCCGTACCGTCGTCGATGATCGTCGTCGCGAGCGGCGGCCGGCCGATGACGATGTAGGCGGCGAGCATGGCATTCGCGAGGACGTCGAGCGCGGACGGAAGGAGAAACGGCTCGAGCACGCGCGTTGCGTGGCAGGCGGTGACGAGGTGCAGCGCGACGAAGTCGCCGGTAGCGATGAAGACGCGTGCGGCGATCGTGGCCAGGTCGGGAAGTGTGAGGCTCGCGATCGAAGAGCGGTAGTCGTCGAATGCCGAGAGTGCGTTCACCTTCGCCAACCGGCCGTCGATGCTGCGCCCTTCGATCGACGCCGCGAAGCGGTCATCACTCGCGACGGCGGCAAAGGCATCGGCAGCGGATGCGAATCGTTTTTCGTCCGCTGCGCCACGCAGTTCGCTGAAGCCGGTGACCCACGATGCCAGCGCGCCGGCGACGTCGACGTCGTCGCCGCTGTCGACGGCGTAGGCGGTACGGATCGCGCCGTGGAATGCCTCGCTGGGCAGTCCAGCCGTCAGATGCGGAACGACGTCGCGGAGCAATGCGACCGCTCTCGAATGCGGATCTCCTCGTCGAACTTCGCCGCCAACGCCGATTCGTAGCGCCGCTCGCCGAGCGCTTCGCGCCAATCCGGCAAGGGATCGCCGGGATCCTGCAGTCGCAGGCGCTTCTCGCAGAACGCGGCGAACTGGCGCAGGCGCGCTTCGTCGCCGCCGAGGCGCTCGAGGGCCAGGAGAGCCATGGGGAGGTGGTTGAAAAAGCCCGCACCGTACGTCGTACTGAATCGCCGCGAGTCGGCGATGAGCGAACGGCAGGCGTCGCTGATCATCAGTGCGGCACGGGGATGTTCCAGAAGAAGTTCGCGATCCTCACCAGCAGCGGATCGGGCACCTCGGCGCCCGCCTCGTTCAGCCGCTTGACCTCGGCATTGATCGTCCCCAGTTCGTTCGCATCGAGCCAGAAACCGTGGCACGTGGGGCAGTAGTCGAGAATGATGTTGCTGTCGATGTTGAAGTCGACCTTGCGCATCGTGGTGGCGTCGCGCGGACAGGAGATCGGTCCGTGGTCGTCGTCGTGCTGGTAGGAGTCGAGATCGACGGTCGAAAATTCGAGATCGCCCGGCGTAGGAGCCGCGATCGCGTTCAACTGGCCGTGCTCCAGAAACATCCCGCTGCACTGCGGGCAGGTCTGAACGCTGGCCTGGCCAACTGTTTTCAACTCGAGCGCTGCGGCATCACGCGGACAATTCACGGATCCTCCTGATCAACTCGCGCGAAGTATGACGCAAAAAACAAAACGCCCGAGGCGCGATGCCTCGGGCGTTGTCGTACTGCGTGGAATGCGATTACCGGCGGCCGCGGATGCTGTCGATGCGGGCGACGTCGAAGACTCCGCCGCGAATCCACTGTCCGCTCAGCTCCACATACTCGCCGCGGCGAAGGGTGCGAAGCGAACGGCCGTTGACGTCGGCGGCGATGAGGCGTCCCGAGCCGTTGTCACGCAGCCAGACGGTTCCGGTGCGGTAGTCGACGCGCTCGACCACGCCACGGACGAAGGCTTCGTGATAGCCGTATCCGTAGCCTTGATCGGGCCAGCTCACCGCGTCGGCGTAAATCGAACCGCCGCGGAAGATGCCGCCGAGAGTGATGGAGATACCGACGCGAAGGTCGCGGGCCCGGTTGCCGAACTTCGCCTGGGGAACCCAGAACGACTGGCCGCGATCGAGCTGCACGCGATAGCCGTCGCGCTCGTGGCTGAACGACGTCACCTTGCCGGTAACGTTGATGCGCTGATTCTCGCGATAGCTGTTGTTGTCGTTCGAGCGGTAGCCGTTATCGCGCTGATAGCTCCCCTGCCCGTTGCGGTCGTTGTTGTTGTCATTGTTGCGGTTCCAGTCTCCGCGCGACTGCGCGAAGGCCGGCGTTGCCAGAAGAAGGGCGATTGCGCCCGCTCCCGCCGCTTTCGTTGCCCACTGCGTCACTGTCGTTTTCATGTCGTTCTCCTTGTGTTACGCACGGAGAGACAAGATGGGCACGACGCTTCTTTCGCGGAAATGCCGAACTGCACGCCGGTGTCATGAATTGCGAATTTGGAGGATGAAGTGCGGAGAAGCAGTCGATTAGTAGATTAGTAGATTAGTGGATTAGACGGCGTTCGCGGCCCTGATCGACTGATCTACTAATCGACTAATCCACTACGCTAAGAGGGATGATCGTCGACGCCATCCGACGCTTTCTCGCGGAGCACAGCCTCCGCGGACCGATTGTCGCCGCGGTTTCGGGCGGCGTCGATTCGACGGCGCTGCTGGTCGCGCTGGTGGAGATGGGGGGCGTCCAATTCACCGCGGGTCACGTCAATCATCATCTTCGCGGTGCGGAATCGGATGACGACGAGGCCTACGTCCGCGAGGTCGGTGCGCGATACGACATCCCGCTGCGCGTGGCGGATGGCACGCTCGATCCCGAGGCAGTGAAGCATCGCGGCATCGAGGCGGCGGCGCGTGAGGTGCGGCATGCACGGCTGCGCGAGATCGCCAGCGAGGCGCTCATCGCTACAGCGCATCAGAAGAACGATCAGGCGGAGACGGTGCTGATGCGGCTGATGACCGGCGGCGGCATCGCTGCGTTGCGCGGCATTCATCCGGTTCGTGCGGACGGCGTCATCCGGCCGATGCTCGACGTTACCCGCGCGGAGATCGAGCAGTTTCTGAAAGAGCGCAACATCACGCCCCGATTCGATCGCTCCAATGCCGATCCGCGATTTCTTCGCAATCGCGTTCGCGCCATGCTGCGCGAGTTCGATCCGAGCGTCATCGACAACCTCGCTGCGATCGCTGATCAGGCTCGGCAGCAATGGCCTACGCTGGAACGCGCCATCGATGCCGCCGAGGACGTGATCGCGACTGATGCCGAAACGCGATTCCGTTCGATGCCGGACGATCCGTGGATTCGCCAGGCGCTGCTGCTGCGGCACATCCGAAGGCTTGACCCCGAGGCGCGCGATGTTTCCGCGGCCGATCTGGAACGGTTGGCGAGAACAACCGAGCGGACCTCGGTCACGAAATCGCTCGAGCTGCTGCGCGAGAAGGAGCAAGTCGTCCTTCGACGCCGAGAAACGGCGACACCACAATTTGAAGTCGAGATCGACGCCGGTACCGAGGTCTACATCCGCGAAATCGAAACGATGGTGCGCATCTCCTCTGCGACGAACGACAGTAAAAACCAGCGCATCCAGTTGCCGAACGGCGCCAAGCCGCACTTCACCATCCGCAACCGCCGCGACGGCGACCGCTTCCGCCCCCTCGGCATGGCGCACGACAAAAAGCTGAAGGATTTCCTCATTGATCGTAAAATTGCCGCAACGTCCCGTGACCGCATCCCGCTTCTCCTCTGGAACGACACGATCGTCTGGGTGGCCGGCGTCGAGGTCTCCGAGCTGTTCAAAGTGACGGGCGAGACCGCCGATCTTTACGAGGTGGCGATTGAACAAACTCACGAAGGTGTTCGGCGCTCACGAGATTGAACGGCGCGTGGCCGCGCTCGCCGCCGAGATTCGCGACGATGCCGGCGAGTCTCCCCTCTTCCTCCTCGGCATCCTCAACGGCGCGTCGTGCTTCGTCAGCGATCTGCTGCGCCGCATCCACGGCGAGGCCGGCTACGGCTTCATCGACGTCGTCCGCGACGTCTCGCACACGCAGATCGATTCGACGATGGAGATCGACTTCCTGAGCTGGATCGACATCAGCGGCCGCAACGTCTACGTGGTCAAGGACGTGGTCAGCACCGGCGTGATCGAGACGTATCTCCTGGCCCAGCTCCGCCAGAAGAACCCCGCCAGCCTCAAGCTCGTGGCGCTGATCGACCGCCCCGATGCGCGGACCGTCGACCTGACCGTCGACTTTGTCGCGTTCGAAGGCGCCGAGGGGACGTACGCCGGCTACGGGCTGGAGTTCGAAGGGCGCCACGGAAACCTTCCCTACCTCGCACTCGTAACGTAGTGTCCGGCCTGTCATCCTGAGCCGCCGCCGGCGTGGAGCCGAAGGCGACGACGCCGGAGGACGGTCGAAGGATCTCAAGCTTCCCGAGCTATGTTGAATCTCAGCGGGTTTCAGCCAGAGTTGCGCAACTTGAGATCCTTCACCGTCCTGCGCCGCTTCCGCGCTTCGCGCTCCACGGCTTCGGCGGCTCAGGATGACATTTAGAATTTTCAGCCGCATTCGTGCCGTTGTTGACCCCGTTATGCATGGCACGCGCGAAGCATCCGCGTGCACCCTTGGAGGCAATCATTGAATTCGACGGTTAAAACGGCGCTCCTCTGGGTCGTCATCATCGTTCTGGTGTTCCTGTTGTGGAGCCTTTTCCAGACGACGAAAGGGACGAGCGAGACGATCGCCTTCAGCCAGTTTCTCGACCGGGTCAACCAAGGCTCCGTCGAGAGCGTCGTCATCCGCGGCGACGACGTCCGCGGCGAGACGAAAGCAACTCTGCCCGGCGGTAAGAAAGAATTTCACACCACGGCGCCGACCAACTATCCGGCCATGATCGACCAGCTTCGCGCCCGCAACGTGAAGGTCGAGGTCGAGCATGCCGCCGACGCCCCGTTCATCACCGCCCTCATCACGTGGGCTCCGATCCTCTTCCTGGTCGGCCTCTGGATCTTCTTCATGCGCCAGATGCAGGCCGGCGGCAACAAGGCTCTTTCCTTCGGCAAGTCGAAGGCGAAGCTCCTCTCCGGCAACGCCAAGAAGGTCACGTTCAAAGACGTGGCCGGCGTCGACGAGGCCAAGATCGAGTTGCACGAGATCATCGAGTTCCTCAAAGAGCCGCAGAAATTCACGAAGCTCGGCGGCAAGATCCCCAAGGGCGTTCTGCTGATGGGACCGCCGGGAACCGGCAAAACCCTGCTGGCCCGCGCCATCGCCGGCGAAGCCAACGCGCCGTTCTTTTCCATCTCCGGCTCCGACTTCGTGGAGATGTTCGTCGGCGTCGGCGCCTCGCGCGTGCGCGACCTCTTCGAACAGGGCAAGAAAAACGCGCCGTGCATCATCTTCATCGATGAAATCGACGCTGTTGGGCGTCACCGCGGCGCCGGCCTCGGCGGCGGACACGACGAGCGCGAACAGACGCTGAACCAGTTGCTCGTCGAGATGGACGGCTTCGAATCGAACGATGGCGTCATCCTCGTCGCCGCCACCAACCGTCCCGACGTACTCGATCCGGCCCTGCTTCGTCCCGGCCGTTTCGATCGCCGCGTCGTCGTCGATCTTCCCGATCTCAAAGGCCGCGAAGGCATCCTGCGCGTGCATACGCGCACGATTCCGCTGTCCGAGGACGTCGATCCGGTGGTCATCGCCCGCGGTTCACCCGGATTCAGCGGCGCCGATCTCGCCAACCTCGTCAACGAGGCCGCGCTCAACGCCGCGCGCTACGACAAGAAGAAAGTGCAGATGGTCGACTTCGAGTTCGCCAAGGACAAGGTCCTGATGGGCGTCGAGCGCAAGTCGATGGTGATGAGCGATCGCGAGAAGCGCGTCACGGCGTACCACGAGTCCGGACACACGATCGTGGCGGCCGTCCTTCCCGCCGCCGATCCGCTGCACAAGGTCACGATCATCCCGCGCGGCCGCGCCCTCGGCCTCACGCAACAGCTCCCGACCGAGGACAAGTATTCGTATTCGAAGCGCTACCTCGAGGCGATGCTGGCCGTGCTCATGGGCGGCCGGCTTGCCGAGGAGATCTTCGTCAACGAGATCACCACCGGCGCCGGCAACGACATCGAACGCGCGTCCGGCATGGCCCGGCGCATGGTCTGCGAGTGGGGTATGTCCGAACTCGGTCCCGTGACCTTCGGCAAGAAGGAAGAGGCGATCTTCCTCGGCCGCGAGTTCGCGCAGCATCAGGATTTCTCGGAAGCCACGGCCGTCGAGATCGACCGCGAGGTGAAGCGCATCCTCGACAAGGCCTACAACCAGGCCAAGGAAATCATCACTACGCACAAGTCGTCCCTCGACCGCATCGCCCGCAAGCTGCTTGAGCGCGAGACGCTTGAAGGATGGGAAGTGAACGACATCCTCCGCGACGAAACCGGCAACGACTACATGAAGATGAAGGAGTACTACCCCGAACAAAGCCCCGGCGAAACGATGACCATCGCGCCGGGCTCCGGTCCGTCCACCGACGTCTCGACGCCCGTCGCGCCGCCGCCGGTTCCAACGCCGACGCCGGAACGCAAGGCGTAATCAACACAACGTGCTATTTCTAAGGCCGCCGTAACTGGCGGCCTTTTTCATGCCCATCGCACTCTTCGACATCGACGGGACGCTGACTGCGAGCAACGAGATTGATTCGATCTGCTTCGCGGATGCGTTCCGCGATGTGTTTGGCCTCTACATCGACACCGATTGGAACGCGTACGAGCACACCACGGATCGCGGTATCGCGTCCGAGGCGTTGGTGCGTTTCGGCCGCGCCGCGGACGAATCAGCGTTGACGATTCATCGAACGCGCTTCCTCGAGCTGCTCTCTCAGCGGATGACGTCGCTCGACGAGATCCCCGGCGCGCGCGCATTCGTCGCGGAACTACTGGCTCGCGGATGGCGCATTGCCCTCTGCACCGGCGCCTGGAGCGCGTCCGCGCGGCTGAAACTCTCGCGGGCCGGATTTGACTTCGACCTGCCACTCGCATCGTGCGATGAGGACATCTCCCGCGAAGCAATCCTGCGCCGCGGCATCGAACTCGCCGGAGGCGCGGACGACGTCATCGTCTCCTTCGGCGATGCGCCGTGGGATGTTCGTGCCGCCGCCAACCTCGGATTGCCATTCATCGGCATCGGCCGCTGGAGCGGCGCACGCGAGGCATTCGACGACTATCGCGATGTGGCCGCGACGTTCGCGGCCATCGATCGCCTCACCGCTGGAACGCGTATGACATCTTCATGAACAACTGCCTGCTCGCCGGCCGTAGCTTGTTCTCGGTGCCCTTTTCACCGGCGTCGACGTCGCGTTCGTCGCCGATGCCGAGGAAGAGGACGGTTTGCCAGTTCACCTTGTAGGCGAAGAGGAACGATGACGTCACGTTGCCGCTGTGCTGATTCGGTGGCTTCAGGAAAAGCTGCTGATTGCGGTTGGTGCGGACGTTCTGCACGATTCCGCGGATGTACATCTTCGAGTTGAACGTGTACGTGGCGCGAAGGCGTTCGACCTGCGCGGTGAAGAGGCGGCCGTTTTCGGCGTCGATCTGGTTCGGCAGCGGCTTCACGTTGAGCCAGCTCAGGCTCTGATTGAGGCGGAACTCGAGGTGGTCGGTGGGACGGACGATGCCGCTCACCGTCGCGCTCGCGCCGCGGCCGAGGCGCGTGTTGGAGAAATCGACGTCCTCGCCGGCCGAGCCGTTGATCTGGATGTTCTGGATCAGGCGCGACGGCGTGAAGACGATCGCGTAGAGAAGTTGATGCCGCGTCAGCACGTTGTCGCCACTGCGAACGCTGTTCACGGAAAAGCGCAGGCGCGTGCTCGAGGCAAATTTGCCGTCGAAACCGATGCCGGCGGAACGGTCGGCGAAAAGGCGGTCGCCGTTCGTGGCGGACTGGTAATCGCCGTTGAGGAAGAGGCGGATGCGGTTGGCGAAGCCGGTGGTCGGGCGCATCGTGTAGCCGCCTTCGAAGAACGACTCGCGATAGCCGACCTGCGGCACGAAGCCGCTGTCGGCGCGGAAGCCGTCGCTGAAATCGCGCTGCTCGACGACCCAGTCGTAGTGGCGCGTCGAACGCGACCACCAGACGTCGCCCGCGTGGCCGTCGAGCGTCTGCCCGTTCCACTCATCCGCCAGCTTGGGACGATTCGGAGTCTTCGTATCGCTGAAGAGAAGCTGTCCGGTGACTGTGTCCTTGTCATTCGGCCGCCACTGAAAATCGGGCCCGAGGACGCGATTGTGCGCGTTCCCTTCCGACTCGCGGAACGTGCCGAGGAGGCTGATATACGACAGGCCCATGTTGTGGCGGATGCGGCCGATGGCGACGGTGGAACTGAAATCGACGTCGGCAAAATCGGAGCCGTTTGCGCCGGGCAGAATCGTGACGCCGCCGCCGCGATCCGAAGCAATGATCGCCGTGTAGTCGTTGTCGCCGAACTTGCCGGTCGATCGCAATCCGTAGCGCGGCGACGTGATCGTGCGCGTGTAGACCGCCTGGATCGGCGTGTTGAACAGTTCCACCCCTTCGAGAAAAAACGGCCGCTTCTCGGAGAAGAAAATCGCGAAGCGTTGGTTGGTCGAGATCGCGGCCACATCCGATTCGACCTGCGAGAAATCGGGATTGAGCGTGCCGTCGATGGCCGTGTCGGCGTTCGGCGTCCACTTCACGTCCAGCCCGGCGTCGGCCGTCGCGGGAGCGTTGACGAGCTTATTGCCCACTCGGTTGCCGAGAGCGTCGAGGCGCGGACTGCCCTGCTCTTTGATGGTCATGTACGGCGCGGCGACGATGTGACCGCCGGACGGAAGTCCCGTCAAACCGACGATCTTGTTTTCGTTGCAGATGAAACAGTTGCCGCCTTTCGGCAGCTTGCTGGCGAAGAACTGGTAGCGGCGATCGCGCGGGTAATTGCGGTAGAGCAGGATGCCCCAAGTCTGCGGATCGGCTTTCTTGTAGCGCAGCGAGGAAAACGGGATGCGCAGCTCGAGATCCCACCCTTCCTTCGTGATTTTCGCCGACGACTCCCAGAAAAAATCGGGCGAGCTGTCTTCGTTGCCGCTGGTGTCGTCGCTCACCGAGTCGTACTGGATGCCGCGGGCGTTCGCGAGAAACAGAATCGCGGTCTTGCCGTCGTTGCGCGTGTCGAGGATGACGCCGGCGTAGTCGGTGGAGCTGGGGACGTTGTCGCGTTCGCTGAAGGGCGCGCGGATCTTCGAGACATCCGGATCTTCGAAATGGAACGCGGCGTAGAAGAAACGATCGTCGTACGTGATCCAGGCAACGTTCTTCACCTTCGGCTCGGTGTTGTCGGTGGCGTTGGTCTCGTAAAACTTCTCGATGCGCAGCGCGTCCTTCCAAGCCGCGTCGTCGAGGTTGCCGTCGATGGTGATCGGACCGGTGGCGCGCTTGATGTCGAAGGTGGCCGCCGGCTCGCGCGTTTGGGCGTGGATGGCAACAGACAGACAGAGAACGACTGCGACTGCCAACCGAAGAATTGTCTTCATGCGCGGTGAGACGTAGCGGCGAGTCGAAAGTTAGGACGCGGCGTTTCTAAGTGATCGTGCTACGTTTCGCGCTCATGAAATCGATCGCAGCCGCCTTTCTCTTCACCGCATCGCAAATCTACGCGCAGGCTCCGGCGACCGCACCGAAGCCGATCGTTCTTCGCGCCGCGCGCCTCTTCGACGGCACCTCGGACAACATCATCCGCAACGGCGTCGTGGTCGTGCAGGGCAACCGCATCGTCGCCGCCGGCGCGAACGTCGACGTCCCCGCGAACGCGCAGGTCATCGACCTCGGCGATGCCACGCTGCTGCCCGGCCTGATCGATTCCCACGTTCATCTCACCGAAGAGAATGAGCAGAACTACTACCTGAACTATTTTCAAACGCTGATGCGCCATCCGGCCGAGCAAGCCATCCTGGCGACGACGTTCGCGCGCAAGACCATCGACGCCGGCTTCACCACGGTCCGCAACCTCGGCGCGAGCGATTACGTCGACGTCGGACTGCGCAACGCCATCAACAACGGCTGGGCCGTCGGTCCGCGCATGCTCGTCGCGATTCACGCCATCGGCGCGACCGGCGGTCACGGCGACAGCGATCCGATTCCGCCGTCGAAAGGCTTCCCATCCCTCGGTCCGATCGACGGCGTCTGCAACGGTCCCGCGGAATGCCGCGCCGCCGTCCGCTACCAGATCAAGTTCGGCGCGGACGTCATCAAGTTCATGCCCTCGGGCGGCGTGCTGTCGCTCTCCGACCCAGTCGACGCGCCGGAGCTGTCGCAGGACGAGATGAACGCGATCGTCGAGGAGTCGCACCACTGGGGCCGCAAGGTGGCCGCGCATTGTCACGGCGACGCCGCGGCGAAGATGGCGGTGATGGCCGGCGTCGATTCGATCGAGCACGGCTCGTTCCTCAAGCCCGACACGCTGACGTCAATGCGCGACAAAGGCATCTACCTCGTGCCGACGCTGCTGGCCAGCGACTGGATCGGCGGCCGGCTGGAGACGTTCCCGCCTGCGATTGCGAACAAAGCGCGCGCCGCGATCGCCGCCCGCAGCGAGATGTTCCGCAACGCACTTCGCCTCGGCGTAAAAATCGCGTTCGGCACCGATTCGGCGGTCTCGCCGCACGGCCTCAACGGCCGCGAGTTCGCGCTAATGACCGGATTGGGGATGTCCCCCGCCGCCGCCCTCCGCTCCGCGACGGCGGTCGCCGCCGCGCTCCTCGGCGTCGACGATCGCGGATCACTGACCAACGGCAAACTCGCCGACATCATCGCCGTCCCCGGCAACCCGCTCGACGACATCAAAGTCATGGAGCGGGTTGCGTTTGTCATGAAGGACGGGGTGGTCGTGAAGAAAACCATCATGGATGGACGGTGATGCCACCTGGCAGCGTCACGGTAGAGCCGTCATTCATCGTCACGATGACATCCCATTGGCCGCTAGGCGTATCTGGCGCGACGGTGAAATGAACCGTTGTATCGCTTGACGAGAACGCCGTCGTGGCGACCTCAGATTGGGTATTGCGCAACGTAACCTTCTTCGCAAGGTTCAACCCAGTTCCGTGGATGGTGAGAGGCGTTGACTCCCTTGCAGAGACGTTCGCCTTATCGATACCAGACAGCGTCGGTCCTACAGTCGGGTTGGGTTTCCCACTCGACGACTCGTTCGCTGCCTTCGAGCCGAAGTAAAAGCTCGTAAGGGACGTGATGAGCGTCCCGAGCATGATCAGAAGTTGTTTCGCGAAATCTTGCGCAGCGGTCGCGCGAGTTTCGCGCTGCTTTTCGGCGGGCGTACCTGCGTTGCTGGCGTTCCCCGCGGTGCCAGCATTTCCTGCCTTACCGGCGTTTCCTGTATTTCCAGCATTCGATGCCGCCTGTTTCCCGGGAGTGCCTGTAGTGGCGGTGGTCGCGGTCGTGGCGGTCGTCGCCGTTCCACTGGTCGCCGTAGTGCCGGTCGTACTGGTCGTACCGGTTGCAGTGCTGTCGGTGGTTCCGGTGCCGTTCGTACCTGTCGTGTCAGTGCCTGTCGTTCCTGTCGTATCTGTCGTTGCCGATTCTGCGCAACACTTCTTGACTGTCGCGATCTCCGTTTCGCAGCGGTCCGACAAATCGGAGAAAAGATAGACCGTCACTACAGCGAAAATCAGGATCAGGCTGAGTGCGATTACCGCCCGAACGGTGCCTTCCGGCAATCCGAGTGCTTGGGTCTGATTCGCCAGATGAACGGTCTTAAACGCAATCGCCATGACGGCGAGGATTCCGATTAACGAAACGAGGCCGGCAATCACGAGGAGTGGTAGCCGCACGGGATCATCGAACTGATGGGTCGTGATCAACCAAGCACCTGCACCACCGAGTATGAAGACCATCAACATCGTCGCGATGACGACGCCAGCGGCGTGGACTGCGTCGGCTCGTGCTTCGACACGTTCTTCGATCATGTGAGCACCTCTGTTAGTTCGACGGACGCCGACGTAACATTCCCGCCCTCATGCGCAAGCGCGTCTACATCGCCTACACGGGCGGCACGATCGGGATGAAGCGGACGCGGGATGGGTACGTGCCGGCGTCGGGGTTTCTGCAGGAACAGATGGAGGCGATGCCGGAGCTCAAGCATCCGTCGATGCCGCGGTTTGACGTGCACGAGTATGCGCCGCTGCTCGACTCATCGAACATGACGCCGCGGGAGTGGGTGGCGATTGCGCGCGACATCGGCGATCACTACGACAAGTACGACGGCTTCGTCGTCCTGCACGGCACCGACACGATGGCGTACACCACGTCCGCGCTGCCGTTCATGCTGAGCGGACTTGGGAAGCCGGTCATCGTTACCGGGTCGCAGATTCCATTGTGCGAAGTGCGGAACGACGGGCGGGAGAACCTCATCACCTCGTTGCTGATCGCGGCGAACTACGACATCCCCGAGGTTTGTCTGTACTTCGGCGGGAGGCTGTTGCGCGGATGTCGCGCGACGAAAGTCAGCGCCGATGGATTCGCCGCGTTTGCGTCGCCGAATGTGCCGCCGCTGGGGAACGTCGGAATCGACATCGAGATCAACTGGGACCTCGTACGCAAGCCGAAGCCTCGGACGAAAATGCGTGTCGAAGAGCTGGCCTCGCCGGTCGTCAGCGCGCTGCGGTTGTTTCCCGGCATCTCGCCGGAGCTCGTGCGCAACGTGTTGCGTCCACCGCTGCAAGGACTCGTGCTCGAGGCGTTCGGCGTCGGAAATGGGCCGGATCATGATGACGCGTTCCTCGCCGCGCTGACCGAAGCGACCCGTCGAGGAGTGGTCATTGTCGATTGCACGCAGTGTCTGGAGGGGACGGTCGATCTCTCCGAGTACGCAGCGGGGTCGGCGCTGGCGCGGGCCGGTGTCATCAGCGGATTCGATATGACCGCCGAGGCTGCGCTGGCGAAGCTGTATTACCTGTTCAGTCGGGGGTATACGGTGGACAAGGTCAAGCGCGAGATGCAACGCGATCTGCGGGGCGAGATGACCGTCACGGAGTAGAATCGCGCATCACACTCTTCCAGGGGACCCGATGAAAACGCTTCAGCCGTTGTGCGCCGCGCTCCTCCTTCTCATCACCTGCAGCGCCTTCGCCGCCGATCCGACGCTGCCTGAGCTTTTCAAGCGCGCCAAGGAAAAGTTCTCCGCGGGCGATTACAAAGGCTCGCTCGCCGATTTCGAACTGCTCGACAAAAACAGCAGCCAGCCTGGATTCGCAACCGACCGCGCCAAGTTGCTGCCGGTGATCACTTTCTACCGCGGCGCGAACCTCGCGGCGCTCGGACGCAAGGGCGAAGCGAAGGACGCATTCGTCACGTACCTCGGCTTCATGCCGAATGCGACGATCGCGTCGCCGCCGTTCCCGACCGCGACCGTCGACGTCTTCGAGCAGGCGCGAAAAGTCGTGGCCAGCCAGTCGATGTCCATCAGCGGGACGTATGCGAGCTTCGCAGTGCCCGCCGGATGGAAACTGGAGTCGGATGAGCATTGGCTGGAAACGCCAATCCGCTATCTGGCAACGCCCACGCAGAAAAAAGAATATTCGGCGCTGACATCGGCAGCAGACCGCGCTGCGTTCGTCGAGACGTTCTGGAAGGATCTCGATCCGACGCCCGGCACTCCGGCCAACGAGTTGCGCGCCGAGTTCGAGCGCCGCGTCGCCTACGCGGACGCCACCTTCGGCACGCCGAAACTGGCCGGACGTTTCACGGATCGCGCCGCGGTCTTCGCCTTTCTCGGAGCGCCGACGTACGCCAGCCAGAGCGACGTCACCAGCGGCAGCGATCCGATGGATCAACTGCGCTTCGGCGGAGCCGGCGGCCGCGAATTGGAGCGTCAGGGATCGCACGGCGGCCGCGAGTCGTGGTACTACCGCGCCGGCCGCATTCCGGCGGGCGTTCCCTTCAAAGAAATCCGTTTCGACTTCATCACCAAAGAAGGTTACGGCACGTCCGTAATGCAGAAAGACTCCGAACCAATGCAGACGCTCGGCATCGCCGCGGACGCAGCGCGGCGCGACAAGAAGTTGAACTGATCACTACCCAGCGGAGGAATCCCGAAATGAACCGTATGCGCATTCTGTGCTGTACGACGTTGCTCCTGTTTGCCGCGAGTGTCTTCGCAGCCGACCCCTCGCTTCCGCAGATGTTCAAGCAAGCGAAAGACAAGTTCACTGCCGGCGATTACAAAAGCTCGCTGGCGGACCTCGATGCACTCGACGCACTCAGCGCGCAGCCCGGGCACGAGAACGACCGCGCCAAGCTGCTGCCGGTCCTGACGTTCTATCGCGGCGCGAACCTCGCCGCCCTCGGGCAGAAGGACGAGGCCCGCGAAGCGTTCGCATCCTTCCTGACGCTCACGCCGAACGGCTCGATCGCGTCGCCGCCGTTCCCGAAATCGACCGTCGATCTCTTCGAGGACGGACGGAAACTGGCGCGCGGCCGGAGCACGTCGATGGCCACCGTTTATTCGGCCTTCACGACGCCAACCGGCTGGTCGCTGGCGCCGGACGAGCACTGGATCGAGTCGCCGGTGCGCTACCTGCTCACGCCCGCGCAGAAAAAGGAGTACTCGACCTTCACATCCAACGCCGAGCGCGCGTCGTTCATCGAAGCGTTCTGGAGACAGCTCGATCCGACGCCGACCACGGACGTGAACGAATTTCGCAACGAGTTCGAACGGCGCATCGCCTTCGCCGATACGCAATTTGGGACGCCGAAACTGCCCGGCCGCCTTACCGACAGCGCCTCGATCTTCGCCTTCCTCGGGCCTCCCACCTACGCCAGCCAATCGCAAATCGGATCGAGCGAAGACGTCATGGGCCAGTTGCGGGCGAACGGCAACAGCCAGGGTCTGGGAGGCTTCAGCTCGCCGGGAGTGCGAGGAACGCCGAACTCGATCGCAAGCTCAGTCTCCAGTCCGACGAAAGAGGACAACCTGGAGGCAGACAACATGAAGGCGCGCCGCGAGGCGTGGTACTACCGTCCGGGCCGCATTCCGCAGGGCGTCCCGTACAAGGAAGTGCGCTTCGATTTCGTCACCAAGCCCGGCTACGGCACCGGCGTACTGCAGAAGGATTCGCAGCCGATGCAGACCTTCGGCATCGTCGTGGAGGCAGCAAGGCGCGACCGGCGTCTGAACTGATTCTCTACGTTTCGTAGAGAACGCGAACCGCCGTCTCTCGCGGCGGCGGTTCGCGTGACGATCTAACCGCGCCGCTTCGCTACAATCGCCGCACTTGGCAAAGAAAGCGGCAGCAGTCTTTTCGTGCACCGAATGCGGCAGCCAGTCGCCGAAATGGCTCGGCCGCTGTCCCGATTGCAACTCCTGGAACTCGTACGGTGAGGAGCAGACGGCGCATGTGATGATGTCGTCATCGGATGCGATGCCGATCTCCATCGGCGCGATCGACGGCGACACCGCGCACCGCGTCTCCACCGAAATCGCCGCACTTGACCGCGTCCTCGGCGGCGGCCTCGTCACCGGCGCGGTAACGCTCGTCGGCGGCGAGCCGGGCATCGGCAAGTCGACGCTGCTGCTGCAGGCGGCCGAACAACTCGCGCGCGGCGGCGTCGTGCTCTACGTCTCCGGCGAAGAATCGCCACGGCAGATCGCCATCCGCGCCCGCCGCCTCGGCACGACGAACGAGAACATCCGCCTCTTCGCCGAAACGTCGGTCGAACGGATCATCTCCGTCACGGAGTCGATGAAACCGGTGGCGGTGATCGTCGACTCGATCCAGACCGTGCACACGTCGACGAGCGCCTCCACGCCCGGCTCGGTCGGTCAGGTGCGCGATTCCGCCGGCCTGCTGATGACCGCGGCCAAGCGGTTGTCGATCCCGATCTTCCTCATCGGCCACATCACGAAGGAAGGAACCATCGCCGGTCCGAAATCGCTGGAGCACATCGTCGATACGGTCCTCTACTTTGAGGGCGAGAAGTTTCAGAACTACCGCGTCGTCCGCGCCTACAAGAACCGATTCGGGCCGGCCAACGAAGTGGCCATCTTCGAGATGCACGACAGCGGCTTGCAGGAAGTGCCCAATCCCTCGGCCGCGCTGATCTCGCAGCGCAGCACCGCGGCCGGCTCCGCGATCGTCGCCGCTGTCGAAGGAACGCGCCCGCTGCTGATCGAAGTGCAGGCGCTCGTCTCGGCGACGCACTTCCCATCGCCGAGGCGTATGGCCATCGGCATGGACGCGAACCGCGTCTCGCTACTGCTGGCCGTCCTGGAAAAGAAAAATGGCGGCAACTTCCTGGCCAGCGACGTCTACGCAAACCTCGCCGGCGGTCTGCAGATCGACGAACCGGCCATCGACCTCGGCGTGGTCGCCGCGCTCCTCTCGTCGCAACGCAATCTCCCCATCGCGCATGACGTGGTCGTCTTCGGCGAGGTTGGCCTTCTCGGCGAGGTGCGCAGCGTGTCGCAAGCCGACCTCCGCGCCCGCGAAGCCGCCGCCCTCGGATTCCGCCGCGTAATCCTGCCGCAATCGAACGCCGCGGAAATCCGCGCCGACGTCGACGTCGCCGGCGTCCGCCGCGTCGACGAATTCGCGGATCTGCTGTTCGGGAAGCAATAAGTTCTTTACACGGCGCGAAACATTATTTACACTCCCGTCCGTCGATCCCGGACCCTATGAATCCTCTCCACGCGCGCGGTAGGTGGCTTCGCACTGTCATGGTGCTGAGCGGCGGCCTCATCCTCTTTCTGCTTTCCGCTTGCGCCTCCGTCGTTCCGGATGACGTCAAATCCGCGCCCTCCGTCAACGTGGCGTCATTGCCGTCGGAAGATGACGATTGGACACAGCTCAAGACGCAGATGCGGATCGATCTCAATCGCTACAACACCCGCGAGATCGCTCGCACGCCGCTCGCCTCCCCCGCTCCGGCCAGCGCGCAGGCGCGCGAGAGCGCGTTTGGCGCTCGCGCGCAGGCCCTGTTTGCGCCGCTCAACAAACTCGCGCTTCGGCTGCCGGTCGTCGGTGTTCGTACGTCATCGCTCGACGATAGCTGGCACGCGCCGCGGGACGGCGGTGCCCGCGTTCACAAAGGCATCGACATCTTCGCGCCGAAAGGCACAGAAATCGTCGCGGTCACCGATGGCGTGATCAGCTTCATCGGCGATCAGAAACTCGGCGGACACTGCATCTGGCTGACGACCGAAAACGGCGCCTCGTTCTACTACGCGCACCTCGACCGCTGGGCGGCCGGGTTGTACGAAGGGATGGAAGTGCAGGCCGGCGACCTGATCGGCTACGTCGGCAACACCGGCAACGCCAAATACACCCCCTCGCACCTCCACTTCGGGATCAACGAGAACGACGACATGGTCAACCCGTATCCGATCCTGACCAAGGCCGTCCCGACGCTGCACGCCCACGTGCACACGACGTTGAGCGGCGGCCCCGTCGCCACGCGGTAGGCTTCATCGAACCTACTGCAGTTCGTAGAAGACCTTGTCCAACTCGACTCCGCCGTCGATGACGAGGGGCTCATCGAGGGCGACGCCTAGGCCGAACGTTCGCTTCGTGGTCGCGTCCGCGGACGTCGTCCCCGCGCGGGTCACGAGGTCCATGAACACGCCTTCCAGCGTGGCTGTACGCCCGTTCGCGTACACCTTCGTGGCAGTGAACAGCGCGCCCTCGCGGCGGATATCGCGCAGCGTGAATGCGCCGCGGAGATCGACGCCACTGCCGCCGCCGTTCGTGATCTGCAGCGAGAGATTGAGGCCGTTCACCTCGTACCGTCCCGACACATCGCGGCTCGTCACGGGTTCGGCATGCTTCTCGACGAACACTGACTTCAACACGCCGTGCTTCTGCTTCTGCACGTTCTTGTTCTTGGAAAACAGCGCCAGGATCTCCTGCGTGCGCTGCGCAGACGCCGAGGCGGAGACGGTGAGAAAGAGGAGGAGGACCGCGATCAAGGTTCGCATGTTCCGTTGGACGAGCGATGCTTCCAGCGGTTAGGTCGCGGGGCTTGCCCTCCGAACGCCCGGCGGGCTTTAATAGCTCCTTCGAAACGAGAGAAGGAGGCGAACGTGACCCAGAACGTGGCGGAGGTCTTTGCGAACTTGCAGAAGGCGGTCGAGGCGACAGGGGGAAGGATGGGATGGTCGATCGGCATGAGCCCCACCGGCGGAGGCCACACGGCACAGGTGTTCGGCGCCGCGCCGGGTATCGTGATCGACTACCAGCCGGGATCTCCTGCGCCGACGGTCGCCGATGTCATCTTCCTCGGCCGGCCCTTTATCCCCGTGACGCGTCCGCTGATCTTCCCGCTCACGCCGGGCATGAACGACTACAGCAAGTTCGACATCAACTTCGGGGCTGGTGTCTCATGGACTCTCGGCGCGAACGGCGGCGCCACGACGCTGTCGTGGAACTTCAACAACCTGCCGCAGTGCTCGAACGGCTGGGCCATCGTCGACACCGTGACCTCGCCGGGCAGCGGCATGTTCCAGATCGCCTGCTCGCCCTCCCCTGCCACGTGGCAGCTCACCGTGCAGATCATCACCGTCCTCGACACGCAAGCCACCGTGACCCTCTACGCCGACGGAGTGTCGCAGGGCACGCTCCAGGACGGCGACCAGAAGAACGTCACCGGAAAAACGATCTCGATCGGAATCGAAGCGTCGTTCCCGACGCCCTCGCAGGACGGCATGAGCATCGGCTACGTTTTGCAGCAGCAGTGAGAGGGCGACCTCGCCCTATGAATTGGATGTACTCCACCCGAGGCGGAGCTCGCGCATCGGCGCGAGCACGAACTCGCGCTCGCGATAACGCGGATGCGGAAGCGTCAGCGTTCGCGTGCGGATCCGATTCGCGCTGTGCAGGATGAGATCGAGGTCGATGATTCGCGGCGCGTTGCGCGTGCTGCGGCGGCGTCCGAGGCGCGATTTGATCGCGTGGAGCAGAACGGCGGGCGGGAGATCCGTAGACCTCACCGTCCTACGCCCTGCCACGCGACGCTTGCCTAGCTGGTTAGACAGGTGCAAGCGGATCGAGCGTGCCGAAAGATCGGAGATCGCCGCACCTACACAGATGGTTTATCTCCACTGCTTTCGCCGACGCACCATTGTTTTAATTCGCGCGCGGTCGTCGCACGGTCTCGACGCGGAACGGGTAATCGAAAAAGCCGTTGTCGGTGAAAACGCGCACCGAGAAAATGGTCGATGCATCGAGAGCTACGGTTCCTTCACTAACCGACGGCGAGATCGATAGTTTCTGCCAACCACCGGGCAGCAGCTCGATCATTTCGGAGAGGTAGTGCAGTGTCTCGCTAGCCGTAAGCATCACCGTGTGTATGCTCTTTTCGTTCATCTTTGCGCGCCGAAAGTGATGCGGCGTGACCAACCCGACTTGGCAACGGAGGACTCGCAGCTCGCGCGCGGCCGAGTTATGGATGTCTATTGTCAACGAGATGGCGTTCGCGCCCGGCGGAACTTCGATCCGCACCGCAGGCCTGTCCCGAATCGGTGTGTCGTTCACCTGTACCTCGATGGTGTTGGCGGGCGTGCGCGTCGGGTTGTCCGGGTGGGTGATGAAATGCCGTATGTGTTTCTCGAGCTGCTGCAGCAGAATCGCTATCCTGCCCTGATAGACGATGTGCGGAAAATCCTTAAGGTCGAAGGGGATGTCATCCTGATTCTTAGTAATCAGGACGACGTTCTTTCCGAGGGCGTGCGCGTAGCCGGTTTCGTAGAACACGTTGGCGTTCCGCTCGGACATGTCAGCGACAATGATGTCGGCCTTTGCGATCTGGTTGTACACGCGTTGCAGAATGCGCTCTTGAAAAATCTGCTCATCTACGCGTTCGGCGTAAGCGCCCGCCCGCTCGCACGCGGGCTTGATTCCGGCCAGATAAACGTCTTCGAATTCCGACGTGAACGGCATAATCACGAATACGAACGGCTTCGGCTGAGTGCTCACCGCGATTCCTCGAAGCTGATGGGCCCGCGATATCGACTAAGATAATCGTCCACGGTGTGTCGCGTGATGTGATGCGTGACCCGCTTCTCTTGCGCGACGTGATATGCGATGCGTCGACAGATCGCCCCTATGAACCGCTCCAGATTCCGAATCCCCGGATCGTTCGTGTATTTGCAAATCACGTGATGTATACCTTGGTCATCCCAGGACACATCAGCAGAGGCTATGCCGTTCTCCTCCACCTGCCTTGGAATCAGATGTCGTCTGGCAATCTGCAATTTCTCGTCGTCGGTATAGCCGGGTACTTCAATGATCTCCATCCGATCGAGCAACGCACGCTGAATCGTCCGCAGATCATTCGCCGTCACGATGAACATAACCTGCGAGAGGTCGTACGGTACGCCAGCAAATCGATCGATGAATGAGTGGTTCTGTTCGGGATCGAGGACTTCGAGCAACGCAGCGGATGGATCGCCACGAGTAGCCGTGCCGATCTTGTCCATCTCGTCAAGTATGATCACGGAATTCGACGTCTGAGCCTGATGAATGGCCTCGAGAATTCTTCCAGCCGCCGCACCCGGTGTCGATCGTCGATGACCGCGAATCTCCGCCTCGTCACTTACTCCGCCGAGTGCGATTCGGACGGAACGTCGATCGAGAGCGCGTGCGATTGCGCGACCGAGCGATGTTTTTCCGACGCCGGGCGGCCCGACAAAGCAGAGCGTCTGGCCACGCACTCTCAATCCCCGGAGCTTTCGGACCGCGAGATATTCGAGAATGCGGGCCTTAACGTCCTCAAGTCCATAGTGCTCTTCGTCGAGGATCTTCTGCGCGCGATCGAGGTCATGGATGTCGGTCGTAACCGAACTCCACTGGAGAGACGTCATCCAGTCAAGATAGACTCGAAGGGACGCAGCCTCAGCGGAGTCCGGTTGGAGCCGCCTGAGCCGCAGAATCTGTTTTTCGACCTCTATCCGCGCTTGTGGCGGAACCAGCGTCTCATCGAGACGACGAGTATAGGTTGCGGCTTCCTCGTCAACCGGGTCGTCTTCGCCCAGCTCCGTTTCTATGGCTTTCAGCTGCTGCCGCAGGAAATATTCGCGCTGCGACTTGTTCATCTCGCTCTGTGCCGCACTCGACAGTTCCTGCTGCATCTCCAAAAGATTGATTTCGCTCTTTATGAGCCCGTCTACGCGCGGCAGCCGATCCAATGGATCTTCGGTTTCCAGGATTTCCTGCGCTTCCGTCAACTTCAAATCGAGATTTGATGCCGCAAGATCCGTGAGTCTCGCCGGTTCATCGAGATTCGCAGCAATCACCATGACTTCTGGTGAGATGTTCTTTCCGAGTGCCACCAGCCTATCGAGTCCCTGTTTAATAGTACGAACGTACGCCTCCGTACGGAGATCGACCGGCCGCGCGGGTTCTTCAATCCTCGCGATGTGAGCCTCGAAATAGGGACTTGTTCGAACATACCTTTCGATACGTCCGCGGCATAACCCCTGAACCAAAATGCGACTCCTGCCATCGGGCAGTCTCAGCATTCGCATAATGATCGCCACCGTTCCGATGGTGAAGATGTCATCGGGCTCGGGCACATCCGTTTGGAAATCCTTTTGCGCCGCGAGAAAAATGACGCGGTTACGCACCAGCGCCTCGTCCACCGAGCGAATCGAGCCTTCGCGCGACACGGAAAGAGGCACGATGATGAAGGGGAAAATGACCAAGTCCTTCAGCGGAAGAACCGGCAAGACTTCAGGAATGGTTACCGTCTCCGGTCTTACGATCGAAACGCCTTCATCATTGTCTGCCATAGGACGAAGCCTGATTATGCCAGTTCGCGCCGTTCGTCGCGCGACGGATACTTCGCCGGCGCTGGCGGAGCGTCCGCTCCTTGAAGAGCCGTCTTACCACCGCAGATCAACTCCTCTCGCCGGATCATGCCAACGCAGATTCAATTCGCGTACTGGCGCGAGCACGAACTCGCGCTCGCGATAACGCGGATGCGGAAGCGTCAGCGTTCGCGTGCGGATCCGATTCGCGCTGTGCAGGATGAGATCGAGGTCGATGGTTCGCGGAGCGTTGCGCGTGCTGCGGCGGCGTCCGAGGCGGGCTTCGATCGCGTGCAGCGCGTCGAGGAGAGCTGCCGGCGAGAGATCGGTGTAGCCGGCCACGACGGCGTTCAAATACTTGGGTGGCGGTGCGTCGACAGGATCCGTCTCGATGAAGCTGCTGACGCGGACGACGTGGATCACGCGTTGTAACTCGTAAATCGCGCGGCGGAGGAACAGCGCGCGGTCGCCGAGGTTGGAGCCGAGCGCGATCAGCACCGAGGCCGGCACGTTACTCCTCGCTGATGTCGATGTCGTCGGACAGTTCGTTGACGTCATCCTCGGCGCGCGGGAAGTACGTCTTGAGCTGCTCGCCAGCCGCGGTGATGGCCTCGACGATGCCTTGGGTGAACTCGCCATTCTTGAAACGAATAGTCAGCATCGCGGCGATCTCGTCCCAGAAACCAGGCGGCACCTTCTCATCGATTCCCTTGTCGCCGAGGATGACGAAGTTGTTCTCCTCGGATGCGATGAAGAGGAGGACGCCATTGCGCAGCGCGGTCTTGGTCATGCCGAGGCGTTCGAACGTGCGCTCGGCGACGTAGCGGGCATCGCCGCCGATCGCTTTTGGCTGGATGTGGACGCGGATTTCGCCCGATGTCTCGCGCTCCGCAGCACCGATGGCTTCGGTGATGCGCGGCTGATCGAGCGTCGCGATGAACTCTTTCTGTTTCACCATCCACCTCCCGCGCCGCCGCCGCCGAAGGAACTTCCGCCGCCACCCCAGGAACCGCCGGTGCTCCAGCCGCCTCCCCCGCCCCCGCCACCACCGAATGTCGTCCCGCCGCCGCCCCAACCGCCGCCGCCGAGGAACATCGGCCAGATGCAGCCGCTGCAACCGCCGCATCCTCCGCGCCGCCGTCCGCGCATGAGCAGCGGAATGAGCACCAGGATCACGAAGAGGAAAAAAATCGAGGGGAAGAACATGTCGGCTTCTCCCCCCTTCGACGATCGTGCCGGCCGTGGTGCGGGAGCCGGCATCGTGGTCGTGCTGACAAAGTTAGGATCGATCTTCTTCGCGATCTGATCGATCGCGGCATTCAGTCCGCCCGCGTAATCGTCAGCGCGAAACGCCGGCCGCAGGGTGTTGTTGATGATGTCGGATGCATACGCGTCCGTGATCACCGCTTCGACTCCATAACCAGTCTGGATGCGCGTCTTGTGCTCTTTCACGAAGACGAACAGCATCAACGCCTTATCGTCCTTGACCTTCCAGACGTTCGCGACCTTGTTCGCGTAGCCGAGGTCGTCTTCGCCTTCCAGCGACGGGAAGATCAGGATCAGGAACTGCGTGCCGGAGCTCTTGTAGAACGCCTCCAGCTTCTCGTTCAGTTGCTGAATCTGCGAAGCGTTGAGAAGGTTGGCGTTGTAGTCGTTCACCCACTGCGTCGGCTTGGGCGGGATGTCCAGCGCCAGCGCGGCCGAGGCGAGGAGCGCGATCGCGAGGAACGCGATCGCGCTGCGGCGGACGTTCATCGCGTTCCTGTGGCGGGAGCAGTCGTGCCGAAGTTGAAGTTGACCTCGGGCGCGTTCTGCGAGCCGGCTGCGCCCTTGAAGTACGCCTTTGGTTTGAAGCCGCTCATGTTGGCGACGATGTTCGCCGGGAACTTGAGCACGGACGCGTTGAACGTCTGCGCTACCTCGTTGTAGCGGCGGCGTTCGACGGCGATGCGGTTCTCGGTCCCTTCGAGCTGCGACTGCAGTTCGAGGAAATTCTGATTCGACTTCAGATCGGGATAGCGCTCGACGACGACGAGCAGTCGTGACAGCGCGCTGGAGAGGTTGTCCTGCGCACCGGCAAACTGCGCCATCGCGTTCGGATCATTCGGCAGATTCGACTGCGTGCCGGGAGGACCTCCGGCCGGCGCCTGCACCTGGCCGACGCGTGAGCGGGCGTTGACGACCGCTTCCAGCGTCGACTTCTCGAAGTTCGCCGCGCCCTGAACGGTGCGCACGAGGTTCGGAATCAGATCGAAGCGGCGCTGATAGTCGTTTTCGACCTGCGCCCACTGCGCCTGCACCTGCTGATCGAGCTCCACCAGATGATTGCGGACGCCGACGTACCAGCCGCCGCCGATCAACAGAATGAGTACCAGCGCTCCGAGGCAACCAAGCAGACCAAGTCTACCCATGGAATCCTTCTTTCTGACCGCTAGTAATCTTCGTCTTCGTCGTCATCAGCCGGTTCTTCGTCGCGGTCGGCCTCGGGGATGATTTCTTCATCCTCGTCGCCGGTCGGTGCAGCAGCTTCACCTTCCGCGCCAAACTCTTCGTCGGACGCTTCCTCGACGACGGGCAACGGCGCGGCAGCCGCGCGCGCACGGCTGCGCGATGCGGGCACCGACGGCGCCTCATCGGCGTCACGTTGATCCGCGCCGCATTTCGGGCAGGTCGGAACAGGCTTGCTGAGGTCGTAAAACTTCGTATGACAGCTATAACAGGTGTACTTCTTTCCTAGATCAGGCATAACTCGAGAATCTCCCAGCGCAAAAGCGGCGACACGTTAGCACCGCGACTCATGTGTAGCAAGTAGCGGGCACAGAAGAAAAACGGCGAGCAGTTACTCTGCTCGCCGCTGCATCGTTGCGAATGAATTTGATTACTTTCCGTGCGGCAGCGCCTGTGCGGCGCGCGTGCCGGCGTCGGACGAATTCGCGCCCGGCGCAGAGTGAAGCGCGGCCGCTTTCTCGGCCAGCTTCTGTGAATCGGGCAGTACTTCGATGGCCTTGGCGATCTGATTGTCGCCCTGCAGCCGATACGGATACGACGCATCGAAGCCGAACTTGGCGGCGATGATCTCCGCCTTCAACGCCCGCTCGATGAAGTTGCGGTCGTTCGGCTTCTGCAGCGCTTCGCGGATGTCGGCGACCGGCGCGATGTCCTTCTCGCTCGCGAACTGGACGAAGTCCTCCATGACCGCGGGCGTGATTGCTACGTCCTCGGTGACGTCAGGATGTTTGGCGACGTAGTCGACGCCGTAGTTGAAAAGGGCGCTGCGCACTTCGAGAAGCTGCGTGGTGCGTGACAGCGGCGCAGGCTTGACGAAGATGTCGGGCGTGATTCCACCGCCGCCGTAGACGACGCGGCCGGTTGCGGTCGTGTATTTCTTGCGGTCCTTCAGAGGCATCTCGGACGCGCTGCCGTCATCGCTCTCGTCGGCGACGTAGTAGTCGTAGAACGAGCTGTAGTCGCGCTGGATGTTGCGTCCCGAGGGCGTGTAGTACTTCGACGTCGTGAGCGCGAGGCCGGCGCTGTACTGCAGCGTGTAGACACTCTGCACGAGGCCTTTGCCCCAGCTCGTCTCGCCGACGATGATGGCGCGATCGTGATCCTGCAGCGCGCCGGCGACGATTTCAGATGCCGAGGCGCTGCCGCGGTTGACGACGACGACCATCGGCATGTCGAGGTGCTGATGCTTACCGGGCGCGAGGTAGTCCTGCGCCGAATCGGGCGTGCGGCCCTTTGTGTAGACGATCATCTGCCCCTTGTCGAGGAAGTGATCGGCGACGCCGACCGCGGCGTCAAGCAGGCCGCCGGGATTCTGGCGGAGGTCGAGGACGAGCTTCTGCATCCCCTGACCTTTCAGCTTGTCGATCGCTTCGTCGAGCTCGCGGACGGTGGTGGCGGTGAAGTCTTTGATGCGGATGTAGCCGATGCCGGGCTTCAGCATCAGCACGTTGGAAATCGAGTTGGTCGGAATCGCGGCGCGGACGATGGAGAGCGGGATCGGCTCTTTCATCCCGACGCGGACGATCTTGATGTGGACCGTGGTCCCTTTCGGACCTTTGAGGCGTTTGACGACGTCGTCCAGCGGAAGGTCGTCGGTCGAGGTGCCTTCGACCTCGGAGATGACGTCGCCGGCGCGGATGCCGAGGCGCGCGGCGGGCGTGCCTTCGAGCGGCGTGATGACCGTGACCTGGTCATTGCGCTTCGTCACCAGGATGCCGAGGCCGTAGAACGAGCCCTTCTGGCGATCCTGCATGTCCGCGTACTCCTTCGGTTCGAGGAAGGAGGTGTGAGGATCGAGCGTGCGCAGCATGCCGTCGATCGATGAGTAGACGAACTTGTCGGAGCCGACGTCTTCCGGCGCATTGGCCGTGACGGCGGCGAGAAGATCCGTGTACTCTTTCATCCGCTTCTGCACGTCGCTTTGTACCTGCGCGCCGAAGAGACGGTTGCCGTAGAATCCGCCGAAAAGCGTCGTGCCGATGATGGCCACGGCGAGCGTCAACGAGAAGGTCCACTTCTTTGTCTGTTGTATTTTGACCATGTTTTTGATCACCTGATTTCCAGGGAAGAACTCATTATAGGCGCGGAGTATTCGACAGCCCGGCGATGTTCACGCGGCCGTATCAGTCAAGGAGACGTCGTTCATGTTCGGTTCGCTCGGCATCCCGGAGTTGATCCTCATTTTCATCGTGGCCCTGATCGTCTTCGGGCCGAAGCGCCTGCCCGAAATCGGCAAAACGCTCGGCAAGGCGATGGGCGAATTCAAGAAAGCGACCGACGACTTCAAAAACACCATCGAGCGCGAGGTGCAGGTCGAAGAGCTCAAGCAACTGGCCTCGACGACGGTCGTGCCCGTGCATGAGTCGGTATCAAGGTCCGCGCCAGTCGTGCCGACGGCGAACGGCATTCCTGCCGAACCGCCGGCGGCCATCGCCGATCTCACTCCCGAGTCCGTCACGAAACAAGATTCGTAACCGATGACGGAAACCGCAGACATCGCGTCGCCAGTCGAGGAAGAGACGCCCGACGCCGACCTTCCGAAGATGTCGTTCCTCGATCACCTCGAGGAACTGCGCAAGCGTCTGATCGTCTCGATCATCGCCATTTTCGTGGCCTTTCTGGCGTGCTGGAACTTCGCGGACAAGATCTACGCGTGGGTTCAGGCGCCGCTGACGAAGTTCCTGCCGCCGGGCGATCAGAAGCTCGCGTACACGCACCTGACTGAGCCGTTCATGGTCTACATGAAGGTGGCGTTCTTCGCGGCGATTTTCATCGCCTCGCCGATCATCATGTGGCAGGTGTGGCGGTTCATCTCGCCCGGCCTGTACAAGCGCGAGCGCCGTTACGCGGCGCCCTTCATTATCCTGGCGACGCTCTTCTTCGTGGTCGGCGGCTACTTCGGTTACCGAGTGCTCCTGCCCGGCGCCTGCGCGTTCTTCGTCGAGACCGGCCAGCGGTTCAAGCAGATGATCAAGATCGACGAGTACTTTTCGTTCGCGAGCACGATCATGCTGGCGTCCGGCGTCGTGTTCGAGACTCCGATCCTGATCTTTTTCCTGGCGCGACTGGGCATCGTGACGCCGCACTTTTTGCTGCAGAAGTCGAAGTGGGCGATCGTGCTGTCGTTCGTCATCGCCGCGATCCTGACGCCGTCGCCCGACATGGTGAACCAAGCCTTCCTGGCCGTGCCGATGATCGCGCTCTACTTCCTCGGGGTCGGCGTGGCGTTCCTCTTCGGCAAGCGCTACGACACGTAAGCAGCTTCTGCTAACCTACGCGGCCATGGAAATCCCGTCGAAAGTTTCGATCTTCAGTCGTTCGCTCGAGTTGAAGAACAAGCCCGGCACGTTGATCGCGATCAACGACACGGGCTTCTACGAGATCGTGATGGATTTCCAGGGTCGCAATCACGTCGTCCTCTTCCCGATCGCCGACACGGCCATCATCTTCAACGAAGCGCTGCCGGCGAATGCGACCGATTTCGAAGTAGAGCGGTAGGCCATGTGGCACAGACACTCTTGTCTGTGCTTCGGCAAGATGCAGCGGCTGAAGTTTTTCAGTCCTCCCGAGCCTCACCAGCACAGACAGGAGTGTCTGTGCCACACAAACAAAAAAGGGACGGCATCGCGCCGTCCCTCTCGATTTTTCGGTGAGGATTGATTACGGCTTCTTCGTCGCCGGAGCTTTTTTCGCGTCGCTCTTCGGAGCGGCGGGAGCAACCGGCGTGGCCTCGGCGGCAGGTGCCGGCGGCGGCGCGAAGTACGTTTCGTCGAAGGTCGGATGCGCGTTTTCTTTCATCGCATCGAGCGCGGCGTGGAGTTTGGTCTGCTTGAGGTTCTTCTCGATCGTCGGACGAACCTGATCGAGAGGCGTGGTCTCGTGACCTTCGACTTTGATGATGTGGTAGCCGAACTGCGTCTTCACGACCGGCGTCACTTCGCCGACTTTCGCTGCGAACGCGGCCTGCTCGAACTCGGGGACCATCTGGTTGTGGCCGAATGAGCCGAGGTCGCCACCGCGGGCGCCGGAACCGGTGTCGTCCGACTCCTTCTTCGCCAGCTCCTCGAAGTTCGCGCCCGCGAGGATCTGCTTGCGAAGGTCTTCCGCTTTGGCCTTGGCCTGCTCGTCGGTGAGATCTTTTCCCGCCTGCGCGGCAGGGCTGCCTTTCGGCGCGATCAGGATGTGGCGGGCCTTGACCTGTTCGTACTCTTTGGCGTTGTCGGCGTACGCCTTCTGGACTTCGGCGTCGCTGACAGTGATGCCGCTGTCGATCTTCTTCAGTTCGGCCGTGGCGACGAGGTTCTCGCGCATCAGGTTGAGCTGGTTGAGGACCTCGGGATCATTCTGCAGGCCCGCTTTGGTGCCTTCGCTGGCGAGCAGGCGCATGCGGAGGAAGTCATCCGCGAACTGCTTGCGACCGGCAGGCTGCGACAGCATGCTCTGGTATTCAGCCGGAAGCGTTTTCAGCGCCGCTTCGAATTCCGACTTGTGGATGGTGACGCTGCCAGCGGTCATGATGACCGGATCGGCGCTCGCCGTGGCCGTGGCTGGCGCCGGTGCGGCCGGTTTGCTCTGCGCGAACGCTGCCGTAGCGGCAAGCGCAAGCGTGATGATGACGGTTGCTTTCTTCACAAGTTCTCCTTGTTCGTTGGGAAGTCTTATTTGGACGCGGTTCGTAACGGGGGGTTGTAAGGCTTGATTCCAGCCAGCGGTGCGGCGAGCTCAGCGTAGTTTTTTCAGCGCCGATTCGATTCGCCGCACGCCTTCCTGCAGCCGCTCCATCGAAGTCGCGTAGCTGATGCGGACGTGATCGTCGCTGCCGAATGCGGAGCCCGGAATGACTGCAACCTCGGCCTCGTCGAGCAGGTAGTTCGTGAATGTCTGCGAGTCGCGCACGCCGCCGCGGCCGAAGAAGGCGCTGACGTCCGGGAAGATGTAGAACGCGCCGTCGGGGTGCGCACAGCACAATCCGTCGATGCCGTTGATGGCCGGGATCAGCCACGCGCGCCGGTCGCGATACGCCTCCCACATGCGCTGCACTTCATCGTCGCCTCCGCCGAGCGCTTCGAGCGCCGCGGCCTGCGAAATCGAGCTCGGATTTGACGTCGAATGGCTCTGAATTTTTCCGGCAGCGGTGATGACGTCGCGATGTGCGATGGCGTAACCGAGTCGCCAGCCGGTCATGGCGAACGTTTTCGACATCGAGTTGACGCAGACGATCGTCTCCGGATACTCGTCGAACCAGCGGGCCGCGGAGGCGTGCTTCGCGCCGTCGTAGACGAAGAACTCGTACGTCTCATCGAACATCAGAAAGAGATCGCGCGAGGCGCACCACTCGACGATGCGCTGCAGCTCCTTTTCCGCGATCACGGCGCCGGTCGGGTTGCAGGGCGAGTTGATGATCACACCGCGCGTGCGCTCGGTGGCCGCGGCCTGGATGTCGGCGAATGTCGGACGAAACTCATTCTGCGGATCGGTGCGCGCGAAGACAGGCGTGCCGCCAGCGAACTGCACCTGATCGGGAAAACTGACCCAATACGGCGCCGGGATGATGACTTCGTCGCCCTCGTCGACCAGCGCCAGCGTGACGTTGAACAGCTCCTGTTTCCCGCCCGTGCCGGCGATGACATTTTCCGCGTTGATCGACGTGCCGTAGCGCCGGTTGTAGCGAGCGGCCAGCGCGTCGCGCAACGCTTTCGTGCCGTTGCCGGCGGTGTACTTCGTCAGTCCGGCATCGATCGCTCGTTTGCCGGCCGCGCAAACGGATTGCGGCGTCGGAAAGTCGGGCTCGCCCGGCCCGAGGTCGACGACGTCGACGCCCTGCGCTTTCAACTCCAGGGCGCGATTCATCACCGCCAGCGTCGGCGACACCTGCATTTCGCTGACGCGCCGCGTCAACCGGATGCGTGGCTTGGTGATCACGTCGATTCCCATCAGGCGAAGCGCTCTCCGAGCGTCGTGCGCAATGCGCGCCAGGCTGCTGGAGCCTCCGGGCTGACCACCAGCCGGATCAACTCCACGACGCACCACGCAAGATATACATAAATGATCGGTCCGCGCCATGACGGCACGGCGAACTGCGCCAGCCAGAGCACGAAGAGGATCGTGGCCTCGTGCACTTTGAGCTGCAGATTCAGCAGCAGCAGAAATCCGAGAAAGCTCTGCAGAATCGTGAGAAGGATTTCGTCGCGCTGATGCGCGTCGAAGATCAGCGGCCGCAATTCTCCGGCACTGATCACGAAGAGGATCGGGATCATCGCCGAGAGGATGCTCCACTGATTGATGTTCGACGAGACCATGTTCATCAGCGCGACGTTCGCCGTCTTCACTTTGCGCGCCCAGTAGAACGCGCTCAATTTTTCGGGAAACTCGGAGAGGAACGGCGCTACCCACTGCACGAAAACGAACGTCGACACTCCGAGCGATGTGGCGATGGCCAGCATCGAATTCAGAAATGGATGCGCGGCGAAGAAAAGAATCGCGCCGCCGGCCAGAAAAAGAATCCAGATCGCCGCATTGCGCCGCTTCGGCGGCATCCTCAAAACCGTGCGCGGAACGATGCCGAGGTCTTCGAGCGCTTCCTCTTCGTCATCGCGCGGCGGGATTTTCCAGAGGATGAAAAGGTAGAGCACGTACGACGCGGTCAGCGGAATCGCATCCCAGATTGACAGCGTCCCCTTCCACCAGATGAAGGTGAAGTAGGCGATCGGCAGGAAGAGACCGAAGACTTCAACCGAGTGCTCGGCGTCGAGTTGAACGCTGATGAATTTGTGCTCGCGCTTCCAGCCGAACGCCGCGGCAACGAAGTAGATCATCGGCCATCCCAGTCCCACGAGGAGCCGCAGACTGCCGGTGAAGTTGGCGATGGCGAGGTGCGTCTGGCTCGGATCTTTTCCCGCTTGCCAGGCGATGACCGCTTCGACCGCGAACTCCGGCAGCGTCTGCAGCCACGCCAGGATCGCCAGCGCGAGACCTTGCGACATCAGAAACTGCGCTGCTTCGGCAGCCCAGGCGATGATGAAGGCGGAGAGCAGGATGCTCGGAAAGGTCCAGAGCGCGGACCACGCGGCAGCCGAGGCAGCGGTCGTCGCTTTGATGAGTTTCAGTATCATCGGCCGCCAGGAGCGCGCATTCTAATTGATCACGATCAGCAGCCGGCAGAACCCGTGGTTCAAGCGCATCCGCGAAGCGATCCGCGATCACGCCGGCGAAATCGTGATCGAAGGTCCGAAGCCGGTTGCCGATGCCATCGCCGCGGGATGGAAGCCGATCAAGGTTATCCAGCGCGACGTCGATTTCTCGTCCGCGATCTTCGATGCGCTCGCGGAAACGAAGTCGCCGCAAAACGTGATCGCGCTTTTCGAACGGCCGCGATTTGATTTGAAAACGCTCTTCGCGCGCGAGTCGTCGATCGTGATCGCACTGGATGGCGTGCAGGATCCCGGCAACGTCGGCACGATCGTGCGCTTGGCGGCGGCGTTCGACGCGAACGGCGTCGTCCTCCTCCCCGGCTGCGCCGACGCCTTCGGCCCGAAAGCGATCCGCTCCTCGGCCGGCGCAATCCTGACCGTGCCGGTGGTGAATTGCTCGATCGACGAACTGCTGGCAAATGGATGGGATGTCATCGCCGCCGATGCTCGCGGCGAAATCGCCGACCCGCCGCCGCGCCGCGCGATTCTCGCCTTCGGCAGCGAAGGGTCAGGCCTTTCGTCCGCGCTTGCGAATGTTGCAAGAACGATCGCCATCCCGATGTCGCCGCGGACCGAATCGCTGAACGTAAGCGCCTCCGCGGCGATCCTGCTGGCCCGGAGTTACCAACTCCGAACGTAGCGCCGTCGGCGCTACGATCGACGCGCGGTACACTCGAAACGATGAGCAAGCTTCTCATCGTCGGCACGCCGCTCGGCAACCTCGGCGATTTTCCGCCGCGCGCGATCGAGGCGCTCAAATCGGCGGACCTGATCCTCTGTGAAGACACGCGCCACACGCGCAAGCTCTTGACGCACTTCGGCATCGATCGACCTACCGATCGCTTCGACGATCACACCGAGGAGGAGAAAGCGCGCGGGTTTGCGGACCGGATCGCGCGCGGCGAAACCATCGCACTCGTCTCCGACGCCGGCATGCCGGTCATCAGCGATCCCGGCTTCCGCCTGGTGCGCCTCGCGCGCGAACTGGGATTGACGGTCGAGCCGATTCCCGGCCCATTCGCCGGCGTCGTCGCCCTCGTCGCCAGCGGCATCGCTCCCCTCCCCTTCACCTTCCTCGGATTCACCCCGCACCGCCGCGGCGAACGGACCGATTTCTACCGCACGCTCGCAGAGCTCGGCCACACCGCGATCGCCTACGAGTCGCCGGAACGCGTGGTCGACTCACTCGAAGACGCGCTGGCGGTGCTCGGCGATGTCGAGATCACCGTCGCTCGCGAGATGACCAAGCTGCACGAAGAGTTCCTCCGCGGCACGATCAGCGAAGTCCTCGCCGAGCTCCGCCCGCGCCAATCAATTTACGGCGAGATCACCCTCGTCTTCGCCGCGGCAAAAGCGACGGCCACCGTCGCATCCCCCGAGGAAATCGCCGCCGAATTCGAACGCCTCCGCGCCAGCGGCATGCGCCGGAACGACGCGGTGAAAGCAGTGGCAGAGAAGTTCGGGTTGAGGAAGAACGACGTTTACAAGATGCTGATTTAGCGAGATCACGCTCTCGCACTCGTTCCTCCTCCCCTGCTATCATCCATTCTCCGCCTGTGCGGCGCGCGGCCTGTGCGCCCCGGACTAACAGATCTCGAGGAGCGTGAATGGATTTCCGTCTTACCGACGAGCAGCGACAGATTCAGGAGATGGTGCGCGAGTTCGCGCTCAGCGAGATCAAGCCGCATTTGATGGAGTGGGATGAGGCGCAGCACTTTCCCACCGAGGTTTTCAAGCGCGCCGGCGGCCTCGGCATGCTCGGAGTGACGGTCCCCGAGGAGTACGGCGGGGCGGGATTGTCGTACGTTGATTACGTTCATGTCATCGAGGAGCTCGGCGTCGTCGACAGCGGCTTCGCGCTCAGCGTCGCCGCGCACAACTCCCTCGGCACGGGTCACATTTATCTTGCGGGCAATGACGAGCAGAAGAAAAAGTGGTTGCCGAAGCTGACGTCGGGCGAGTGGATCGCGGCGTGGGGATTGACCGAGCCCGGCTCCGGCAGCGACGCCTCCGGAATGCGCACCACCGCCGTGCAGGATGGCGATGATTGGGTGCTGAACGGTACGAAGAACTTCATTACGAACGCGACGTACGCCGACATCTCCGTCGTCCTCGTCGTCACCGACAAGTCCGATCAGAAGCATGGCATCACCGCGTTTGCCGTTGAGATGGATCGTCCCGGCATCCGGCCCGGCAAGAAAGAGAACAAGCTCGGGATGCGCGTTTCCGACACCGCCGAACTGGTGATGGAAGACTGCCGCGTGCCGTCGTCAAACATCCTCGGCAAGGTCGGCTACGGCTTCATCGACGCGATGAAAGTGCTCGATGGCGGCCGCATTTCGATCGGTGCGCTGGCGGTGGGCATCGCGCGCGGCGCGTACGAGGCGGCGCGCGACTACTCGAAACAGCGCCAGGCGTTCGGCAAATCGATCTCCGACTTTCAAGCCATTCAGTTCATGCTTGCCGACATGGCCACCGAGATCGATGCCGCGCGGCTGCTCTGCTATCGCGCCGCAACGATCAAGGATGCCGGCGAAAAAGTGACGCAGGCCTCGGCCATGGCCAAGTTGTACGCGTCCGAGGTTGCCGTGCGCGCGACGGAGAAAGGCGTGCAGATTTTCGGCGGCTACGGCTTCATCAAAGAGTTCCCGGCCGAGAAGTACTACCGCGATGTGAAGCTGTGCACGATCGGCGAAGGAACGAGCGAGATCCAGCGGATGGTGATCGCGCGCAACCTGCTCGCGGACGGCGCCCGGTAGCGCGCATGTCCGAGCTGAACGACCTCGCCGGCGCTCTTCGCAGCGGCAAGTACCGCGCGCTGGCGCAGGCGGTGTCGCTGGTCGAGCGCGATGACGGCCGCGCGGAACGGCTGCTGGCCGACATTTATCCCGCCACCGGAAACGCGCGCATCGTCGGCATCACCGGCTCGCCGGGTGCCGGCAAGTCGACGCTCGTCGCGGCGCTGGCGAAGTACTACCGCGCGCAGGAGAAGAAAGTGGGCATCATCGCCGTCGATCCGACGTCGCCCTTCACCGGCGGCGCAATCCTCGGCGATCGCATTCGCATGGCCGATCTCTACACCGATCGCGGCGTCTTCATCCGCTCCATGGCCACGCGCGGATTTCTCGGCGGGCTTGCGCGCGCCACGAACGACGTCGTCGATCTCCTCGATGCGGCGGGATTCGACATCGTGCTCGTCGAGACGGTCGGCGTCGGTCAGGACGAGGTCGAGATCATCCGCACCGTGCAGACGAACGTGGTCGTGCTCGTGCCGGGCATGGGCGACGACATCCAGGCCATCAAGGCCGGCATCATGGAGATCGGCGACGTGTTCGTCGTCAACAAAGCCGATCGTCCCGGCGCTGACCGCACCGTTACCGAAATCACGATGATGATGTCGCTGGTCGAGGAGCATGGCGACTGGATTCCGCCGATCGTCAAAACGGTCGCGTCGACCAATCAGGGAACAGGCGATCTCGACGCCGCGATCGCGAAACATTTCGATCATCTGCAAACGTCCGGCGAGCTCGATCGCCGCAATCGCGAGCGCGTACGCATCCGGATCGAGACGATGCTGAAAGAAAAGTTCATGGATCGGCTGATCGGCAAGACGATCACGCGGGCCGATTACGAACAGCTCCTCGACGACGTCCTGCACAAGAAAGGCAATCCGCACGATGCCGCGGAAGGGTTGCTGGCGCGCCTTTCATTCGGCCGTTGACGGATTGCCGGCTCGGTTACAATCGCCGCCCCGATGAAGTTCTCCCGCGACTGGCTTAACGATTACGTCGATCTTTCCGATCTCAGCGATGACCAGCTCGGCGTCCGCCTGACGGAGATCGGCCACGCCGTCGAATCGACGGAGCAGCACGGCGACGACACGGTTTTCGATCTCGAGATCACCACGAATCGCGTCGACGCGATGTCGCACATCGGCATGGGCCGTGAGCTGGCTGCGGCACTCGGGCGATCGCGCAAAGACACCATGGCGTCTGCATTCGCCGGCGCGACGTCATCTGCCCCGCCAACGATCCGGATCGAAGCGCCGGAGATGTGCTCGCGTTACACGGGGCTGGTCATCCGAAACGTCGCCGTCAAACCGTCATCGCCGCTGGTCGCGAAGCGCCTCGAAGAAGTCGGCCTCCGTCCGATCAACAACATCGTCGACATCACCAACTATGTGATGGTCGCGCTCGGCCACCCGCTGCATGCGTTCGATCTGGATCGCGTCAGCGGCCAGACCATCATCGTCCGGCGCGGCAAAGCGGGCGAGACGGTGAAGAGCCTCGACGGCGAGATGCGCAAGATCGATGCGGACACTGTCGTCATCGCGGACGCGCAACGTCCGGTCGGCCTCGGCGGAATCATCGGCGGCTTCGAATCGGAGATTACCTCCGCGACGAAGAACGTACTGCTCGAATGCGCCTGGTTCGAGCCGTCGATCATCCGCCGCACGGCACGCCGCCTCGGCCTGAAGACCGACGCGTCGTATCGCTTCGAGCGCCGCGTCGATCCGAACGACACGCTCGCGGTAATCACCGAAGCAGCGCGCATGATCGTCGAGAGCGGTGGCGGCATCGCCGAGGCGCCGATCGACGTCGTTGCGTCCGAGGTGAAGCCGCAATCGATCCGCATTCGCACCGAAAAACTCAACGAAGCTTCGGCCGGATCCGTCGGCATCGGATACGCGCTTGATCTTTTCCGCCGCCTCGGCTTCGACACCGAGCAGGTTCACGACGGATTGCTTGTCACCGTACCGACCTATCGCGGCGACATTTTCGAAGAGATGGACCTGGTCGAGGAAGTGCTCCGCTTTTTCGGGCTGAACAACGTGCCGGCGATGCTGCCGCGCGTGACGACCGGCGATGTTCGCCGCGAAGCGACCGACGTTGCCGAGGACGCAATCCGCGACGTGCTGGTCGGCTGCGGATTGTCCGAGGTCATCAACTACTCGTTCATTCGGCCGGAGTGGAACGCGTTGGTTTCCGACGAGAAGCCGATCGCGATTTCGAATGCGCTCTCCGAGGCAATTGCAGCGATGCGCCTGTCACTCTTGCCGGGAATGCTCGACACCGTCGTCTTCAATCGCTCCTACGGAACCCGCGATGGTGGACTCTTCGAAGTTGGGCGTACGTACCACCGCGCCGGCGACGGCGTTCGCGAACACCATCGCATCGCCGTCGTTCTGTACGGATCGATTGGAACGTTCTGGGGCGATGCGAAGCGGCCGGTCGATTTCTTCGACATCAAAGGGATTGTCGAGCAGATCGCGGCGAAGATGCACGTCGACGCGACTTTCGCCGCCTCGGATCAGCAATGGCTTCGCAGTGGCAAGCGCGCAATCGCCTGGCATGGCGATCGGCAAATCGCCAGCGTCGGATTCCTTGCCTCCGAAGTTTTGCAGGCGTTCGGAATCAAAGGCGACGTCGCGGTCGCCGACATCGACGTTGAAGCGCTGATTGCGTCGTCGAACAGCGAATGGACGATGGCGCCCGTGGCGCGCTTCCCCGGCGTGCCGATGATCCTCGCGCTCACGCACGGACGCGATCTCGAATACCAGCGCATCGTCGATGCGATCCGTTCGTTCGAGGTTCCGTACCTCCACGAGGTCGGCTTGCGCGATCGCTTCGTTCCCGCCGAATCAGACGACATCATCAAGACCACGCTGGGCATGTGGTACCAGGCATTCGATCGTTCGCTTACGCAGGACGAGATCGCCTCGCATCATCACCAGCTCGCAACGCGACTGGCGGCCATGCTGCCGGTGAAACTACTCTGAGAGAGAAAACCAACGTGAAGAAGACCCGCGAAAACGACCAGCTCACCCTTGCCGGCACCGAGGAAGAAGAAATCCTCGGGCGCCTCAACGACCGCGTGGAAAAAGCGATCGCCACGATCCAGGAACTGCGCAGGGAGCGCGACACTCTCCGCCGTCAGCTCGACGACGCCACCTCTCGCCTGCAGGAACAGGGCGATGCCGCTGAACGCGCCTCGACGCTCGAAGAAGACAACGAGCGCTTCAAGCGCGAGCGCGGCGAGATCCGCGATCGGATCGAATCGATCCTGGGGAATCTGGAAGCGCTCGAAGAAACGGAAGGCTGACTATCCGCGCAGAACACCGCGCGAGAACTTGATGAAGTAGTCGATGCCGGACACGAGCGCGAAGAGCATTACCACCCACAGCGCCAGCTCGCCGATGAAACGGAACTCGCCGAGCTCGTAGCCGACGATCAGCAGCCCGATCGCGAAGACCTGTGCCACCATCTTCGTCTTGCCGAGCGGCGAGGCGGCGATGGTCACGCCGTGCTGCGCGGCGATGGAGCGCAGTCCCGAGACTGCGAACTCGCGGCCGATGATGATCACGATCATCCACGCGCGGGCCAGTCCCAATTCGACCAGCGAGATGAACGCCGCGGACATCAGCAGTTTGTCGGCGATCGGATCGAGCAGCGCGCCGAGACGCGTCATCTTGTTGTACTTGCGCGCGAAGTAGCCGTCGAAGTAATCGGTAATCGCAGCCACGAAGAAGATGCCCAGCCCGAGGTAGTTCGAGTACTTCGTCAGAAGCACGACCACCAGGAAGGGGACGAGGAAGATGCGGAAGAGCGTCAGCGAGTTCGGGAGATTCCAGATCTCGGTGGCGACGTCTTCCGGCGGCGGAACGGCGATCGGTTTGGCGCGCTCCAGCACCGCGGGCGCGGCTTCGGTCGGCTGCATGGAAGGTTCTCGAACGGTGTTCTGCACGTGAGGATAGTCGCTTTGCGCGACTGGCGAAAGGAATACCAAATCGCTGATTGACATTCCCCAACGCGCAACCGAGAATCTCGGTCCCCGCTCGAAATGCGAAAGTGGCGGAATTGGTAGACGCGCAGGTCTCAGAAGCCTGTGGTCATTAGACCATGGGGGTTCGATTCCCCCCTTTCGCACCAACCTCTTTCCAGCGAACGCGCGTGCTAAAGTGCGCGCCAATCCAATTTCCACACATCAACAGGGGGATCCATGCGGCTTCGTGAAGCGCTTTCGGCAGTTGCTGTGTTTGCAGTCATCGCGTTTCCGCTCCACGCCGCCGATCCCGCGCAGGCACGCGCCGACTACGACCGCCTGCAGAAGTGGCAGTTCACGACCACGCCCATCACGCTGACACAGCCGGTGACCTTTACGCGCGACACCGCCACGATCACGCTCACATCCGGAACGGTTCACCTCATGCAGCCGGTATCGTCCGGCCGCGTGACCGGACTTGTATTCGAAGGCGACGGCCGGTTCACGATGACGATCCCCGACCGCATCGAAGTCGCGCAACTGCGGCGCTTCTCGCGGAAAGACGTCACCTCCGTCGACCAGAAGTTCACGCAACTCGTTCTGCGCACCTCGGACGACTCGATCGACAGGGCCTTCCCCGGCGCAGCGAAGGAGCCCTTCACGAAGAATTCGATCGCCGAGAATCGCGAAAACCACTGGCTGATCGACGTCGGCAACGACGTCGATGCGCAGGTCGTCGCCGCCATGCTGAACCCGGGCGCGCTGCAGATGACCGCGGCCATGAAGACGGCCGATTTCGACTGGCTCGAATACGACTACAACTCCACGCGCCGCGAGGAGATCCAACTCATGCATTGGGATCGCCGCACCGAGGAGGTGTGGATCAGCCTCGATCGCGCAGAGGATCGCAATCCGAAAGGCGGACCGGGCGACAGCGACATCCGCCCGGCCTCGGTCAGCCATCTCGACGTCGTCGCCGATCTCTCGAAGGGCAAATGGAACGCGCGCCGCGTCGGCATGACCGAGCAGGCCATGCTCAACGGGCACTACACGGTGCAGGAAGAGATCGCGTCGAATGTCGACGGTCTGGTGGCGCTCCGGCTCAACCTCTATCCGACGGCGAAGGACGTGACCGCGACGGATGAGAAAGGGCAGCCGCTGGCGGTCCTGCGCGACCACATCGGTGCACGCAGCGCCAGCGTCGACAACGACATCTACGACTACACGACCACGATCATTTTTCCGGCGCCGCTGAAGGCACACGAGCCGCACGTGGTCACGTTTCACTACGATCTCGAAACTCCCAACTACGCGTTCGGAAATCTCTGGTATCCGACCGTGCCGGACGCCTTCGACGCCACGACCGCGAAGCTCGAATTGCGCGTGAACAAGCGAAACGAAGTCCGGGCCATGGGGCGAAAGGTCAGCGAGACGGAATCGCCGGACGGCAGCAAAGTCTCGACGTGGCTCATCGAGCGGCCCGCGAAGATGGTGACGTTCTCTACCGCCGAGCGCTTCACCGAAGTCCCCCTCGAAATCCCCGGAGTGCCGAAGGTCATCTCCTTCGGGACGGTGACCGGCCTCGATCCCGGCACGCGGATCCGCAACGCCGGAGCGGACGTGATCAACTCGTTGCGCTTCTACGAGTTCCTCCTCGACGACAAGCTCGATAACCCGCAGATCTACGCGACCGCGATCGCGGCCGGACACGGCCAGGCCTTCGATGGCTTCCTCCATCTTTCCGAGTTCACGTACGAGGAGCATCCCGGCGCGACGGAGCTGTTTCGCGCGCACGAGGTGGCCCACGAATGGTTCGGTCACAAGATCGGCTGGAAGACGTATCGCGATCAGTGGCTCAGCGAGTCGTTCGCCGAATACGCGTCGATGATGTTCGTGCAGGCCACCGTCAAAGGCGGTGAGAAGTACTACGACGAGATCCTCAATGCCTACGACGGCATCGTGCAGGGAACGCTCGCCGGCGGCTTCAGCAAGTTCAATCGCCCGTGGCTGGTCGAGATGAACGCCAACGCCCGCGCGCGCCTCGGGCCGATCGGCGTCGGCTACCGCGCCGGCACCTCGGACATCCCGGCCGGCTACGAGATTCAGGCCTATCACAAGGGTCCGCTGGTCCTGCACATGCTGCGGACGATGCTGCGCTACAAGACGCACAGCGACGACACGTTCATCAAGATCCTGCGCGACTTCGTGAAGGAGTACAGCGGGAAGGACGCCAGCACCGCCGACTTCCAGCGCGTGGTGGAAAAGAATGCGCCGGGCGACTGGAGCTATTTTTTCGACGCGTGGATTTACGACTCAGCCATCCCCACGCTTCGCTGGAATTACAAGACGGAACCGACGGCGACCGGCGGTTCGAAGTTGACGGTGACCGTGAAGCGCAGCGGCGTGCGCGACGATTTCATGATCGTGGCGCCGGTGAAGATCGAGTTCGACGGCGGCCGGGCCGGCATCTTCTTCATGGTCATCCGCAAGAACGAGCAGTCGGTGACGCAGGAGCTCCCTGCCGTCCCGCGCAACGTGATCTTCGCGCCCGAACATTCGTTGCTCGCAAATATCCGCCGGGAGTAGAACGCGTCAGTGACTGACGGTTCTCCGTCTCGATTGCCGGACAACAACGAATGCCGTCGCGCTTTGGACGGAGCCGCAATCGTCAGAAACGCGAACCCAGAATGGCGTTGTCGTCGTCAACGCAGCCGGCGTGAAGGTCTGCGAGGTCGCGCCCGGCACTGGCCTCGAGGTGTCACCCGAGAATCCTTCGTACCACTGGAAGGAAAGCGGCGGCACAGCGCTCGCCTGAACCGCGAGTGTGATCATCTGCCCCTGCAGAATCGATTGCGACGCCGGCTGTTGCGTCAGAATCGGCGGCGCGCATACGGAGACGCGCACGTTGCCTTGACTGGCCGCCAGCGTCGCCGATCCGAGGTAGGCGGCGGTGAATAAGTGCGGCCCGGGTTCGAATGAAGTCGTGAGGAAGGTATTTCCCGACAGACCGACGGGCGACGAGCCCAGGAAAACGCCGCCGTCGTAGAAGCTCACCAGGCCCGCAGGCGTCCCCGCGGCCGAAGTCACCGTGGCCGAGAGCGAGACGAGCTCTCCCGGCGATGACGGGATGATGGATGCCGCGATCGCGGTCGTCGTCGTGGTGAAGGCCGTGCTCACCGGCGTCAGGGTTACGTCACTTCCGCCGCCTCCGGTGTAGGAAATGCGAACCAGGCTACCGTTCCCGAAAACCGCGCCCTCGGGCAAACCCAGAAACGTACCAGTGACGCGGCCAGAGCCCTGCTCGTGAATGAGCGTGATCGCGGCGTTGACGTTGGGACGAACGACGAGCTGCGCGTTTCCGAGCGCGACGTCGCCGGTCACGTTGCACGCGACAGGTATCGATCCATCCGCGATGACGAACCACGCCGGATCGCCAGTTGTGGGAAGAAAGGCCAGGCTGCCGGCGTACGACGTTCCCGCATTTCCGTGCAGGCTGAACGCGCCGCTTCCGGTCACCGTCAAATTGCCAACGTTGGCGCCGCTCAGTTCGAGCGACGCATTCGCTCCCGCATCGGATTGCGCGTCGCCGCCGAAACCGCGACCGATGACATTGATGTCGCCGGCTGTCCCACCGCCGATGAGAACGGCCCCGGCGTTGACGGTCACCGCGCCGGTGTAAGCAGAGCTGTCGGTGCCGAGAAAGCCGAACGGACTGTCTTCGATGATCGCGCCTGTTCCGCCGAGGGAGACGAAGTCGATCCGCACGGCATCGGTGATCGTCAATGTCTTCCCGTTGATGTTTGTCAGGCCGACGTGCGTCAACTCGCTGCCGCGCCCCCTCCAGGTCTGCGAATCGGCCAGGGTGATGCTCGCGAACGTCAGCTCGCCGTGGATGAGTGAGGTCAGGAATGGTACGTTGAGGACGAGTCCACCCGTGCCGAGGACGATTCCGTTTCCGCCGATCCGGGAGCCCGGAGCGTTGACCGTGATCGAATGAAACAGCGTGCCGGACGCGAGGTCATTCGTGCTGACCGTCAGCCTGTTTACGAGAATCGGGAAAACCAGATCATCGCCGGCGAGCGGCACGCCATCATCCCAATTTCGCCCGTCGCTCCAACGGTCGCTCACGGCGCCGGTCCAGGTGCGCGTCGCCGCCGCCACCGGTGAGCACGCCATCATCACCAGAAGCAGTGCGAACGCCGAACGACTGATCCGCGTCATGGAAGACTCGCCGCCGATTGTACCGCTCGTTCTCATTGCTCCTAAACGCCGCCACGGAGTAATCTTGCACGCCCCAATGCGCCCATCCCTCATCGTTGTACTTGTCCTCGCTTCCGCTCTGCCCGCCGCGGCCGCCGTCCGCACTCCGCGCGAGATTCGGCAGTCCGCATCGTCCGCACTTCCGAAAACCGGAGTGCGCGCCGAGCTGCTTCACGATCTCGACGACATGCAGAAGAAGATCCTGTCGCTGGCCATGGCCATTCCGGCCGAGAAGTATTCGTGGCGTCCGGCGCGCGGCGTCCGCTCCGTCAGTGAGGTCTACATGCACATCGCCGGCGGCAACTACACGCTGGTCAGTTTCGTCGGCGACAAGGCCATGGTCGACACGCGCTCGTTCGAACGGATCACCGACAAGACGCGCGTGCTGGAAGAGCTGCGGCGCTCGTTCGACTATCTGCGCGACTCGATCGTCAGCACGAGCGACGCGGAGCTCGACAAGCCAATCCGCATGTTCGGCAACGACAGCACCGAGCGCGCGGCGTTCATGATGGCGCTCAATCATCTGCACGAGCACCTCGGCCAATCGGTCGCCTACGCGCGCATGAACGGCGTCGTGCCGCCGTGGTCGACTGAGTAATCAGCGTTTGTAGCGCGTCGCGTACTCCGGCACAGGCACGCCGGCGGTGAGCCGGGCATCGTCGATCGGCACCGACGGCGTAAGCGCCAACGGAATGATGCCGGCCCAGATCGGCAAGCCGTAGTCCTCATCATCATCGATCGGCGGACCAGTTCGGATTTTCGCGCTGGCCTCGGCAAGCGGAATGGCCAGGACGAGCGTCTGCCGCAGCTCCGCTTCGTTCGGCGGCCGAACGTCGCGCGCACGGCCAGCGCAAACATGTTCGACGAGCGCGTCGAGAACGCGAAGCTTCTCCTCGCGATCGACGACCTCGCGCCCTTTGCCGAGGATGACGGCGGAGCGGTAATTCATGGAGTGGTGAAAGGCGGAGCGGGCCATGACCAGCCCGTCGAGAATCGTCACGGTGACGCACGCATCAATGCCATCGCGCAGCGAGCGAAGCATGCGGCTGGCGGCAGAGCCGTGAAAGTAAAGCGTGTCGCCGACGCGGGTGTGAATGGTCGGAATGACCACCGGCGCACCGTCGACGACGAAGCCGACATGGCAGATCAGCGCCTCGTCGATGATGGCGTTGATGACGTTGCGATCGTAGTCGGCGCGTTTCGGCAACCGTTTGACGGTCGTTCGCGGCGATTGCAGCGAGTCGATTTGTTCTAGTACAATGTCGCTCATATGGTAGTACAAACGTACCTCAGCGGAAGCACTGCCGTCAAGATCGCCGCAAGCGCGGAGGCTGCCGTTTCGTCGGGGAAAATCGCCGCAGGCGATCGCCTGCCTCCCGTCCGCGATCTCGCGAAACAACTCAACGTCAATCCGGCCACCATCGCTGCCGCCTATCGGCTCCTGCAGGAACGCGGCATCGCTTTCGCCGAGGGGCGTCGCGGCACGATCATCCGTGCGGCCTCTCCCGCTTCGCCACCGGTGCCCGTGACGCTTCCACCGAACGTTCGCGATCTCGCCTCCGGCAATCCCGCGGCCGATCTCGTCCCGAACCTGGCGCCGTTTCTCCGCAAGCTGGATGGAACTCCGCGGCTTTATCGCGATGAGCTGAACGATCCCGAACTGGTCGCTCTGGCCCGCAAACAGTTCCACGCGGACGGCGTTCCGTCCGATTCTGTTGCGGTGGTCAGTGGCGCGCTGGACGGCATCGAACGCGTACTGCGCGAACAGCTTCGCCCCGGAGATCGCGTTCTGGTCGAAGACCCCTGCTTCACCGGCGTGGCCGATCTTCTCCACGCGCTCGCACTCGTCCCGGTTCCCGTCGCCATCGACGACGAAGGTCTGCTGCCCGCCGCCATTCAACGCTCGCCAGCGGCGCAAGCGATCATCGTCACGCCGCGCGCGCAGAACCCGACGGGCGCCGCCTTCGCCGAACGCCGCGGACGTCAACTTCGAACGATCCTGAGACAGCGTCCCGAGCTCCTCATCATCGAAGACGATCACGCCGGACCGGTAGCCGGCGCGCCGTACGTAACACTCGTCGACAGCGCGCGCGGACGGTGGGCCGTCGTCCGTTCCGTCTCGAAATCGCTCGGCCCCGATCTCCGCGTGGCGATCATGGCCGGCGACGCGCGCACGATCGCCCGCGTCGAAGGGCGGCAAACCCTCGGCATCCGCTGGGTCAGCCACATCCTGCAGCGCCTCGTCGTCGCCTTGTGGAACGACAAGAACGTGCACAAGCAGCTCGCCCGCGCCGAGCGGACATACACGCAACGCCGCATGGCGCTGATCGACGCGCTGCGCACTCACGACATCGACGCTCACGGCGCTTCGGGACTGAACGTCTGGATTCCGCTCCCCGAGGAGAGCGCAGTCATCCAATCGCTGTTTCAGCGCGGATGGGCTGTTGCTGCAGGCGAGCGCTACCGGATCAAAACGCCGCCCGCCATTCGCGTCACCACGGCGTCGCTCGACACTCAAGACGCCCATAAGTTCGCAAACGATCTCGCCGAAGTGCTGCGGCCTGCGCGAAGAACCGCGGCGGGAAGTTGAAGATGCACAGAAGCAGTTCTACGATGACGTCATGACCATTCAAATCGACGTCGCGCAACTCGGCCCGGCACTGGTAGAGGATCTGTCGCAAAACGGCGGCGAGATCACCTTGACCCGCGACGGGAAGCCCGTGGCGAAGTTGGTGCGGGTGGAAGGCAATTCTGCCGCTCCGTCGAACGGGGAACGCGTGCTCTACAAAGGCGAGTGGATGAGCGCCGCTGGAGCGGAGCGCGAACGCGCGATGGAACGCTTCCACGGCTCGGTGAAGATTCTCGGCGATATTGTGTCGCCGATCGATGACGTTGAGTACGACGCTCTCAAGTGATCGTCATCGATACGCACGTCCTGGTCTGGTGGGCGACCGCCGGCCGCGATCAACTCCCCCTCGCAGCAAGGAGAGCGATCGTCGATGCAGATTCCATCGCTATTTCGGCGATTACCGCATGGGAGATCGGCATTCTGTCGGCTCGCGGCCGGATTGACATCGGTCCGCGGCCGAACGATTGGCTTCACGAAATCATTGACGCCAATAGCCTCATTGTCCTGCCCGTGACGATTCCAATCGCCGCTCTCGCCGCGGAGCTTCACGAAATCCTCCGCGACCCAATCGACTGCCTCATCGCCGCCACTGCCCTCACCCACGGAGTTCCGCTCGTCACGAAGGACGAGCGGATTCAGCGCAGCGGTGTTGTGGCCACGATCTGGTGACTAGGCCTCGACCAACTGCTTCGCGAACATCCCAGGCGTGTATGCGGTGACGTGGCCCGTGAATGCCGAGGCGGCGACGGTGAGGGGGGAAGCGAGCCAGAGTTTGCCGGGACCGCTGCGGCCTTTGTAGTTGCGGTTGATGGCGCTGATCGTGACCTGTTCGGAATCGTCAGAGACGCCGGGACCGCAGCCGATGCAAGCGCCGCAGCCGGGATTGAGGACGACCGCGCCGGCGCGTACGAACGTGTCGAGCAGACCGTTCTCGCGGGCGAACGTCTCCACGGCTTGTGAGCCGAACTGGATGTAGAACTTCACGCCGTCCGCGACTTTGAGGCCCGCGTCGACCGCTTCCTTCGCTACCTGATGGTAGAAGAGGAAATCGTCGACCTTGCCGGCGGTGCAGGAGCCGGCGTAGGCGATGTCGATCTTTGTATCCTCAAAATCCTGGACCAACGCCCCGTTGGTCGGATCGGACGGAATGCCGCGGTCGGGATCGCCGGGATGGGCCACCATCGGCTGGATCGTGCCGAGGTCGATCGTGTGGATGCCGCCGGCGTATGCGGCGTCGGGATCGGGAGCGACGGCGCGCGCTCTCAGCGACTCGATATCGACGCCCGGACGCATCGCCGCGATCCAGGCAAACGTTTTTTCATCCGCTTCGATGATCGCCGTGCGGGCCGCGCATTCCGTGGCCATGTTGGCGAGCGTGGCGCGTTCGTCCAGCGACAGCGAGCGCAGGCCGGGGCCGGTGAACTCCATGATGCGATCGAGAGTCAGTTGCGGTTTCGCGTAGTGCAGCAGGATGTAGAGCATCACGTCTTTGGCCGTGACGTTCTCGCGCAGCATGCCGGTCAGCTCGAAGCGGATCGCCTCCGACACCTCCACCTGCGTGAAACCGGAGTGGACGAGGTTCGCATACTCGGTGGCGCCGACGCCCCAGGCCAGCGCATTGTTCACGCCGCCCATGCAGGTGTGGCTGTCGGTGGCCTGAATGAAATCGCCGGGATCGATGATGAACTCGCGCGCCACCTCGTGGCAGATGCCGGGCGAGATGTTATCCGTCGCTGAAAAGTCGCGGCAACCCGTGTGCTGCTGAAACTCGCGCTGCAGATCGCGCAGCGTCTGGATCTTGTCCATGAACGGCCGCATGCGCGCCACGTCGTCGGCGTAGATGAGGTGATCCTCGAAGACCGCAAACTTCTGCGGATTTTTGATCGTGTAGTCCGGCCCGTACTCCTGTTCGAGGAAGTAGTGAACCTGCGCGGTCGTGAACTCGTGCGTGTACCCGCCGTCCACTTCGACGACGACTGCGTCGCCCGGTTTGACGTACGCCTCCTCGCCGGACTTTCTTCCGACCACGTGACGCGCCAGGATTTTCTCCCCCATCGTCATCGGCCGCTTGGGCGTGTTCGGAACCGGCACCTGCAGCTCGCCGCGTTCGACCGCCTTCGCGAACGGAAAGAGTCCGCCTTCTTTGATGATCAGTTGCGTGATGGCGTCGTAGCCTTTGCAGAATTCGTCGATGTCCAAACCTTCACCGGCCTGGAGGCGCTCCAGCATGGAGTGGTTCGCCATCAGCAAGCCCTGATTGATGTTGTTGCCGGCGTGGATCGGCGCGAACGACGCCGCCACGGCGATGCGGATGCCGCTCCACACCTCGCACTGCGTCGCCGTCTCGCGCGAGCTGCCGACGCCTTTGCGGTAGCCGCTGACGATGACCTCGAAGTTGCCGTTGATCAGCGCGTCATGCTCGAAGAGGCGCTTGCCGTCGACGATGAGACCGGCGTACGCATCGCGCGCGATGTCTTCCGGCTTGTGGCTGAAGCAGACCCAGGCCGGCGTCATGGCGTCGGTGTTGATGTCGTCGAGCAGATCGTCGACGGACAGGTCCTTCATCTGCAGGTCGAGCTCGCCGCGGAGTTGCTTGCGGATCAGCTCCGGGTCTTTGGTGAGGAAGAGGACGCGTTTGCCGGGCGTCAGGCGGATGGTCTTGTCAGGTTTCATTGAATTAGTCGATTAGTAGATTAGTGGATCAGTAGATCAGAGGGTCAGCAGGTCAGCAGGTCAGCGCAAGCCCTGCATGAAATGCGCTCACACCTCTAATCTACTAATCCACTCATCTACTAATCCACTGATTTCTGACATGATTCCGACCCATGCTTGCCCCGGGCACGCTGCTCGGTCCGTACAAAATTCTCATGGCCATCGGCGCGGGCGGCATGGGCGAGGTGTATCGCGCGCATGACACGCGGCTGCAGCGCGACGTCGCCGTCAAGGTCCTCACGCGCAATCTCTCCGCCGACGCCGACGCGCTGCGCCGCTTCGAACAGGAAGCGCGCGCGGCCGGCATGCTCAACCATCCCAACATCCTGGCCATCTACGACATCGGCGACGAAGACGGACTGCACTACATCGTCTCCGAGCTGCTGGAGGGCGAATCGCTGCGCGCGCGCATCCGCCAGAGCGCCATCCCGCCGCGCAAGGCGCTGGATTACGCCGCGCAGATCGCGCGCGGACTGGCCGCCGCGCACGAGCGCAACATCGTCCATCGCGATCTCAAGCCGGAAAATCTTTTCATCACCCGCGACGGCCACGTGAAGATCCTCGACTTCGGATTGGCGAAGCTGGCCGGGCCGCGCATTCCGAACGCAACCCCTGGCCTTGAGCACGAGCCGACGCTTCCCGCGACGCCGACCGAGCCGGGGCGGCTCATGGGCACCGTCGGTTACATGGCTCCGGAGCAGGTGCGCGGCGGCAGCGGCGACAACCGCTCCGACATCTTCGCCTTCGGAGTGATCCTCTACGAGATGTTGGCCGGCGTTCCGGCCTTTCGCGGCGAGTCGCCGATCGAGACGCTCAACTCGATCCTGAAAGATGATCCGCCCGATTTCATCGAGCTGAACGTGCGCGTGCCGGGCGCGCTCGACCGCGTAGTCCGGCACTGCCTGGAGAAAAATCCCGACGAACGTTTCCAGTCCGCGCGCGATCTTGCCTTCGACCTCGGCTCCCTCTCCGGCCTCACCAGCCAGGCCATTTCCTTTCGTCCGATCTGGCGCATCCGTCCGCGCGAAACCGTCAAGCCGCTGGCGATCGCGCTCGCGCTGCTGGCGGCGGCGGGCTTGGCATACATCGCCGGGAAACATCGCGGCACGCAACCGCCTCCGACATACAAACGGCTCACCTTCCGCAGCGGCACGATCTTCAACGCCCGCTTCTCGCCCGACGGCGAGACGGTTTTCTACGGCGCGCGATGGAACGGGAAGCCGATGGCCATCTTCTCCGTCCGCGCCGACTCGCCGGAGTCGCGCGACCTGCAACTCGGCGACGACACGGATTTACTCGCCGTTTCGCGCACCGGGCAGCTTGCCATCTCGTTGCACCGTCACGTCGTCGGATATCTCCGCGAGAGCGGAACACTTGCGCAGGTTCCGATTGCCGGAGGCGCGCCGCGGCCGATCCTCGATGACGTCGAATTCGCCGACTGGTCGCCCGACGGCCGCCTGGCCGTCGTACGCACGGTGGCCGGACGTTGCCGCCTCGAGTTCCCGATCGGCAACGTCGTCTACGACACCGTCGGCTGGATTGCGCATCCGCGCTTCAATCCGTCGGGCGACTCCATCGCCCTTCTCGATCATCCGTTTCTCAATGACGACCGTGGTTCTGTAACGCTGGTCGACGTCGCCGGCAAAACGCACCGCGCGTTGACGAAAGAATCGCAGAGCGTGGAAGGGCTGGCGTGGTCGCCGGATGGAAAGGAAGTCGTCTTTTCATCGGAGGAAGGCAGCAACGCGCGCGCGGTCACAGCAGTCACATTGAGTGGAAAACAACGTTCCGTCGCAGCGAGTGCCGGCCCGCTCTGGTTCCACGACGTCGCGCCCGATGGCCGCATGCTCGTGTCGCGCGAAATCGTCCGCGCCGGCATCGTCGGCATTCATGGGAACGCGCCGCCGGTCGACCTCTCCTGGTTCGACTACTCCGTCGTGCGCGACCTCTCCGCGGACGGCAAGACCATCATCTTCTCCGAATCGGGCGAAGCGGGCGGCGCGATCTTCGGCGTCTACCTGCGCGGCATCGACGGCTCCCCCGCCATTCGACTCGGCGACGGCACGTCCGAGGGGTTGTCGCCGGATGGAAAGTGGGTGTTGTCGATTCCGCGCAATCGAAATCCCGCGCAGATCATGATGCTGCCCACCGGGACCGGGCAGCCGCGCCAGATCACGCACGACCGCATCAATCATCGCAACGCGCGCTGGATGCCCGACGGATCGCACATCTTTTTTCAGGGAAACGAAGAGCGGCAGGCGCCGCGGCTCTGGATTCAGGCGCTCGACGACAGCGCGCCGCGTCCGATCAGCCCCGAAAACGTCACCGCGTCGCAGGTCACGCCCGACGGCCGTTTCATCCTCGGCCGCGCGCCGGACCGCAAGTTCTATCTCTATCCGGCCGTCGGCGGTGCGCCGGTCGCGCTTCCCGTGCTGAAAAATGGAGATGTCCCGACGCGCTTCTCTGCCGACGGCCGTTCGATCTTCGTGGCCACCTTCGGCAAGATCCCGGCGATGTTGTACAAAGTCGACCTCACCACCGGCGCGCGCACCGAATGGCGCGAAGCGATGCCCGCCGATCCCGCGGGCCTCATCAACGTCGGTCCGATTCTCGTCACACCCGACGGCGCGACGACCGTGTACAGCTACACGCGGCTGCTGTCCGACCTGTACATCGTCAGCACTTCGGCGGACCATTAGACCGTGCCGCAGATCGTCTTCCTCTCCCTGTTCTTCGGGCTCGTCACCGGATTTCAGAACGTCAGCTTGCGCGTGGACGAGGGAGTGAAATCGGTTCGTATCGAGCTCGACGGACGCGAAGTAGGACGGATGACGAGCGCGCCATGGTCGGCTCGCGTCGACTTCGGCACGGCCCTAACGCCGCGGGAGCTGACCGCGATCGCGTACGACGCTGACGGCAAAGAGATCACGCGCATCGCGCAGGTGATCAACCTGGCGCGGCCTGCCGCGGAGTTGGAGATCGTCATCCGCCGCGACGGGCAGCGGCCGGTGGAAGCGGAACTGGTCGGACGGCACCGGCTGCACAAGCTCCCCTCGGGCGCCAAGCTCTCGGTCGACGGAACCTCCATCCGCCTCGGACGCGACTTTCGCGCGCGGCTGCCGCAGCTCGACACCGCGCATCCACATGTCGTGTCGGCGGAGATGGAATTCGAAGATGGAGAAGTGGCGCGTCGCGACATCGTCCTGTCGACCGCATTCGCGCGATCGGTGGCCTCGGAACTGACGCCGATGCTGGTGATGTCCGAAGGCAGTCGCGCGGACACGATTCCGGACGCCTGCTTCACTTCCGGCGGCAAGCCATTGAAAGCGACCGCGATCGAAAAAAGCGACGCGTTGGTTGTGATGGTTCGGGATCCGGCAACGCGGCCGATCGTCAGTGCCGCGGCGCAGTCGCGATTTGACGCGGAGACGGCCGAACGGATTCTCTGGCCGGTCTCGCGTCCGATCAACGCGCCCGGAGAACCGACCGCGATCGCATTTCCGCAGTCGGTCAATCACGGAAAAACGGCCAACGTCTCGTGGCTGTTGACGCAGCGCCTCGCGCCCGTACCTGCGGCAACGGAGCCGCGGCAATTCGCGGATGCCGTGGCCGTCGCGGCGCTGGCCACTCTCGACAAAGGGCATCGCCGCGCCATCGTGCTCGTGCTCAGCAAGTCGCCCGACACCAGCCTCTACTCTGCTGCCGTCGTTCGCCGCTATCTCGACGAAGTGGGCGTGCCGCTCTTCGTCTGGTCCGCCGACGGGCCGCGGGCTGATCTCGCCGCCGCGTGGGGCCGCATCGACGACATCTCCACTCCGGCCGGAATGGAGGCCGCCGTGAATCGGCTCAACGCGTCGCTCCAGGCGCAGCGCATCGTCTGGGTGGCCACAGAGCCGCTGATAGTACTGCGCGCCGAGGCGACGACAGCGTGCGGATTGACTCCGGTTGCGCATCGGCAGGCGGCAAATCCATAGAACGAGGTAAAGGCATGAAACGTCTCGTCATTGCAGCATTCGTCGGATTCAGCGCCGCGGCATCGCTGGCGCAGGAAGTCGCGGAATCGATCGAGGTGCGCGTCGTCAACGTTGACGTCGTCGTCCGCGACCGCTCCGGAAAGCCGGTGACGGGCCTGACCAAAGCCGACTTCGAAATTTACGAAAACGGTCAGAAGCGCGAGATTACAAATCTCTCCGAGGTGCGTGCGCCGGGTGCGGGTACCGAGACAACTGCAACAACCGCGGCACCCGCGCCTGTGACGCCAGCCGAGACGCCGGTCGAAGTTCGTCCTCGCAACATCGTCATGTTCGTCGACAACTATTCGCTCGAGCCGTTCCGTCGCGACAAAGTGCTGCAGTCACTCGACAAATTCGTCGAACGCCTTGGTCCGCAGGACCGCGTCATGATCGTCCTCTGCACCCAGAAGACGACCGTCGTCACGCCGTTTACCAATGACCGCAACGCCATCCGCGCGGGCGTGGAGACGGTCAAGAAGAGTGGAAATCCATTCAATCGCGTCGTCTCGCTCGACCATCTCAAGCAGACCGTGAACGAATACATCTCGCTGGCGAAGGAGCCCGGCGGCAGGCTTTCCTGGAAGGATGCGTATTCGCACGCCACCTCGGACGTCGAAAGCCATGTCGAGGAGGAAATCTTCAGCGCGCGCAACACGCTGGCCGCCCTGGGCCAGATCACCGCGGCGCTGACCGGCATGGAAGGAAAGAACGTCATCATCTTCGCCGGCGCGCACCTTCCGGAGAAGCCGGGCGTCGAGTTGTACCAATGGCTCTACAACGCCTTCTCGACCTACATGCCCGGCCTCACCTTCGGCGCCGAAAGCATCAGCGGGAAGACGGGATCGATGCAGCACTTCTCGATCGAAGAAGCAGCGAAGCAGGCCAGCGCCAACGGCGTCGCGCTCTACATGATCGACGCCGCCGACTCACGCGACTCCGGCAGTGCGGAAACGACCGCGGCGCCGGATCACGTCGAATCTTTCCTGACGTTCACCAACACGGCGATGGCCTACCAGACGCTGGCGCGCATCAGCGGCGGCCTGGCCATCACGAACACGAGCAACTTCGACTCCGCGTTCCAGACGGTCGCGAACGATCTCAACTCCTACTACTCCATCGGCTTCAGACCAGGCGACTCGTCGGCGCAAGACCTCCGCAAAATCGTCGTGAAGATGAAGAATCCCGAGTATCGCTTCCGCGCGCGCGAGACCTACATTCCGAATGCGAAACCGGCGCAGGACGAGATGAGCACGCGCGTCATCGCCAACCTTTACACGACCGACGCGCGCAACGCCTGGGAGATCAGCGTCAAGCCGGGCGCGCCGCAGAAAGACGGCGCCGAGTATCGCGTCCCCTTCGAAGTGACGATGGCTCCGACGATAACGCTCGCACCGGAAGGCGACCACCTCGCCGGCAACTTCACGGTCTTCGTCGTCGTCGGCAATGGCGAGAACACGTCGAAAGTGATCCGCAACGCGCATGCGGTGAAGGTTCCGGTGGATGCCGAGGACGATTTTCGTGAGAAGAAGATCACGTACAAGGCCACGATCACCATGAATCCGGGCGACAACGTCCTCTCCGTCGCGGTGGTTGATCAGGCCAGCAAGATGGCGGGATTCGCGCGGGCGAAGGTCGCGCTACCGTGAAGAAATCCTGCAGCGCGGCGAGCGCGCTGCAGGAGGACCGCAGTTAACGTCCTACCGTGAACTCCGCGCGGCAACCGTTGGAAACCCAGATGCCGTTCGCGTCGTAACCCCAGGTCTTCCCTTCCACGCAGCCGGAATCGCTGAGCTGGCGGGAAAGCGTCACGCCGTGCAGCGTATTCGCCGAGCAGTGATGATTCATCCCGTTCGGCGATTCGCACGTGATGGTCGTTAACGACGACGTCATCGGAGGCATCGTCGTGTTGACCGTGAACTCCGCGCGGCAGCCGTCCTTGACCCAGATACCGTTGTTGTCCCAGCCCCAATCCTTGTTCAGCACGCACGAATGCTTGCTGATCTGGCGCGCGAGCTGGACGCCGTTCGCCGTCATTGCCGTGCAGCGTTTCGTGTGGCCGGGAATCGATTCGCACGTGACGGTCTGCATCACGCCGTTCGGAAGCTGCGCCGAACCGCCGCCGACGAGGAACTCGGCTCGGCAGCCGGCATCAACCCAGATTCCGTCGTTGTTACGCGTCGTGCCCCACGTCTTTCCGCGGACGCAGATGTCCTTGCTGATCTGACGATTGAGTGTGACGCCGGTCGCGACGTCGGCCTTGCAGGTGTGACGAACATTGTTCAGCGACTCGCAGGTGAGCAGCGTGCCGTTGGTCTGCGCATTCGCGGCGAACGCCGCGAGAATCAGGACTGCTGACAGAAGCACAATTCTTCTCATTTGCTTTGTCCTCCTGTCGCGGTTGCAATGCGGCTCGCGTTCCAAAAACGGCGGCCTGAACCGCGCAGAACGGCACGCAAAATGCCTATTATTTGAAGTATGAAAACAGCCATGATCGCAGCTCTCATGCTCATCGCCACCGCCGCGTATGCACAAGACAATGCGCGAGTTACACCGGCACAAACGCCGCCCGGACCGATCCTTCAGGTCGTCCCGAGTGACGACGCCAGTAACCACGTCGACGTCGAGGTCGGCGCAGTTCGATTGACGACTCACAGCGGCCGCTATACGTTCGCGTATCTGCCCGTGCTCGCGCCGCTCCAAGGCACCGCCTTGCGTCCCTCGATCGAGATGCCGAATGCGCTCGCGCTGACCGGGACGTCGATTCCATTGCGTCCGCATACGCGGCCTCGCGGATTCGTGGATATCCGTTAACCGATTTTTTGTAACCGTTGGAGCCGAAGCAGCGTCACAATGCCATGATGATGAGGAACCGCACCGCTCTGCTGCTCATCCTCCTCGTAACCGTTGCGACGCCGCTTCTGGCTGACGATGCGCCGAAGCCCGACTATTCGCAGGACGCGCTGTTCCGTTTCTCGCGCGAGTTCGTTCTCCATCCGCAATCGAAGGTCGGTGATTTCGACCTCGGCAACATCGGCGCCGTCAACGTCTACAAGTACGGCATCCACGGCAAGTTCAATTACCTGCCGTTCCTGGCGCCGTTGATCGGTACGCGCCTCGTGGACGTGGCCACGGTGCCGAACGCGTTCGCGTTGACGAACACGCCAATCGCGCGCTCGATGCCGTACGTCCCCGACGAGCTGGCCAGTTCCCCCGGCGTCCGCCAGCAACTCAAGGTCGTGCTGAAACTCCTCGGCGAGTAGCGCTCAAGCGGCAGCGCCCGACGATGACGCTTTAATCGCCTGTTTGCTGGCCGAGCGAATCTCGACCATGCCGTTGCGAATGCGGACGTCGTAGCAGCGCGCCGGATACACAGTCGGCCCGTTGACGATGTGGCCGTCTTCGAGCGCCAGCTCGGAGCCGTGCCACGGACACTGAATCGCGTCGCCGACCAGTTTCCCTTCGTCGAGCGGACCGCCGAGGTGCGGACAGGTGGCGCTGAGCGCGAAGATGCGGCCGGCACGTTTCACCAGTACGACGGCGGTGTCCTGCACTTCGACGCGCGTCGGCGTGTCGTCGCGAAGGTTTGCCTCGGCGATGACGGCGCGGAAATCCTCCGGCTGCGTCGCGTCCGGCGTGGCCGTGTGGTCGACGCCGATCTGTTCTCCGAAAACGAGGTGCCCGCCGAGGTAGGCCGAGGCGTTGGCGACGGCGAACCCGAGCATCGACAGTGCGATGCCGGCCGAGCGCTGTTTCTTCCCTTTGCGCATGAAGTACGACGTCGTATACAGCGCGGTCGCGGCAACGTTCAGCAGGCCGTGCATCAGGCCGATCGTCTTTCCGCGCCCGTCCGTTTCCGACCAGTCGGTCACGCCCGTCACCGCGGATCCGACCGCGCCGAGGAGTCCGAATCCGATCGCGAAATCGGCTCCGGCGCGGAGCTCCTTGCGCGCGCCGAGTCCGTCGAGCGCATCGAAAATCATGGCCAGCGTCCATGCGCCGACCGGGATGTCCGTGAGTACAGGATGGAGCGGATGACCGAGCCACGTTCCGTGCAGCGCGTTCTTGATAGTGCGGCCGGCGTCGCCCGGAAAAAGTTCGTGGATGGCTTTGGAAATCGGATCGGCAGCCGATTCCAGCCACTCCTGTTTGGCGATCGTGTCGAAGATGATTTCGTTGCTCATGCGCGCGGTACGCGCAAGAGCAGTGCCCGATCACCGCTGATGCTTGCCGCAGAAATAGGTCGTCCTGCCGAACACGACCGTGCGCTGGATCGTGCCGCCGCAGCGGGGACAGCGATCGCCTTCTTCCCGATGCTTCGTGAGCCAGCGTCCGGGGTAATCACCGCCGCGCGATTTGAACGCGATCGCCTCTTTGAGCACGCCGCGGATGCCGGTGAAGATCGCTTTGACCTCGGCAGCCGTAAGCGCATCGACCGCGCGACGCGGATGAATCGACGCGCGGTACAGCGTCTCGTCGACGTACAGGTTCCCCATCCCGGCGATGATTTCCTGCGTCATCAGCAGCGCCTTCACCGCCCCGCGCCGGCCATTGAGGATTCTCCGAAATGCCGATAGTCGAAAGGCGACATCGATCGGATCGGGCCCGAGGCGATGCTTGGCGATGAAGGTGTCGGGATCGGGCGTGACATCGACGACGCCGAAGAGGCGCATGTCGTCATACGCGAGCCGCGCGCCGTTCTCGAATTCAAAGACGACGCGCGCGAATCGCGGCTGATCGGCGTCTTCACGATAGTAGTAAAGGTCGCCGCTCATGCCGAAGTGAAGATGCAGCCACGACGCGCCGGCGTCGGCGAAAAGATGCTTGCCGTGACGCCGGACTTGCACGAATTCATGTCCGACCACCGCCCGCGTCAACACCGCAGTGCGTACGCCGAGAATCCGCTCATCGAGCACGCGCACGGCGGAGACGCGCTGACGCAGTGCGTGCTCTGCGAAGTAGCGGCAGTAGAGTTCGACCTCGGGTAACTCAGGCACGGTGGGAAGTGTACGATGTGCGGATGGCTCGCGTTCCTGACGCTGACGTCGACCAACTCGACCGCTCCATCCGCGCCGTGCTCGATGCGCAGGCGAAAAAATGGGGCGCGCCGTTGCTCAATCACCGGATCTACGCGCGGCGTCCGTCGATTTTCAAAGGCGTTCGCATGATGTGGAGCGGCCTCGAGGTCTCCGGTCTCATCGATCGGCGCCTCGTGGCGATGATCAATAGGCGCGTGGCCTTTCTCAACGGCTGCGAGTTCTGACAGGACATCAACGCTGCGGTCGGCAGCGAACTAGGCATCGCAGACGAAAAGCTCGTGGCGTTGGCTGATTGGGAAGCATCGCCGCTTTTCGACGACGTCGAGCGCCTCGTCCTCGAATTCGCCGATGCCATGACCATCACCGGCCGCGAAGTGTCGGATGAACTCTTCGCACGCGTGCAAGAACGCTTCGACGACGACGCGATCGTAGAACTGACGGAAACCGTCGCCTGGGAAAACGCCTCGTCGAAATTCAACCGCGCCTTGCGGATTCCATCGCAGAAGCTCTGGCTGCGGTCTTAGAAATCAACGCGGCAGGGTATTCAAGGCTCAGTGTTGACTGAGCCTTGGGCAACCAGCGCCGCCGGCCGTGCCGGCTATTTCTTCTTACGCGGCTTCGCGCCCGCCCACGTTTCGGCCAGCATCGAGACCATCTCTTTGATGTTGCCCGCATCGGACAGGACCACGCCGCTTTGCGACGCTGCTTCGATCAGGGCGCGAATCAATTCCGCACGCGAGATCGCAAAGCCAAATTGCAACCGGATATCGACCGCGATGCGATCGAGATATGCCACATGCCGGTCAAGAAGGACAACGGTGATTTTGGCCCATGTATCCGGTTGCGTGACTACGGGCCGTTCTTGTTCGCGTTTCGTCATGCAGGAGATTGTAACGCGCCAACAGTAACAATCGTTACTTATGGCTGTTACTGCTCGCTGACGACCACGCCGTCGCCCTCGAAACGGATCTTGAATCCAGCCTCGCCGGCATTCTCGATCATTACGTTTTCGAGCGATTTGTCGTCCATTACCGTCGGGATCACATTGCCGGTCCATGCGACCAGCGCATTGGAGGAAATCGACAGTGGATATTCGCGCGTGACGCGAAGCGTGAGCGGCTCAATGTGAGTTGAAATGGCCAGCGAGCCTTTTCCGAAAATCTTTACCGTATCGATCTTGCGCTGATACGTGCCGTCGTAGATCGGCTCGACGCGATAGGTCAGCGTGTCTTCGAGCGCCAGCAGATTACTGCCTTCGACGTAGATGAATTCCTCGTTGAGATCGAGCAGGAAGGTCTTGCGGCCTTTCTCGTAAACGAAAATCTTCCCCTGCCCTACCGCCTTGACCAGAGTCTGCGCGGTCGTGCCGAGGAGTCCTGACTCGGCCACGAACTTCAGATTGCCGGAGTAGCTCGAAACCGTCCCGCGCTTCACGTGCACACTGCGGCCGAAATTGATCTCGAGGAATCCGTTCTCGTGCAAAGTGAAGGTCTTCGACGCGCCTTCGATCTTCTTGCCGAGGTCGAGCCGCTTCTCCTCGGCCAACTGCGTTTCGTCGACGGCGTCCTGCAGCTTGCGGGCGGCGGTGTGGGCGGTGTCGATGACCCGAGGGGCATCGGCCGGAGTGGCGATCGCGCCGGGCTGCGTCACCATCGGCTTCACCATCTGCGCCGCGCGCGCGTCGGTCAGCGGCACGATCTTCTGCGTGATTTTCTGCGTGTCGCGTTTTGGCGGCGCGGGAACGGGAGGCGGCGGCGCGCCGGGCGGCCGCATCTCGGCTTCGACTTCGCGCACGATCTTGTCGGCGCCGGCGAAGCGAAGATGCTCGAGCGCCAGTCCGTACTTGCGGCGCTGGCGGTAGAGCAACCCGAGGTAGAGATGCGACTTCGCGTAGTTCGGCCGCAACTCGATCGCGCGCAACAGGAACTGCTCCGATTCGTCGAGCTTCCCCTGTTTGAAAAGGATCAAGCCGAGGTTGGAGTGCAGGATGAAGACGTTCGGATTCTCGAGCGCCAGCCTGCGATAGATGACCTCAGCCTCGGGGAACGCATTCGTCTTGAAGTAGACCAGGCCGAGGAGATTGAGGACATCGGCATCGTCCGGGCGAAGCCTCTGCGCGTTCTCCAACTCGCGCCGCGCCTCGGCGTATCTAGCCTCCTGAAAGGCTTCACGCCCGCGGTTGTAGTGGAGAAGAAAAACGCCCTGATCGAACGGCGGGGCGACAGCGGGATCGCGTTCGGGCATTCGGTGGCCGATTGTATCAGCGGCTCAGTTCGTGCCGAGGTAGCGCATGCCCGGAAGCATGGCCACGAGCGGCTGCGTGGCCGCGCCGAATCCGCCGGTGAGCTTCCGCCCGCCGCGCCGTCCCGCAAAACTGGTGGCCTGCCCGTAGGGCGTGCCGTAGTAGACCGTGAGCGCGCGTTTGACGTACGTCATCGTCTCTTCGTACGGCGGAATGCCGCGGTATTTGGCGACGGCACCCTCGCCGGCGTTGTACGCGGCGAGAACCTGGCGGACATCGCCGCGGTATTTCGCAAGAAGGTCCGCCAGATTGTGAATCCCCCCGCGGATGTTCTCCTCGGGATCGAAGACGTTGCGCACTCCATACTGCCGTGCGTTCTCCGGCATGAGTTGCATCAGCCCGCGCGCGCCTTTGTTCGAAACGCAGCGAGGGTTGAAATCGGATTCGACCTGGATGACGGCGCGGACGAAAACAGGATCGACGTGGTACTGCGCCGCGTAGCGATCGATGTAGGCATCGAAGCTCGAACGGCGGTCGCGCTGCTTCGCCCACCAGTTCCAATCACTCCCATGCTTCGACGCCGGCGAACCGAAGTTGGAGATGACTTTCGTCCCATCGCTCTTGATGATGAGATGCACCTGCGCCTGCATGGAGACGGCGACAAAAGTGATCAGGAAGATGGCGGCGCGGCGCATTGGAAGGGAAATCGTAGCACGCTGAGCCGTCACTTCCTCGTCCAACGGTCGGCGTCGCGAACGCGGTACTTGTTCATGGCGGCCGCGAATGCATCGTCGAGATCGATGCCGAGGGAGTTCGCCATGCAGACGGCGACGAAGATCAGATCGCACAATTCTTCGGCGACGTCGCCCTTCGCCTCGCCGCTTTTCGGCTTCTTGAAGCCAGCGTCGTGACTGAGCGCGCGGGCCAATTCACCGAGTTCCTCCGTCAACCGCGCCAGCATCGACAGCGGCGGAAAGTAGCCTTCCTTGAATTGCGAGATGTAGTCGTCGACTTCCTTTTGGACCGGCGCAAAGCTCATCAGTGAAGTTTTGCACAGCCAGCCCCCGAATTTTGGTCTATGATGGCGCCACACTTAAATCGAATAATCGCCGGACCGACCGCTGGACGGACGTGTAGAGCATCGGCGCCGGCGCTTCGAGGAGGACCGACTATGGATGGCCTCTTGCGCGCTCTGATCAAGACGGTGCGCCGCCGCGTTCGCGCCGACGAAGAGTTGACCGTCGAAGCGGTGACGAAGGAGCTGGGCTACACCCGCCAGTACGTCTCCGGCCGATTCCATCGCCTCACCGGCCGCCTCCTCAGCCACTTCCTCAAAGAGAAGCGCCTGGAAAAAGCGGCTCGCCTGCTCAAGAACGGCAACATGCGCGTCTCGCAGATCGCCCGCCGCTGCGGCTTCGACTCGGAGAACTACTTCCGCCAGCAATTCCGCGAACGCTTCGGGATGTCGCCGCGCCAGTTCCGCGCCAACGGAACGCTGCGCGCGCTGACGACGCCGAAGGTGACGGTGCAGCCGCAGATGGCGTGAGAATTTCTCAGCCATCCCGAGCCTCACCAGCACAGACAAGAGTGTCTGTGCCACACTGGCTTTCGCCAGTAGCAACATCTCGCTTACGGCAGGATCAATGTGGCACAGACACTCTTGTCTGTGCTTTCGCAAGGTTCAGAAGCTGCTACTGCTAACCGTGGTCGAATCCAGCCTCGATCCACAGATATCGCAACGTGTTTGCGTCATGCGCGCGCGTGACGGCGACGTGGTGGACGAAGAGGAGCAGACGTCGCAACAGCGAGTGCGGAACTCCGTTTTTTTCGAGGTACTCGCGGTGCGCGGCGACCGTGTCAAAGCTCATCGAGCGGAGGACGTTGTTCAGTCGCACGACCGTTCCCTGCACGCCTAACTCACCGCGGCGGAGAAGATGGCGCCGATGGAAGAGCCGCAGCTCGCCGTCGGTGACGCCAATGCGCAGCGGTTTGCCGGAGTACATCGGGATCGAGCGGATGCGAAATCCCCAGGCGTTTTGCGCGCGCATGGCGTCGGTGATCTCGCGGGCGATGGCGTCGTCGACGATCTCGCGCTCGCGGACGATCAGCAGCCAGTCGTCGGTCGCCGCATCGACGGCACGATTCAATTCCGCACGATGTTTTGATAGCGGATCGTCGAATGGAACATCGAGCACGAGCTGCTCGAGATGCTCCAGGTACGGCGTGAGCGCGCTCAGCTCCTCGGCGTGCACATGACCGAGCGTAATCACGCCGAGGCGCACTAATCCTCGACTTTCTCGTGAATGCGAATGATGCGCGACGCCTTGCCGGTGGTCTCGTCCACTTCGATCATCGCGCCGGAGAGTCGAATGTCGCGCTTCGCGACCTCCAGCTTCTTCGGTGTGTTCATGAGGAATCGATAGAGCACTTCATCGGGACGGAATCCGATGACCGAATCGTACGCGCCTGACATCCCGACGTCAGTCTGGAACGCAGTGCCCAGCGGCAGGATGCGCTCGTCGGCCGTCGGCACGTGCGTGTGTGTCCCAACGACGACGGAGACGCGGCCGTCGAGATGGCGTCCCATGGCCTGCTTCTCCGACGTTGCCTCGCAGTGGATATCGACGACGATGACCTTCGCGGCGTCGCCGATCTCTTTCAGCTCACGATCGACGACGTAGAACGGGTTGTCGCACGGCGGCATGAATACGTTGCCCATCACCTGCACGACCGCCACGTTCACGCCGGCCGCCGTCTGCCGGATCACGCGTCCCTTGCCGGGATTGGCTTGCGGATAATTCGCCGGACGGATCACGTGCTCGTAGTGATCGTAGTTGTCGACGAAATCCTTCTTGTCCCAGATGTGATTGCCCGAGGTGTAAGCGTTGATCGGGAGTTCCGACAGCTCCTCCATGATCGCCTCGGTGACGCCGAAGCCGCCGGCGGCGTTTTCAATATTGACGATCGTGAAGTCGATCTTCTCGCGGTCGACGACATGATTGAGTTTCTGATGCAGCGCCTTCCGGCCAGGCTGGCCGACGACGTCACCGATGTAGAGGATGTTGATCATTTCGCGTAGTCGACCGCCCTCATCTCGCGGATCACCGTCACCTTGATCTGACCGGGATACTGCAGCTCTGCTTCGATCTTGCGGGCGACGTCTTTCGAGAGCCAGATCGACTGTTCGTCGGTGATCTTCTCGGCGTTCACGATGATGCGAAGCTCGCGGCCGGCCTGGATGGCGAAGCTCTTCGAGACGCCGTCCATCGAGTTGGCGATTCCTTCGAGACGCTCGAGGCGATGCACGTAGTTTTCGAGGATCTCGCGCCGCGCGCCGGGACGCGCCGCGGAGAGCGCGTCGGCGGCGTTGACCAGGACCGCTTCGACCGTGGTCGGATCGTAGTCGCCGTGGTGGCACTCCATCGCGTGGATGATTTCGCGCTTCTCGTCGTACTTTTCCAGCACTTGGCGGCCGAGCTCGAGATGCGTTCCTTCCATCTCGCGGTCGATGGCCTTGCCGATGTCGTGCAGCAGGCCGCCGCGTTTGGCGATCGTGTCGTTGACGCCGAGCTCGATGGCCATCAAGGCCGCGAGCTGCGCAACTTCCAGCGAGTGCATCAACACGTTCTGACCGTATGACGTCCGATAGCGCAGTCTGCCGAGGAGCCGGAGCACTTCGGGGTGAATGTCCGTGATTCCGAGCGAGAAAGCAGCGGCCTCACCTTCTTCGAACAACTTCTGGTCGAGCTCCTGACGGACTTTCTCGACCAGTTCCTCGATTCGGGCCGGATGGATGCGGCCGTCCTGCATGAGGCGTTCGAGCGAGATGCGGGCGATCTCGCGGCGGATCGGATCGAAACCGGAGAGGATGACTGCTTCCGGCGTGTCGTCGACGATGAGATCGACGCCGGTGGCCAGCTCCAGCGCGCGAATGTTGCGTCCTTCGCGGCCGATGATGCGGCCCTTCATATCCTCGCTCGGGAGATCGACGACCGACACCGTGTTTTCGGCGACGTAATCCGAGGCCATGCGCTGGATGGCCATGCCGAGGATCTTGCGGGCTTTGAGGTGGCCCTGCTCGTTGGCCTCGGTCTCGATGCGCTTGATGATCTGCGCCGCTTCGAGCTTGGCGTCGTTCTCGATGCCGCGGATCAGCTCGCGCTTCGCTTCGTCGGTGGTGAGGCCGGCCACCTGTTCGAGCTTGTGGCGCTGCGCTTCGATCAGCTCGCCCAGCTCCCCTTCGCGCTGTTCCAGCGTTTTCTCGCGATCGTTGATGGCCCGGTCGCGCTTTTCGACCTCGGCCATGCGCGAGTCGAGCTGCTGCGTTTTTTTGTCGAGGTTCTCTTCCTTCTGCTGCAGCCGGCGCTCGCTGACTTTCAGCTCGTCGTTGCGCTGCTGAGACTTCCGGTCGAAGTCCGACCGCATCTGCAGAAGTTTTTCTTTGACCTCGAGGTCGGCTTCCTTGGTTTTCGACTCGGCGGCCTTGCGGGCGTCCTCGAGGATTCGATCGGCATTCCGGCGCGCTTCGTCGAGCAGCGCGGCGCCGCGCTTGCGGGATACGGCGGCCCAGATGGCGGCCAGCACCACTGCCCCGGCCAGCCCGATGAGCACTGCAATCACATAACCATTGATACTCAAAACTACACCTCCCCAGTCGGGAGGCTTGCGCGCAGTCGCGAGGAAATTCGGAGGACCCCGCCTGAGCCGTGTGTAGGATTCTTACTTGAACCTGCCGAAACAGGTGGGCGCTCTACCCGTGCCGTTTAGGCTACCGTCTCCATATCCCGAACGGTTGCCCATCCGAGACGACGGCATGCACGCGGCGCGAAGACGCGAGCACCCGGAAGTAAGAAAAGCATCGGTTCAAGAGTTAGATCGTTCATCACGAACTCTGCAGGGACTCCGAAAACTGCTGTCTGAAAAACTGTGACTCAGGTGATGATCTTCCCGAGCCGTTCCGACATTTCCTCTGTTTTCTCGATCCAGATTCCGACCGCGTTGTTGCGTTCTTTTCTGTAGCGGGAAAACTCATCGGCGATATTGAGAGCCGCCAGGATGGCGATTTTCATTGGGTCGACCGTGGCAACCTTCGCCGCGACCTCGCGCATCCTGGAATCGACGAACCGCGCAAGCTCCGTTAAATAGTTCGGGTCTCCCTCTCCACGAACGTTATACGTCTGACCAAAGATCTCGACGGAAGTCGAGTCGTATTCACCGTCCATCGGAAAAATTTACCAAGAACGCGCGGATTATAACAGGTGAATCGGGAGTGGGGAGTTGGGTGTGGGGAGTGGAGAGGCAGACTTCGCGATTGCCTTGCTCGCTCTGCTCCCACTCCCCACTCCCTACACCCTACTCCCTTCGTTACCCATCCTGCATCCCTCCCTTTTGCATGAAAACCGCACGTTGATTTACGCCTCATTACCGCCTACATTGATCTCGCGACTTCCCCATGGCCGTACTTGCCCGCCGTCTCACCACGCAGTTCCAGCTCCTCGAAGCTCCTACGATCCTCAAACCGGCCATTTCTCCACAGATCGTAGAATCCGAGGCTCTTCGTAACCTTCGGGCGACTCTCGAAGCGTCGATTGCCGCGAAACTGACCAGCGGTTCCGAGCTGGTCCGCGCCGTGGCCCGTCAGCGACGCGAAGAAATTCTGCCCACCACCATCCCGCCGCTCGATGCGCTCCTCGGCGGCGGACTGGCGCGCGGCAAGATGACCGAGATCGCAGGCCGCGGAACGCGCTTCTCGATCGTGATCGCCACGCTCGCCGCGGCGACGAGCATCGGCGAGGCAGCGGCGCTCATCGACGCCAGCGATTCGTTCGATCCGCAGCTCGCCGAAGCTGCCGGCGTCGATCTGCGCCGACTGCTGTGGGTGCGTCCGCAGACGATGAAAGAGACGGTGACCGCGGCCGAGATGACCGGCGCGACCGGTTTTCAGCTCGTCATCATCGATATGGGATCGCGCCGTCCGCCTGGCCGCCGCGTTCCCGATGCGGCCTGGGTGCGCCTGGCGCGCGTGGCGGAGTCGCACGGCGCCACGATCCTCGTCTCCGCTCCATACGCCCTGACCGGCACCACCTCGGAAGCGATGATCCTCGCTCACGCGCCGCGCCCGCGCTGGCTCGGCCGCGGCAACGCGCCGCGCGTCCTCGCCGGCGTCGAGACGAAACTGAAACTCGAGAAGCATCGCCGGCTCCGTCCGGGACAGACGACGACCGTGTTCTTTCAATGCGAAGAAGCGGTCGGCTCGACGCAAGCGGCTGTCATGACCATCCCGACAGCCGACACCCGACAGCCGACAGCCAGGGCGAAAGCATCATGACCCGCCTGGCCTGCTTCTACGTCCCGATGTTCGTCCTCGCGGCGCGCCTTCGCAGCGAGCCCGATCTGCTCAACGAAGCGGTCGGCATCGTCGAAGGCAACGGCAGCAACGCGCATATCGTCGCCGCCACGCGACGCGCGCGAAAAAAAGGAATCCAGCCCGGCCAGTCGCTGGCGCAGGCGCGCTCGCTCCTGCCGAAGCTCATCGCCCGCGGCCGTGACGCCGAATGCGAACGCACCGCGCAGGAAGCACTACTCGAAGTGGCCGAGACGTTCTCCCCGCGCGTCGAAGACGCCGGCGAAGGCGTGGTCTTTCTCGACGTGACCGGGATGGAGAGACATTTCGCTGATTTCGGGAGTGGGGAGTCGGGGGTCGGGAGTCGGAGCGATGAAGAAAAGGTCACGCCGGCCATCTCCGACACCCGACACCCGACACCCGACAGCCAGAACTCCGAGATCCGTCTCGCCCGCGCCGCGCTTCGCGCGTGCGACGCCATCTCCCTCCCCGCCCGCGTCGGTATTGCGGCCAGCAAACTGGCGGCGCGCGTCGCCGCGGAGCTGCCGAAGTCGCCGATCGTCGTGGCTCCAGGCGAAGAAGCGACCTTCCTCGCGCCGCTGCCGCTGACGCGTCTCTCGCCCGAGCTCGAAGCGGCGGCCATGCTGCAGCGGTTCGGGCTCAGCTCGATCGGCGATCTCGCCAAACTGCCCGAGAGCGAAATCGCCAGCCGCCTCGGCGAGGTCGGACGCGAGCTGCACTGGGCCGCGCGCGGCATCGATCCGCGTCCGCTCATGCCTCGCCCACTCCCGCCCGAATTTCGCGAAGGGATGGAGCTGGAGTGGCCGCTGGTCGCGCTCGAACCGTTCCTCTTCATCGCCAACGCCGCGCTCGACCGGCTGTCGAAGCGGATGGAGATTCAGGGCTTCGCCTGCAAACGGCTCGAATTCACGCTGACGCTGGATCCCGAAGGCTACGACGCGCGCGGCATCGACCTGCCGGCACCAACGCGCGACGTCAAAACGATGCTGACGCTGATGCGTCTCGACCTCGAGAAAACGCCGCCCGGCGCACCGGTGGTCGGCTTCTCGTTCGTCGCGCATCCCGACCGCCCGCGCCGCGCGCAACTTTCGCTTTTTGGTCCGAGCGCCGTCTCGCCTGAAAAACTGGCCACGACGATCGCCAAACTCGTCTCCATCCTCGGCGACGGCCGCGTCGGAATGCCGATGACCGTCGATGGCCATCTTCCCGAACGCTATTCAATCAATGTTTTCTCACCGCCTCCCCCACCCGACATGAAACGGACTCCGGCACGCGCGCGCGGTCTGCTCGCCGTCCGCACGTTCCGGCCTCCGATTCCAATCGAAGTGACGACGCGCGAAGCCGAGGGGGATGACGTGCAGATCGCGTCGATCCGCAGCATCGCGGACTCCGCGCCTCCATCTCCGGCTCCCAACGCGCGCAATCGCATCGAAGCCGGCGCGAAGGTCGAGATCGGCGGCACGGTGCGCATCTGTTCCGGTCCGTGGCGCATCGAAGAAGGCTGGTGGAGCGATCGTCCGGACATTCGTGAGTACTGGGACGTGGAGCTCGAACGCGGCGGCGTTTATCGCGTCTTCCGCGGCGGCGCGACGGAATGGTTCGTCGATGCCCGATACGAAATGTAGGTGACCGATGAAAGACATCCAGGGACGTGCATTCGATTTTGCCTGCAGCGTGGTCCGGCTTCACCGCACGACCACGGCCACGAAGACCGCCGAGCCGATGCTCGGCGAACTGCTGCGATTCGGCCTCTCGATCGGATCGATCCTCGAAGAAGCTGAGTCGATCCACGACAAAGCGGACTTCATCGCCCGCTGCCGCATCTCGCTCCGCGAAGCCCGCAAAACGCTCTACTGGCTCCGCCTGCTCGACGCGACGCAGACGATCAAGTCGCCGCGATTGGCGCCGTTGACGAAAGAAGCGCGCGAAATCGTGGCGTCGTTGTCCGCGATCATCAGGAACGCGAACTTGCCCAAGTGACTACGTAATGTAGAGAAAAGCTGAATGTTGAATGTTCAATGTTGAATGTTCAATGTTGAATGGAGGACCGGATGGCTGGTCAGTCAATCCAGGATCGATCCTATGAGTTCGCGTGTCGAGTCATTCGACTCGTCGATTACATCGGCCGGAAGTCCCTTGTCATGCGCACGATCGCCCGGCAACTTCTGCGCTGCCGCCACGTCCGTAGGAGCAAATCTCGAAGAAGCGAGTGCGGCGCAGAGCAAGCCCGACTTCATTTCGAAATGCAGCATCGCCGCGAAAGAGGCGCGCGAAACGCGTTACTGGCTGCGACTCTTGATCGCTGCAAAAGGCGTCAGCAAGGAAAGACTCACTCCACTCATTGAAGAGTCGGACGAACTAGTTGCCATCCTGACGACGATTCTGAAGAAAGCCGCGACCTCTTCGAACCGTGGCCATTCAACATTCAACATTCAACATTGAACATTCAACATTTCCGCCTTCCGTCCGGCGCGCGAAAGGAAAAAGCGAGAAGCCGCCCCTGGCGCATCGTCAAATCCCCGCGACCGTATGCCGAGATGCGTGCTGCGAGCGCGTTTTCCTTTCTCGACGGAGCGAGCCTTCCCGAGGATCTGATCTTCAACGCTGCGCAGAAAGACATTCCGGCGATGGCGCTGATCGACACCAACGGCGTCTACGGCGCGCCGCGGTTTTATGGGGCGGCGAAGAAGGCGGGAGTGAAGGCGATCGTCGGCGCCGAGGTCGTGATCGACAACGATACGGCCGTCAAAGGACTCAAGCTCACGCGCATGGATGCGGCGCGCTCGAATGCGCGCGAGGCACGGCTCACGCTGCTCGTCGAGAATCACGAGGGATATCGCAATCTCTGCAAACTGCTGACGGCCGGCGCGCTGAATCGGCCGAAGGGCGAAGCGCGGTTCACGTGGGACCTCATCGCGCAGCATGCGGCTGGATTGCACTGCATCACCGGCGGCGATGAAGGTCCGATCGCGCATGCGCTGAGGAAGGGCGGCATCGTCGAAACCGAAACGCTGCTTCACAAAATCAGCGGCATCTTCGGCGGGCGTACGCATGTCGAGTTGCAGCGGCACCACCGGCGCGATGAAGAGCATCGCAACATCGCGCTCGTCGATCTCGCGCGGCGATTCCGGCTGCCACTCATCGCCACGAATGGCGTCCGCTATGCGCGTGCCGAGGACAAGGAGCTGCACGACATTCTCACGTGTGTGCGCGAGGGTCGCAACGTCGACAACGCCGGTCGACTCCTCGGCGTCAATCGCGAGCGTTACATCAAAGGTGCGGACGAAATGGCCGCGCTGTTCGCCGACTTGCCCGAGGCGCTCGATGGCGCGTGGACGCTCGCCAACACGCTCGATTTCACGCTCGCCGACCTCGGCTACCGCTTTCCCGACTATCCGCTGCCGGAAGGCGAATCGCCGATGTCATTTCTGCGCAAGATCGCATGGAATGGCGCCACGATGCGCTTCCGGCCGTTGACGGCAAAGGCACAAGCGCAGATCGAGAAGGAGCTGAACACCATCGAGAAGCTCGATCTGGCCGGCTACTTCCTCATCGTCTGGGACATCGTCCAGTTCTGCCAGCGCGAGAAAATCCTCGTGCAGGGACGCGGCTCCGCGGCCAACAGCGCGGTCTGTTACGCGCTCGGAATCACCGCCGTCGATCCTGTTTCGATGGAACTGCTGTTCGAGCGATTTCTGTCCGAGGAGCGCGGCGAGTGGCCCGACATCGATCTCGATCTTCCCTCGGGCGATCAGCGCGAACGCGTAATCCAGCACGTCTACAAAACGTACGGCGTTCACGGCGCGGCGATGACCGCAAACGTGATCACCTATCGCGATCGCTCCGCCGCCCGCGAAGTCGGCAAAGCGCTCGGCTTCTCGCTCGAACAGGCCGACAAACTCTCGAAGACCCTCGGCACCTGGAACTTCGGCGAGATTCGCGAACGCGTCGAAACGATGCCGGCGGAGCTCGAAGGCGCCGGTTTCGATCCGGCCGATCTTCGCGTGCAGCACTTCATGCGCCTCCAACTGCAGATCCAGAATCTGCCGCGGCACCTCGGGCAGCACTCCGGCGGAATGGTCATGGCCAAAGGACGGCTCGACGAAGTCGTTCCGCTGGAGCCGGCGGCGATGCCGGGCCGTGTCGTCATCCAATGGGACAAAGACGATTGCGCGGACCTCGGCATCATCAAGGTCGATCTCCTCGGCCTGGGCATGCTCGCCGCGATCGAGGAGATGATCCCGCTCATCCGCACGAACGAAGGGATCGACGTCGACCTCGCGCACCTGCCGCAGGATGACAAGCGCGTTTACAAAATGCTGAACGAGGCTGACACGGTCGGCATGTTCCAGGTCGAGAGCCGCGCGCAGATGGCCAGTCTTCCGAGAAATGCGCCGGCGAAGTTTTACGACATCGTCGTGCAGGTGGCCATCATTCGTCCCGGCCCGATCGTCGGCGGAATGGTCAAACCGTTTTTCGACCGCCGGCAGGGAAAAGCGCCGCTCGAATATCCGCATCCGTGTCTCGAACCGATTCTCCGGCGAACGCTCGGCGTCCCACTGTTCCAGGAGCAATTGCTGCGCATCGCCATGGTGGCGGCCGACTTCACCGGCGGCGAAGCGGAGGAGTTGCGGCGGGCGATGGGATTCAAGCGATCGATGGAGCGGATGGCGGAGATCGAGAAGCGGCTGCGCGCCGGGATGGCGAAGAACGGCATCGACGGGCCGGCGCAGGATCAGATCGTGAAGTCGATCACGTCGTTCGCGCTCTACGGCTTCCCCGAATCGCACGCGGCCAGTTTTGCGCTGATCGCGTATGCAAGCGCGTATCTGAAAGCGCATCATCCGGCCGCGTTTTACATCGCGCTACTCAACGCGTGGCCGATGGGTTTCTACCACCCGGCAACGTTGATCAAGGATGCGGAGCGGCACGGCGTGACGGTGTTGCCGATCGACGTGAATCACTCCGGCTGGCACTGCCGATGGGAACGCGGCGCCGTCCGCCTCGGCATGAAGTTCGTGAATGGACTGCGCGCATCGGCGGCTCGCGCGGTCGAAGACGCCGCGCCGTTCGTCTCTGCGGACGATCTCGCCCGCCGCGCAAACCTTCGCGGCGATCAACTCACGAAACTCGCCTACGCCGGCGCACTCGCATCCCTCGGACTGCGGCGCCGCGCGGCGCTATGGCAATCGGCGCAGGCGGCGAAACCGGCCGGTGATTTGTTCGAAGGTCGTGAAGCCGCCAAATCGAGAGTCCCTCTCCCCGCGTCTTCTGGCGGGGAGAGGGAGACACGAAGTGCGGGTGAGGGGCGGTTCGCGCAGCCTGCGCAAGCACCGCCCCCTCATCCGCCTTCGGCACCTTCTCCCCCGGCAAAAAACCGCCGGGGGAGAAGGGCTCTCGATGAGAGATCTTCGATATCCCCTCTCAAAGAGATGTCGCCAGCGGAAGAGACACTCGCCGATTACGACGCCACCAGTCTCACCGCCGGCCCTCACCTGTTCACGCACTTCCGTCCGCAACTGACGCGCGACGGCGTCTACACCGCGATGCAACTCAAGAAACTGCCGAATGGAAAACGTGTGGCCACGGCCGGCGCAGTCATCGTGCGGCAGCGGCCGGGAACGGCGAAAGGATTCGTCTTCCTCACGCTCGAAGACGAAACCGGGATCTCACAGGCGATCGTGAAGCCCGATCTCTTCCGCGATCATCGCGCGCTCATCGTCGGCTCGCCCGGATTGATCGTCGAAGGGATCCTGCAGAATCAGGATGGCCAGTGTTCCGTGCGCGCCGACAAGTTCTGGACGCTGGACGGAATCAACGACATCGTCAGCCACGACTTTCATTGAGACGCGCCGTCACGGCCGGAGCTTCATCGTCGGGTCGCCGAAGAGAATCCACGACTTGCGAACGTCCGGATCGGTCGCTACGAACTTCGCGCGTGCCACCGCCTGACCGAGCGTCAGGTTGGGAACACTGAACAGATTCGAGAAGAGCTCATGCCCCATCAGCGCTTGCTGATCCGGCTCCGTCAGCGTGGACGATGCCCACACCGCAACCGCGCCGCCGTTCGGCGCCTTCATCAATGCCTCGGCAAGGCTCAGCGTGTAGACGTCGTGGAAATATCCGTTCAGGCAGTTCAGCGCCACGACGACCGGCAGTCGATCGCCGTTGGTCAACGCCATCGCATCGGACGATGAGAAGACACCGTTCGCCCAGATTTCAACCGAGGCGTGGCCGATGTAGGTGACCAGAAGAGAGCCGCTGTTCATCGCATCGACGATGTCGCCCTGCGCATTGGACGTGTGCGCGAAATCGATCATCTGACTGGTCATCGTCGATGGCAGTTGATGCGAAAGCGATGCGCCAACCGCCGCGAAGTCGAATTCCGGCGAAGAATCCGCGACGAAGAGCGCCTTGCTCGCCCACGGTCCGGCAGGGGTTCCGCGCGAGGCGATCTTTCCGATGACCAGCGCGGCCTCGGCGGGCGTGCGGACGGGAATGCGGCCGACCGGGATGTCGGCGATTCCGTCATCGTTGAAATCGGTGAACCAATCGTCCGACGCGGTCCGCAGCAGAAGAGTCCTGACGAGTTTCGTCGGGACGTAATCGAAAGTGCCTGTGCCGAGGTAATTGCGAGGATCGACGCTGGCATCACCGAGGAGCAGCACCGCGGACGGCGCATGTTTCCAGCCCGAGGCGAGCTTGCAGAACGCGCGGATCGCTTCCGGCGAACGAATGCCGAAGTTGAATTCGTCGTAGAGGTCATCGACGTCGATCACTTCTGTCGGAGTCCCCTCGGCATCCCGCACCGACTTCAGCGTCGCGGCGTTGGAAAGGAACGATCGATTGCTGATGATGTAGAAGCTCGCGGCGGCGTTCGAGCCGTTGCTGTTGCCGTTCGTATCGTTCCACGATGACGGCGCATTCGCGGCCAGCTCGGGCGGCGTCAGGACACGCGAGCTGTCGACGGCCATGATGGTGCGCGTGCCGCCGGCGGGCGTGGTGAATGTTGCGGCGTAGCCGGACTGCGGATCGGCGGCGACGGCCGTGCGAAGCTCGACCGGACGCTGCGCGTCGGTGACGTCGAACGCGCGCACGCGGTTGGAACCGAAGCCACCGATGGTCACCAATCGTCCGCCGGCGAGATTCACGTCGAGCGCGCCATTGTCGGCGCGAAGAAGATGTTGATAAGTCAGACGCGTTTTCGCGAGGACGCTGACGTCGTCGTACCCGTTGAGCGACATGAGCGTGACGTTGTTCGTGCCGGCGATCAGCCACGATTGCGGAACGTTGAAGGTGAACGAGGGCTGCTCGACGCCGAAGAGCGCGACAGCGCCGAGGCTGTGGCCATTGAATGCAACGTCGATCCGATGCGCCATGTCGGTGCCACCCTGGATGACCAGTTCGAGTGTGGCGTTGCCGTTGTACGACGTGTCGACGTTCGAGACCGTCAGCGGTTCGTTCACGGGATCGATGGTGATGAGCGCGCCGAAGAATGCGTCCGCGTCGTCGCTGTTCACGATCGACGCGAAGATGCCGCGCATCACGCGCTCATACGTGAATGCAACGCTGCCGGTGATCGGACTGCCGCCGCTTGCTTTTGAAACCGCGATGCGATTGCCGGTGCCTTTGCCCGCGCGAAGCCAGTACGTGCGCGCGCCGGTGGAAAGCGTGTCGAGCGGATAGCCGTAAAATTCGATGGCGTCGTTCGCGTCGAACTTCCCGTCACCGCCATCGTCGACGACGATGGACTGTTCGTTTCCGAGCATGAAAAGCGAGATCGCGCGGCTGTCCGAGCCCGGATCGAAACCGGCCGCGGTCATCGACGCGCGCGTCACGCGCTGCCACCCTTCCTGCAACACGTAGATCTTCAAACCTGCCGAGGCAGCGAGATCGAGCTGCTGCTTGTACTGCGCCGCGGTGGCGGAATCCTGCGTCTTCGCGCGCGCGGCGCCAAAACCATCCGGCGAGGCGAACACCGAGCCGTTCACGCCGAGCCCTGTAAACGGCGGAGGTGCGATGCCGAGGGAAACGGGGCGGTGCATCGCGAACTGCGCCTGCGTTGAAAGCGGAAGGAAAGCGACGACAGCACATGCGATTGCTCGCGTGGCGGTTTTCATCACGACGTTCACAAGCACCTCGCGCGTTCGAAGAAAGAGGGGCCGCCCAAATGGGCGGCCCCTGGAAAGTACTTAGCGCAGTTTCATCGTCGGATCGCCGAAGAGGATGTAGCTGCGGCGAACGTCGAGATCTTTCGTCGCCTGCTTCGCCTTCAGAATGGCGTCGCCGATCGCCGGCGAAGTCGCGCTGAAGATCTGGCGGTACAGCTCGACGTTGACCAACAGTTGCTGATCGGGGGACGTAAGGGCTGACGAAGCCATGACTCCGATGGCGCCGCCGTTCGGACTCTTCAGCAGCGCCTCGGCGAGGCTCTCCGTGAACATGTCGTGGAAGTATCCGTTGAGGCAGTTCATCGTCACGACGAACGGCAGCTTGTCGCCGTTGGTCAGAACCGCGGCCATGTTCGAATCGAAGACGTAGTCGCTCCAGATTTCCACCGAGCCGTGGCCGAGGTAGTTCGTCAGGAGCGAGCCGCGATTGAATGCATTGCGGATTGCCGAGGTCGGATCGCTGTTCGTACCGATATCGATACGGTCGGTCGTCAACGACGACGGCACGACGGACGCGAGCGCGTCGCCGCCTTTGCTGAACGGAACCTCGCCCGGACGATCGGCGACGATCTCAACCGTCTTCGCCCATGTGTCCGTCGGAGGAGCCGTGCGGCGCGCGAGCTTGTTCGCCACGGCCGCGGCCTGCTCGGCCGTCTGCACCGGCAGGCGTCCGATCGGGATCGTTGGCGAATCATCGTCCTTGAAGTCGACGAACCAATCGTCGGAAGCGGTCTTGAGATATGCCGTGGGAACGAGCTTCGTCGGTACGAAGTCGATATTCGCGAAGCCCATGTAGTTGCGCGGATCCCACGATGCGTCGCCGAAAAGGATGACGTACTTCGGCGGCTTCACCCAGTTCGTGGTGGCCTGTTTCAGCATGGCCTTGATCGCCGCGGGGCCATGGGCGCCGTAGCTGAATTCGTCATAGACGTTCTGCACGTCGACGACCATCGTGGTGATGCCCTGGGCTTCGCGAGCGGCCTTGAGTGTGTTCGCGGCCGCGGTGAAATCCCTGTGCGTGATGATGACCAGGTCCGCCTTATTGCTCGTCGCGTTCAGTTTCGACGGCTGATTGAGCAGGACCTGTGCGGGCGCCAGAACGCGATCATCCGCAATTGCGAGCAGCGTGCGCGTGCCGCCGCCGATCGTAGTGAACGAAACGGACTTGGTCCCGTCCGTGGCCGAGGAGACATTCACGGCCAGTTGCACCGGCGCCTGTAGATTGGTCAGGTCGATCACCCGGATCGCCGAGGCATTCGCGGTGAATCCGGTCACCGTACCGGCCGTCGCGCCGGGCATCGTGAACGAAAGGGCGTTCGACTCGGCGGCGTACTTGTGCGGATAGAGGATGCGCACGTAGTCGACCACGCTTACGTCGTCGTCGCCGCCGGTAGCAGTCAGCGTCAGGTTGTTGTCGCCGGCCACGAGCCACGATTGCGGCACCGAGAAGCGCCTGACGTCGCGGACCTGACTGCGGTAACGGATCGGTCCGAGCTCGTGACCGTTGAACACTGCCGAGACCACGTGATCGTAGTTATCGGTCACGCCCTGCAGCACGATCTCGAGCGTGGCATCGCCGCCGCTCGGATCGATCTTGCCGACCTGCAGCGTCTCGACGCTCGGCCACGTCCAGACGAGCTGGCCGTAGAAATTGTCGCGCGATCCATCGTCGACCAGCGCCGAGAACCACAGCATTCGCTCGGTGCGGGTAAACGTGTAGGGATAGCCGGCCGGTGCCGCCGCGCCGCCGCCCGAAACGTTGGACGTGTCGATGCGCAGGCCGCGTCCCGTTGCGGTCGTGACGTAGTAAATACGGCCGCCCGCGCTCGGCGTGTCGAGACCATACCCGTAGAACTCGATCGTGTCGTTGAGTCCGAACGTCGGGCCCGGAATCGAGATCGGGACTTCGATACCGTCAGTGAACACCGAGACCCGGCTGCTGGCGTTGCCCGGATCGAAACCGGCGGCGATCAGGTCGCTCTTCTTGACGCGATACCACCCGTCCTGCGTCACGACGAGTTTCACCGCCGTGGAGCTGGCGATGGTCCACTGCTGGTTCAAACGCTGTGCGTCAGGCGCGGCCGGAGCCGTGGGGATGACGCCCATGCCCGGGGCATTGGTGAAGATGCCGCCTACCGATCCGATGGAGGGATCGGTGTCGGTCGCTGCGCCGCTGCCGGTCGAACCGGGCGTGCCCGCCCGCGGCGTGATCGGGCCGTGCATTGTGTGAACGGCTCTCAAATCGACGTCTTCGATGTAGTACTGCACGCCGGCCGGTGCGTTGTTGTCGTTAATGCGGTAGCTGCGGCCGTCGGTGATCTTGCGGCCGGAGATCAGCGCGGAGCCGGCGATGATGCGGTCCGTAATTTTCTGCCGCGAGCCGTCGGCGAGTTGGCGCCAAACGTAGAAGCCGAGGTTGTCCTGCTCGTAGGAAGTACGCCATGTAATCGTCGCGGTGTTCTTCCATTGTGTGGCGTCCATGGTCAGCATCTTCACGACGGTGGGAGCGACGACGGTGACGGCGTCGTTGTGCGCGTCATTCGCCGTGTTCGTGTCGGTCTCGGCATAACTGATGGTGGCGTTGTTGATGATGCGCGTCGTGTCGATCGAGGTCAGGCCGAGGACGCAGACGACCGGCGTATTGGCGTAGGCCGTGCCGCCGGCGGTCAGGTTCAGCGCGCTCACGGCGCCGCCGGAGATCGTTGCGGTTGCAGTGCCGCCGCTGCCGGTTCCCGCCGTCAGGATGAGCACGGTGGGCCCGGACGTGTAGCCGCTGCCGCCGCTCTTGAGAGTCAGCTTCGTGATCACACCGCTCGTTCCGGCGTTGCATCCACTCGCGCCAACGGTCGCCACAGCCACCGGCGAACCGCCGCCGCCGCTGAAGCTGACCGTGGGTGCGCTCGTGTAATTCGTACCGCCATAGGTGACGGTGATGGCTGTGACTGCGCCGCCGCTCACCGTCGCCGTTGCCGTGGCGCCGGAACCGCCGCCGCCGGACAGATACACCGTCGGCGCTGATGTATAGCCGCTGCCGCCGGTGTTGACGGCGATCGAGGTAACCGCGCCTCCGGAGACGGTCGCGGTGGCCGACGTTCCGCCGGTACCGCCGCTGAACGCAACGACCGGCGTCGGATCGAGTGAGGTGATCGTACAGGTCAGCGTCGTCTGCGAGGAGTTGTACGTACAGGTGTTGCCGGCGGCCGGCGTGATCGTCGACGAGTTGTACGTGAAGCCGAAGGGCATCACGTCCGTGATGACGAGATCGTTCGTGCGCGAAGGACCGGCATTCGTTTCCGTGATGCTCCAGGTCAGATTCTGCGGAGCGGGCGGATTTCCCGGATAGATGAAGTGCGCGCCGTACTGCGACTGAACGGCGTTGTCGTCTTTCAGCGTTTGCGCATCGATGCGACGGACCACCGTCGTCGGTTCGCTCAGTGAATTGTTGGTGAGCGTTGCTTCTGTATTGCCGGCAGTGCAACCGGCGCAGGCAATGCTGACCGTATCGGTGACCGTCGTTCCGTCGGCGACACTCGGGTCGACTTTCACCACAAAGACGAACGTGCCCGCCGACGTATTCGCGCCCAACTGCGTTGTACGCGTGCAGGTGAAGGAGCCGGTGCTGCCGACCGCTGGGGCCGCGCACGTGAAGCCTGCCGGCGGCGTGATGGAAACAAACGTCGTGCCGGTGGGCATCGTTTCCGTGACCGTGAGAGGGCTGCCGCCGTTTGCGGGAGCGATCGCGGAGCCGACATTCTGAATCGTCTGCGAGTAGGTGATCGTGTTGCCGGCCACGACGGCATCGGGCGTGTCGGTATCGGATTCCACGGCCAGATCAGGCACACACGATCCGCTGACGACGATGGTGGCAGGATTGGAAATGACGCTGCAGCCGCTCGTACCGGTGATGATGCAGCGGAACAACTTTCCGTTGTCGACCGCCGTGTTCGGCGTGTACGTGTACGTGGCGGTGGTGCCGCCGGTTCCCGTCGTGACGTTGTTCCAGACCGTGCCGCCGTCCGTGGAAACCTGCCACTGGAACGTCGACGCGCCGGTGGCGGTCACGCTGAAGGTGATGTTCGCGTTGCTGCAGATCGTCCGGTCAACCGGCTGCGCCGTGATGACCGGCGCTGCCAGAATGGTGACGCTGCGGCTCGTGCTGACGGAACAGCTTCCCTCGGTGACCGTCACAGAGACCGTCGTCGCGTTCGCGCCCGCTGTCGCGCCGGCTGTATAGATGATGCCCGTGCCAAGCACCGCTTCCGCGGTCGCGCCCGTTCCGGGACCACCAAAGCTGACCGTCGGCTCGGAGGTGTAACCGCTGCCTGGATTGGTGATGGTAATCGCCGTTACGGCTCCGCCGGAGACCGTGGCCGTAGCCGTCGCGCCCGTGCCGCCGCCACCACCGATCGTGACCGTCGGAGCACTCGCGTATCCGCTGCCGCCGCTTCCGATCGTGATGCTGTTCACCGTCGAGACGGATGTACTAGTGATCGTACCGTTCGTGATCGACCAGGTGTAGGTCGCCTGCGGACGCAGCGCCGTCGACAGGATGTTGCCTGTCGAATTGGCGCACGCCGACGCCGGCGCTAGCGGAATGATGCTGGATGCCGCCGCGCAGACGCGGACGTCTTCCGCGGTCGTGGCGGTGTAGTCGAAGACCAGCGATGGAATCGATGCCGAAACGAGAATCTCGTTGTCGTAGACGCCGGTCGGGACGTTCGCTCCGACGCTGGCGTCGAAATCGATCGTCAGCGTGCCGCCGCCCGGAATGTTCAATGCAACGCCCGACCACACCGGATTCGTAGTGCCGCTCGGATTTGCGGTGGACGTCGTTGAGCCGTTCACCTTCACGACCGTCGTGCCGCTGACGTAAGTGAAGCCAATCGGAAGGTTGTCGGTGACAACCACGCTCGATGCTGACGTGGACGGCAGCGGGTTCTGCACGGTGATCGTGTAATGCGCAATCCCGCTTCCCGCGATCACGCTCGGCGTCGACGTCGCCTTCGTCGGATTCAAGGCGCCAAACGTGGTGATGGCGGTGTCGTAGCTATTGCGCGTGTTCAGTGCCGTACCGTCGCTGACGACGGCCGTATTGGTGTAAGTGCCCGCGGCATTCGGGAAGGCGAGGAACTGGATCGTTCCGCTCGAACCGTTGCCGAGTGTACCGACGCTCCAGGCGAGCGTTCCGCTGCTCCCGATCGCAGTCGAGTCGGTGCGCGTCGTGGAGCCGTTGGAAACGATGCCGCCGAAGAGGAGATTGCCCGGGAGGATGTCCGTAACGGTCACGTTCTGTCCGGAAGCGCCGCCGGCGTTCGCATAATTGAGCGTGTAGAGTTCGACGGGAATGACGTTCGCGCCCGCCAGCGCGGTGAGGGCGCTGTCGATGGTGACGATCGCGCCGCTGACCCCGGTGACCTTGCGCACGTTCCATGTACTGCCGTTCAGAACGGCGATGTAATCTCCGGCGTTGATCAGCGTGCCGGAGCTCACCAGGAGCGACGTCGTGGCGTTGGCGTTGGCCGCCAGCGTTGTCAGCGGATAGCCGATCAGATCGCCGTCGGGGGTCTTCGTCATCGTGTATCGCGGCGACGTGCCGGTGGTGAGCGTGGCGTTGACCGGCGCAGGCGCGGCCGTATTGGATGACGTCGCAGTTCCCGTTTGCGGAAGCGAAGTCGCGCCAAACGGCGACGAGTAACTGTATGGGAGGGCCGAGTCGACGGTGACGGTATAGGTGAACTGGGCACTGCCGCCGGCCGGAACTGTACCGACGCTCGACGAAGTCTGGCCGAGGCCGAAGGTGCCGCCGCTGGTCCACGTCGTATAGCTGGGAATCGTTCCGTTGATGACGCATCCGGCCGCGTCAGCGAACCCTACGTTCGCCAACGTCAGGACATACGTGATCGTGTCGCCGGGCGCAGGTCCGACGATCGGAGTCGCCGCGGCGCCGCCGGCGCCGGGTCCCGTAAAGGTTACGAGCATGGGACCGGTGCAACCGGAACCGGGATTCGTAATCGTCACGCCGGTCACGCTGTAGGAGCCGGAACTGACGCCGGCCGATGGCGAGGTGCTGACGATTGCGGTCGGAGGCGTCGAGCAACCGCTGATGGAGACGGTCGGAGGACTGGTATACGAGCCGCCGCTGGTGACGTTCACGAACACCACGCGATTCGCGGAGGGCGTAGCCGTCTCGCTGAGCGTCAATTGAGGATTCGCCGTGACTGTAACCGTCGCCGAGGCGGTACGCGGCACGAGGTTGCTGGAGTCGACCACCTGCGCGGTATTCGTGATCGGATTCTGACCGGCGACGAGACCGGTCGTTCCTACTTTCACGCTGAAGGTGTACGAGGTGCTGGCGCCGGCCGCCAGCGACGCGACGTTCCACGTCACCGTTCCGCCGCTGCCGACAGACGGCGCGGAGGTCGGCAGAGGAGTCGCGCTGTTGTTGTAAAGAAGACCGGCGGGCAGCGGATCGCTGACCACCACGCTTGTGGCGGTGCCGGTGCCGGCGTTGAACACGTCGAGCGTGTAGCTGAAGGTGTCGTTCGGCACGAAGGTCGTCGTCGTGCCATTGACGCGCTTCGTAATAAGCACGTTGGGATTTGCAATCGGAGTAGTCACCGACGCCGTGACCGGAGAGGTCAACGTATTGGTCAGCGTGGCGTTGTTCGTCGCCGTCGGACCGCTGATCGTATTCAGAGTAGTGAGGTTGATTGTCAGCGTGCCCGAACCGCCGGCAGCGACGGTTCCGACGGCCCATGAAATCAGGCCGGTCCCGCCCACTCCCGGCTGCGTAATGGTTCCCACATTCGGAGAGCGAACAGTGGAAACAAACGTCATCCCTGCCGGGATCGTGTCGGCGATGACCACGTTCGGAATGGCGATCGTCGAGGCGTTCATGTAACTGATCGTGTATTGGATCGTGTCGCCGGTGGAGCTGATCACCAGTTTGTTTGCTCTCTTGAGGAGCGAAATACGAACCGGAAGAAGACAGACGGTTCCGAAGCTGGTGCCGTCATTGATGTGGAGGGAGATCGTCGTGTTGGCGTTGCCGTTCGGATCCCTGGCGGAAATGATCCAGACCAGTCGATGACCGATCTTCAGGATCGTATTCGCAGGAACGGTGAACGTATCCACGAACGTGCCGCCGTTGTTCCTGTTCGCGGTGACGCTGGCGATCGGCGTCTGGACGTTGGTGACGGTATCGAAGTCGGCGAGATCGATCTGGTAGTTGTTTTTGGTTCCGTTCGGGAGTGGGTTTTCCCAGCGCGTCGTAACACTGGCCGTGCTCAGAAGCTGATCGGTCGTGCCATTGACCGGATCCGAATAGAAGCGGGCAACCTCGGCCAGGGTGTTGACCGTTTTGGTAAACGGAACATCGGCGCCGGTTCCAGTCGTACTGGCGAGATACTGGTCATTCGTGAGGAACGCCGTGGCCGCCGCGCCCGTCCCGCCGCCGCCTGTCATTCCGATGAGAGGCGCCGAGGTGTAGTTGCTGCCTCCACTGGTGATGTTGACGCCGGCCACCTGACCCGTTGCGTTTCCGACCGCGGTTCCCGCCGCTCCCGATCCGCCGCCACCCGTGATCGACACGGCCGGAGCGGATGTGTAGCCGGAACCGCCATTCGTCACCGACACATAGCCGACGGCGTAGCCGTTAGCTCCGGTCGAGACCGACCCGCGCGTGGTCAGGAAGTTGTAATTCGAGGTCGTGCAGGTGGTCGTGAGCTGGATGGTCTCGCTGAAGTTCGCCGTGGCGCTGTTCGCGTTCGATGCATTGATCGTGGCGACGTTCACCGACGGATCGACGGCTGTCCCCGCGACATTGAAGTTGAGCTGAACGCTTCCGGTCACTCCGGCGGCGAGCGTATTGTTCGGCCCTGTGAAATTACAGGTCACGAGGCCGGCCGCCGAGGCACAGTTCGCCGGCGTTGGCGCCGTGCCCGCGGTGAAACCGGTGAAGGTGAAGCCCGTCGGGATCGTATCGGTGAGAGTCGTCAGCGTGGCGGTCTGATTGCCGACGTTGGCGTACTCGATCGTGTAGCTGACCGTCGTCGCAGGAGTCAGGACGGAGGTGTTCGCCGTCTTGGCGATCGTCAGAACGGGCCCGGAGACGAACAAGGTCGTCGAGGCGCTCACCGGAGGTGCTTCGAGCAGCGACGACGTCGTCGCGGTATTGATGATCGCGCCGGCCTGGTTGGCCGTGGCCACGATGTAGAACGAGCGGGACTGACCGGTGGCGAGCGTGATTCCGGTCGCGCCGGTCCAGGCAACCGTGCCATTCGTCCCAACGGTGGGAGCCGAGGTCGGCGCCGTAACCGCCACGCCGGTCGTGGCGCTCTGATACAGGAAGCCCGCCGGCAAGGGATCGGTCAACTGCACGTTGTTGCATGTCGTCTGCGAATTGTTCGTGACGGTGATCTCGAACCGGACGCTGTCACCGCGGTTGTACAGAGTCTGCGGCACGCCGGGAGCACTGGCCAGAGCAGTGAACTTCGAGATGGTGAGTGCGGCCGTGCGGACAGCAACGCCGACTGTGTCGGGCGCATTGAGCGCGCCGACATTCGTCGTGATGGTGGCATTGTTGAAGAACGTTCCACCTTGTCCCGCCTTGACGGTAAAGATAAACGTTCGCGAAGCTACACACGGAGTGCCCGAACATGCCGGGATCTGAGTTCCGACCGGGAATGTCCACGTCACAGTACCCGTATCGCCGACGGACGGCGTCGTAGACGGTGCTCCCAGCGTACCGGCGCCCGTGCTCACGTACGAGAACCCGAGCGGCAATGTGTCGCTGATCGAGGAGACGGTGATGATCGTCCCCGACGTGTTCTTGACGGTGACCGTGTACGTGACGTTGTCGCCCTGCTGCACGTTGAGCTGCTGCGTGGGGTTGCCGGGATTGGCGGTCTTGGTGGCCGTGGGGGGTGCTGCGCCGCACGCGCCGCCGACGTTGACGATCTGGTAGTTGATGCCGAGCGTTTTTTTCGCGCCGCTGCTCACCAGTCCGACGTAGGTCTGCGGCGTGTAGACGTCGAATGGCGGCACGTTGGTGTACAGATTTCTCGTTGCGCCGCCGGGGCCGTTATTGTCGGTTCCGAACGGCGAGGTGATCGACGTCGGTCCCGTGATCGTGCGGCCCATCCAGGTCTGCGTGGTGTGGCCGCGCGTGTCGGTAATTTCCAGTGCAATCAGGTACTGGCCCTGGATCAGGTTCTGAATGTTCCAGTTCGCCGTGACGATGGTCGCGACAGGTGTGGTCGGATTGCCGATGTCGACCCATTGGCCTCCGTCGTTGTCCTGTCCGTCGCCGTTGATGTCGTAGTAGTACTTGAACTGCGCGCTCACGAGCTGGCTGATGGACTGACAGTTGTTGACGTTCAGCGCGTCCATGATCTGCGCCGTGACCGGCACATTGCAGCTCGTGGCCGAACCGGCCGTAAACTGCGTCACGATCGGCTGCGGGATGATGCCGCCGGCGAGCGTGACCGCGTCGCCAAACGGTCCGGGCGATGATGCGTCGCAGACGAAGTTTCCTTCCCAGACGATGTCCTTCTGGAATGGGTTGTTGAGACTGTTCGCCGTCGCGAAGAGGAACTGGAACGGCGAGTAGATCGTCATCGCCGGCCCGGAGAAGGCCGCGGCGTTGAGCATACGCAACGGGATCTGGTAGTCGACGAAATACTCGCTGCACGACCCAGTGCTGATGTTGATGGAGCGCGTGGTCCCGTAATCCCAATTCGTCTCGCTGGCGCCATTCGGCCACTGAATCGCCGACGGCGCGGCATTCCCGTCGAACTGATAGAGAGAGCCCCCGTTCCCGGTGGCAAAGGACGTCGGATTCGTGAAGAGACTGTGGATGTTCGCCGAATCGGCGACGTAATCGATCGAATTGCTCTTGAGCTGGCTCCAGATCGAGCGAAGGACGTCGATCAACTTGGCCGGAGAGCCGCTCGACCCGTCGAGATGCATGGCGAAATCGCGATAGCCATCGCCGTTTGTGTCGAGAAAGACGGTCCACAAGGCGGAGTTCCACGGGCTGCTGCTGCTGTAGGCACCTGCGCTCGGTCCGGTCGCGTAGTTGTTGGCGATCTGTTCGACGCGCCACCGGAAGAAGATGATCCCGTTCCCGTTGTCGCCGGTCGGATCGAAGTAGTAGTAAATGCTGGGTAGGCTCTGGTCCGAGCAGCCGGAACTGACGTTGACATAGTTTTGCGGCGTGGTGCCGCCATTGGACGGATCCTGAACACGCTGATCGCGGACCGGATGTTTGTCGGCAGTCGTCGCGTCCGGGTAGGTCGTTCCCCAGGAGTAGGCAACCCACTGCGAGGTGGCCGGCCAGGGCGCTGGCTTGATGGCGACGCTGCCGTCGCAGTCGGGAAGGCTGCCGTTGCACCTGACCGGTGTTCCGCCATTCCAGAGCGGCGGCGTCTGCGCCGAGGCCTTCCCTCCGATACCGGCCAGCAGGATGATCAACAGGAGCAGCTTCACCCACCCCGTCCTCAGAAGAACATTTGCGTCAGGCCGCGCGCCGATGTTGATTCGCAATGGACGACTCCCCCTCAAACGTCCGTGCACGCGCAAGCGTGCGACGTCCGTCCAGCTCTCAATTGTTGTGATCGGACCGATGGGTTTACTGCTGAAACCGTTTTCGCAGGTGCCTGATGAACGCCCCTGCGAACGTAATTATTTTCACTGAGCTGTCAATGATACGGGAATCCCCTGTGATTTCTTCGACTTCGACGATTCTGCCCACGATGTTGCCCGGCTCGACCAGAGGGTCCACGCGCAGCGAATTGTCCCCTCGGGTGATGATGCCGCGCTCCGAGATGCGCACGATGCGATGCGCTGTAAGGCCGCGGCCGGTAGCCGCGAGAATGACGTCGCCACGCCGTAATTTCGATAACGTGCTCGGGATGACCTTCACGTATTCGCCGTTCCGGATCACCGGGTGCATGCTGTCGCCCTCGACGCGAAAGCGCGCCCCGTGCCCGGAGGCCAGAACGGCGCGCAGCGTCGGTTCGAACTGATTCACGCGGCGCTCCGAATGCAATCGATCACGCTGCGGTCAGGCAGAAACCGAAGCGCGCGAACGGGAACGTCGCGGACGATACGGTCGAGGCATTCGAGCGTGAATGCCAGCGCCTCGGCGTCATAGAACGGGGGAAACGTGCATCCGAAAAGCGCCGCCGCCGCCTGCGCCGGCGGAAGAGAGACCAGTTCGGTACGCGAGGCCTGCACGAGCAGATGAATCGCTCCCAATGGCGCGGAAACAGGCGAGGAAAGCTCCGCTTCCCCATGCCACGGCGTCCCGAACATACGCCACTCACCGTCGACGAACCGGACGATTACCCGGTCGTCGCTGACGATCTCGTAATTCCCCTCGGACAACCACACCCGCGCCGTCGTCGTCTTTCCCGCTCCCGACTGGCCGACGAAAAGCTGTCCGCGTCCGTCGTGGTCGACGATGCCGCATCCGTGCAACTCCACGCCGAGTCCGCGGCCGAGGAGATGCGCCACGATCACTTCGTCGAGCGGGTAATCGAGCGGATGCATCGAATCGCCGAGAACATCCGGCCGCATGAGAATGCGCGCGTTACGAAACTCGCGGTCGAAGAACGCGATCTTGTACGGAACATCGCCAAAGAGCTCGCTGAAGCAGTCGATGCGAAATCCGCCGTCATCGTCGTACGCGCGCCAGACGGCGCCCGAGTCGAAGAGAAGACGTCCGGCAGGGGGAACCGGAAGTGTCATCGCCTCGACGGTGATGTCGACGTCGACGTCATCCGACGCCACGGCAAAGCGACCGACGGTCTCGGAAAACGGCCGATGCAACGACGCATCCGCGTAGCGAATACCGACGTTGATGCCGGCGATCCGAACGACCTCGGGTGCAGCAGAGCCGTTCACTACGAGCCCGGAAGGCTGCAGGCCTGCGCGCCGCGGCAACCGAGGCCTGTCGGCCCGCTGGCCGCGTTCGTCTTGCAGAAGCCGAGGACTGCTTCCTCGGGACGGAGCGGAAAGCGCTTCGCTTCCGGCTTCTCGTACTTCTTCTTTGTGTTTCCCTGCTGCTGTTGCATTCGTTCCCCTTTCTAAGGCGCGACCGCGCCCGCTACCGAACAACTGCCGCAACCGCCCGTACCGCATCCGCTTGTGACAGCCGGGTGCGCAGGCTCGTACGGAATGGCTGCAATCCGCGCTGCCTCGCCGGACTTCAACGCCTCGGCAGCGGAGCGAACGAGATGATGTCCCGTACCGCCCGCGCAATATTCGCAATCACCGTGTGCAGGAACCGGAATGTCGAGCGTCTCGGCGCGCAAGTGTGCGACCTGACAGAGAAAATCGACCGGCGACTCCGCATCGCCGTTCTCCAGCTCCCCATTGGCCGCGCACATCCCGCACATCGACTTGAGGCCGCACGCCGTGCACTTCGTCGGCCGGGTTATCTCGCGCATGCGTACGTCGAGAAGGTACTGCTCCCACCCTTCGCGGAATCCCTCCCGGACGTTGTACTTGTCGACGTGCGATAGAACGCAGATGGACAGGTCGCCGTAAGGATCGATGGCGAAGGAGTTGATGCCGCCGCCGCACTGGTAGATCTGCCGCGACTCCCCTTCCACATACGGCACCGGCGCATGATCGCGGGCGAGGCGCCGCCACTCCGCCACGCGTTCGAGATTGTCGAGATCGAGCTCCACGATCTCCGACGGTTTGAGCCGAACCGCCAGCGGGCTTGACGAACAATCGATGCGCGGATTGATCATCGCATCGAACATGAACTCCACGCCGCGGTCCGCCGCCATCTGCCGCATCAGCGGTATCTCGTGCTTGTTGATCGAGAGGGCAACCGTCTTCAACTTCAATGGCAGCTTCCGCTCCAGCAGCAGGTCGATTCCGCGCATGCAGCGGTCGTACGATCCCGGAATTCCGGTCAGCTTCTCGTACGTCTCTTTCGTTCCGCCGTAGAGCGTGATCTCGATCGTGAACGGCCGCATGTCCGCGAGGAAATCAGCGATCTTCTCCGTGATCATCGTGCCGTTCGTGAAGAGCGTGATCAGAAAGCCCTTCCGCTTGGCGTGGGCGTAGATGTCGAGGAAGTCGCGGCGCGCGAAAATCTCGCCGCCGGTGAACAGCAGCCAGAGACAGCCGAGGTCCGCCAGCTCGTCGAGCAGCCGCTTGTAGTCGTCGAGCGTCAACTCGCGAGCCCGGGCCACGAAATCGCTCATCGGCAGGTTGTTGTAGCAGTGCTTGCACTCCAGCGGGCAGCGGTTCGTCACTTCGATCGTGCCGTTGACGGGAACGCGCGTCGTCTGCGCTCTGCCGTGAACGATCAGGCTGAAGTCGGTATAGGTTCCGGTTTCGATTGCGCTCATGATTTTGCCTCGACCGCCGCGGCGATCAGGCCTGCCGCTTCCAGCGAGCCGAGGAGCTCCTTCAGGTCCGCGCGAACGACGGACGGTTCCGCATCGTACTCATCGCAGATGATGGCGACGATCGATTCGACGTCATGGTTGCCATCGAGGAGCGGCCAGATCCGTGCTCCGACGGCGTTGAAGACGTAAACGGCATCGAGATCGCCGACGTGATTTCGAATCGGCACGAGGATGCTCTCGCTGCCTACCTGCCGCAGAGCAAACTCACCACGGTGCGCGAACACTCGTCTATCCATGTTCAATTGTCGTTACGCTGGACCCGCCGGCATTGTCACACGTCGATGTGCGCGCGGCAACCCCGGAGTGTCCGTTTGTACACACATGATGCGTATTATTTGACCTGCCGTCTACAACCAAAACGGATGAGCATGATCTCTCGGAGGCTTTCTCATGCGATCCGCCGGAACATTCGCGTCATACCGCGCAGTCCGCGGTACACATACAACAGTGGCAACAATGCGCGCGACGGAGCGCCGAAGCTCTTCATCATGAAACTCGGCGGCGGAAACGCGAGCTGGCGCAGTCGTTTGAATCGCGCGCGCCATCCCGGCAGGGCTGCGAGGTCGCCCGCGATCACCGCGCTGTACCGGCGATGGCGATCGAGAAATGCCGACGACGGCTCATCGCTTTTTGCTCCCAGTCCGGAAGGCACCGCCACTCCGCCGAACGCGCGATTGGCAGCTTCCACACTCGCTACGCAGATCGTCGTCACTCGCCGTTCGGCAGCGCGATCCCAGAACTGACGATGTTCGTCGTTCGTCATCCGCTCGCGAAGCAGATGAATGTCGTACAGCCAGATCAAACGATCGCTGTCGTGATGATGAACGACGCGATGAATACAGGCATGCAGAAGCGCGTCGGCATTGCACGGTCCGAACGCATGCGGCGAGATCGCGGTCAACGCTACGGCGCGCGCGCGAAGCTCGTCATAGCGAAGCGCATCGGAGACCACGGCATTGTTGGCGATGTCGAGATGCACGTCGTAGATGTGCCTCACGCCGAAGCGATCGTGACGCGAGAACGAATGCTGGCGAACACCGAGTTCGTCGCCGCTGGTGGGCGTCTCGTCAAAGCCGAGAGACGTGAGCACTTGCCGCACGCGGCCGATATCGCTGCGATCGATCAGCAGATCGGTATCCGATCGCGGTCGAAGCTCCGGCGCCGGATAAATCGAGTACGCCAGCGCGGTTCCCTTCATGATGATCGCGGCACCGCCGAGGGCCGCTAACACCTCGCGCAAGTCCGTCAGGCGAAGCGTTTCGATGACCGCGGCCTCGAGCGCCCGCTGGCGAAGCGAGGGGATTCCGCCGAGGCGAAAGACGAGTGGCAACATTCCATGTACGCCGAGCGAACGCGATTCATCCTCCCCGATCGATTGCGGCCAATGCGCCGCCTCACCGCGAAGCGCAATTCGCAGTGCGTCCGCGATCTCGCGGGGAAACTCCGGCATCTCGATAAAGTCGACCATCACTCCGCCGTCGGAAACACTGCCCCAGCCTATGCCGTATGTCCACGATGCGTCTTATTTGACCCGGCGTCTACAATCGAAACAGATGAGCACGAATCCGTTCCCACTCGTCCCGCCCGATCCGGACGAGGTTCCCGAAACGCAAAAGGACTCGCCGCGCCCGCGCCCGTCCAACGAAGAAATCGCCGCGTGGATCATCTTCGCCGCACTTTTTCTCTTCGTCATGTTCCGGCATCTCGTGCCCGGCGTAGTGGGCGGGCTTGTGCTCTATCTCGTCCTCGACCGCCTCTCGCGATCATTCTCAAAGCGGATGCCAGGCACCGCCGCGCGTCCGCTGGCGCTGATCCTGGTCACGCTCGTCGGCGGCGGCGTGATGGTCGGCGTGATCGCGCTGCTGGTCTCGTTCCTCCGCCATCACGTCGACAACATCCCCGCCATCATGACCAAGATGTCGGACATCCTGCAGTCGACGCGCGCCTGGCTCGGCGGGTACGGCGAGGATCTGATCCCCGAGGTCATGACCGACGCCGACACGATCAAAACGGCGCTGGCGGACTGGCTGAAGCAGCACGCAGAGACGCTCAAAATCGCCGGCGGCACGGTCAGCATCGGCCTCGTGCACATGGTCATGGGGATGCTGCTGGCGGTGCTGGTCTTCTTCCGCCACGTCACGCATCACATCGATCGCGTTCCCGGCACGCTCAGCGCCGCGCTGGACCAGAAGATGGAGCGCTTCGCGCGCGCCTTCGGCCAGATCGCCAGCGCGCAGGTAAAAATCTCGCTGCTCAACACGTCGCTCACCGCGATCTACGTGCTCGTTGCGCTGCCGCTGTTCGGCCAGCACATCCCGTTTGCCACCACCATCGTCTTCGTGACGTTCGTCTGCGGCCTGATCCCGGTCCTCGGCAATCTCATCTCGAACACGGTGATCGTGATCCTCTCCCTCGGCATCTCGCCCGCGATCGCGATTGCGTCGCTCGTTTTTCTGATCGTGATCCACAAGCTCGAGTACCTGACGAACTCCCGCATCGTCGGCGGCGAGACCGACTCGCAGGCCTGGGAAATCCTGATGGCCATCCTCCTCGGCGAGACGGCATTCGGAGTGGCGGGCGTGGTGATGGCGCCGATCCTCTACGCGTTCGTGAAGCGGGAGCTGCGCGAGCGGAGACTCGTGTAGTGCGAAGGCAGAGGCAAAAGCAAATGTTGAATGTTCAATGTTGAATGTTCAATGTTGAATGAAGCCGAGTGACTCTCATTCAACATTCAACATTGAACATTCGCTTTTTCTCGGAAGGCCGGCGTCGCGAAACAAACCCGCCGCCTGTTACCCAGATCACACTTCCCACCCCGCGCATGCCCTATCTTGCCCACTCTCTCACTCACACAACCACAAACCGGAGGTCATTGAGCATGCATCGATTCCGCTCGTCCCTGGCGCTCGTTCTCGCCGCCGTTTCCCTCCCCGCACTCGCCGCTGACGGCACCGTCAACGGCTCGCTCAGCGCGAACGGCAAGACGTTCGCGCTCAAACACGCCTATGCGCAACTGCGCAAAAGTCCCTTCGACAAAAAGAAGCAGGTGCTTCAACTCACCTTCACCGATCAGGAGCTCTCCCCCGCCGCCGCGTCCGACGACATCGAGTTGATGCAGGCGCAGGACAAGCAGCAGCTCAGCGGATTCACCGCCACGATCGACGACGACAAGCAGATCATCAGCGGCACCGTCTTCAGCCCCGCCTTCAAGAAGATGAAGCAGTTCTCCAGCGTCGGAACGCAGAAACTCGATCTGACGGCGATGACGCCCACGCACGTCGCCGGCAGCATCAAGATGCCGAAGATGGACGACTTCTTCGACGAGAAGTTCCAGTACAGCGCCACGTTCGACCTACCGGTCGGCAAGCCCGCCGGTCCTCCCCCGCCGCCCGTGCTCAAGGGAACTCCGCTGCCGGCCGGCGGCGGCGATCCCGGCAAGGCCTACATGGCCTACCTCAAGCTCCTCGGCGGCGGCGACATGAAAGCCTTCCTCGGCGGCGTCACCGCGTCCCGGGCGAAGGAAGCGTCATCCGATCCCGATTTCAAGAAGCTCTTCCCGCTCATCCAGGCCATGGAGCCGAAAGGCATCAAGGTCACCAAAGGCTCCATCGACGGCAATACCGCCACGCTGCTCGCCACCGGCAAAGACGGCGATCAGACCTCGAACGGCACGATCACCATGGTCAAAGAAGGCGGCGCGTGGAAGGTCGACAAAGAGGAGTGGAAGACCAGCAGCGAATAGCTGGTGCCGGAAGTAGCTGTCGCCTGACAGCTACTTCCGAAAAATCTCGCTGCGAAGCGTCCCGCCCTCGGTCGCTTCGAACATCCGCTGCAGTGCGCGATCGGCGGGAACGCGAATCTCTTCCGGAACTTCGATCTCGTAGCGCATGTACTTCAGCGAGTCGCGCACGTCTTCGAGCGACGTCACCTTCATGAACGTGCAGAGCTTGCAGCCTTTGACGAAGGTCTTGTCCGGCACTTCCATCGCCAGGCGATCGGAGAGGCCGCACTCCGTCACCACGAGAAAGCGATTGCCCGGCCGCTCCTTCGCGTACTTCACCATCCCCGACGTGGAGAGGACGGCGTCGGCGAGGGCGGCGACGTCGGCGCGGCATTCCGGATGGACCAGGATCTCGATCTCCGGATCGGCCTCGCGGATGCGCGCCACCTCATGCGGCGTGATCTGCTGGTGCACGTAGCAGAAGCCTTCCCACGGAATGATGTTCTTCTCCGGCACCTGCTCGGCCACGTGCCGCGCCAGATTGCGGTCGGGAACGAAGAGGATGTTCTTGTTCGGCAGCGTGCGCACGACTTTCGCCGCATTGGCGGACGTGACGATGACGTCGGACAACGCCTTCACCGCCGCGGTCGTGTTGACGTAGCTGACGACGGCCAGGTCGTCGAACTCCGTCTTCAATTCCGCAATCCGTTTCTTCAAATCCTCGGCCGGCGCGGAGTCGGCGAGCTGGCATCCGGCGGCGAGGTTCGGCAGCAGCACCGTCCGCGACGGATTGACGATCTTCGCCGTCTCGGCCATGAAATGAACGCCGCAGAAATCGATGACGTCCGCGTCCTTCACCTTCGACGCCATCAGCGCCAGCTCCAGCGAATCGCCGACGAAATCGGCGACCTTCAAAATCTCCGGACGGTAATAGTTGTGCGCAACGATGACCGCATTGCGCTCCTTCTTCAGCGCCCGGATCTCGTCATGCAGCGACTCGAATCCACGGACATCTTCCTCCGTGTATTCGTACGTCTTGACGCGGCTCAGTTCTTCAAAAAGGGTCGACATGCTGACGCGAACTCTAGCGGATTCGAGGCCATTTATCTGTGTCCATCTGCGTCATCTGCGGATAGCACCACCACCGTCGCGCCCCACCCGCCGCCGCTGCCGTCGGCGTCGTGGAAGGCTTCCACGAAATCGAGCGACGCGAGGAGCTTGCGGATGTTCTCGCGCTGCATGCCGATACCGCGGCCGTGGATGAGACGGACCTGATGGAAGCCGCGCGCGCGTGCTTCGAGAAGATACTCGTGCGCCACGTCGCGGATCTCGTTGGGGCGAAATGGATGGAGATCGAGCGTATCGGTGATTGGGATTTCGATCGCGTCATCAACGTCGTCAGACACTACCCGATTGTATGTTCGTCACGCGCAAGCGGCGTTTTCCGTCGGCGTAGCCGGCGTAAGAGCCGTAGCCCCCGGTTTTAACCGGGGGAAACCAGTTCGCGAAAAATTGGGAGCGCGCTTTAGCGCGCGATAGAAAGCTTTCTTTCGCCCGTTAAAACGGGCTCACAATCGCGCGACCCTCCAAGTCCCCCGGCTCGAAGCCGGGAGCTACGGTTCTTACGCCGGCAGCGCCGACGAGGAACCCGCTCGCGCAGAAATCGCAACGCCGCCGGCCGTGCCGGCTGTGCGATACTTTCGCGCTCGAGACACCGATGGTCCTTTTCAATCACGCGACGCGCGAGATGACTGCCAAGATCGTCTACTACGGTCCTGGCCTTTGCGGAAAAACGACCAACCTCATGGTCATCTTCGACAAGCTCGATCCCAGCCAGAAGGGAAAGATGCTGTCGCTGGCCACGAAGACGGACCGCACCCTCTTCTTCGATCTGCTGCCGGTCGACATCGGCCGCGTCGGCGCGTTCAACCTCAAGATCCAGCTTTACACCGTCCCCGGCCAGGTCTTCTACAACGAGACGCGCAAGCTCGTTCTGAAGGGCGCGGACGCCGTCGTCTTCGTGGCCGACTCGCAGCCGTCGATGGTCGACTCCACGCGCGAGAGTTTTGCCAACCTCCTCGAGAATCTCGAGCAGAACAACATCGATCCGAACGACACGCCGATCATCGTCCAGTTCAACAAGCGCGACCTCCCCGGCGTCCTGCCGGTCGAGGAGTTGCAGGAAGCGCTCGGGCTGGAGGGCTATCCGTACACCGAGGCCGCCGCGATCAAGGGTGAGGGCGTGATGGAGACCTTCCATCTCGTCTCCAAGATCACGGCCAAGCATTTGTACGCGCGGCTGCAGGGGAAGCCGATTCCGGTCGAGAAGGCGAAGCCGGCCGCGAAGGCGGAACCCGAACCGGAACCGGAGCCCGAACAGGCCGCGCCGAATCCCTTCGCCGACTCCGTCCCCTTCCCCGAGTCGCAGGTCGACAGCAGCTACGAGCGGATGGAAGAAGTCTCGCTCGAACAGTTGCTCTCCGAGGGACGCGAACGTCCATCCACGATGTCGGGAAATGTGGCCGTGCCGGTCGATATGGACGATGTCGAAGAGCTGGATGCCGAGGCGTTGATGCCGGTCGAAGACACGGCCGTCGCGGTCATGGACGCACCAGTGGCCGACGACCAGGTCGCGCTCCTCGAGCAGAAGGTGACGTCGCTGCAGTCGGAGCTCGATTCCATTCGCGAGTCGCACCGTGTCGAGATCGAGGAAATCGTTCGCGACCTCACCGATCTCACCGCGCGACTGCGCCGGCTGATTGAATCCTGACTTGCCAGAATCCACCTCTCAATTTACAATCGCAAAACATCTTATTTGGAGGATACAAATGCGCCGGACTCTTTCCGCGGTACTCATGCTGTCCATGGCCCTCGCGGGCTGCAAAGCGAAGGAAGCATTCGACAAAGCGAAGATCTCTCAGGACCTCGACAAGCACGGCACGATGGACCTGATGAAGGACGTTTCCAAAGACAAGTACACCCCGCCCTCGGACGGAAAACTCACCGACGGCCAGATGCAGATGTACCTCAAGGTGCGCGGCCATGAGAAGGACATCGCGCAGGTCGCACGCAAGGAAGCGCAGGCCCACGCCGACGCCGCGAAGAAGGCAGGCGACAAGTCGATCGCCGGCATGATCGAAGGCTTCAAGACCATGGGCTCGGCCGCCGACATGCTCACCGCCGACATCCGCGCCGCCAAAGACCTCGGCTACAACACGCAGGAGTATCTCTGGGTGAAGTCGCAGGTCCTGGCCGCGAGCAGCGCCGCGATGATGTCGAAGATGTCCGAGGCCACGAATGCGTCGTTCGACAACGCGTACACGCAGATGAAGAAGTCGTACGACGAGGCCAAGGACGATCAGTCGAAGAAGATGTACAAAGAGATGATGGACAACTACGACAAGCAGCGCGCCGAAATGAAGAAGGATTCGGCCGCGAATCTCTCGCCGTCGGTTGCCTACAACCAGCAGCTCATCGCCAAGTACGACGGCGCGCTCAACGCGCTCGGCAACGAGATGGCGAAGTGGGAAGACAAGCCCGGCGACGCGCAGAAGTCGATGGACGAGATGCAGAAAGGCCTCGACAAAGCGGTGGCGGACGCGAAGAAGGGGCAGTAACCGGATCGCAATTGGGTTGAAAGGGCCGCCGATGTTCGGCGGCCTTTTTCGTTCAAAGGTCTACTCGCGCACACAGGGAACCTCGGTCACGCGGAGACGCGGAGAACGCGGAGGAGAAAAACGTGTCTTCCTCCGCGTCCCCCACGCCTCCGCGTGAAACAGGTTCCTCCGATCAGGGATCGCTGTGTCATACGATTCGCCCCGATGACCACACGCCGTTTCCCTGCTCAACTCACCTGCTCCCGATGCGACGCCACGTTCGCCATCGACAAGCTGATGAACCTCTGTCCGAACGACTCCGCGCCGCTGCTCGTTCGCTATGACATCGCCAAATCGCCGGAGTTGCGCGATGAGATTCGCAGCCGTCCGGCCACGATGTGGCGGTATCGCGAAGTCCTTCCGGTCGACGACGAGAGCGAGATCGTGACCCTCGGCGAAGGCATCACGCCGCTTTTGAAGTCACAACATCACGACAACGTCTGGATCAAGGACGAATCGAAGAATCCGACGCGCTCATTCAAATCGCGCGGAATGGCTGCCGCCGTGTCGATGGCCAAGCGCCTCGGCGCCCGCAGTCTGGCCGCACCGACGGCCGGCAATGCCGGCGCCGCGCTTTCCGCCTACGGCGCGCGCGCGGGACTGCCGGTGTTCGTGGCCATGCCGCGCGACACGCCGCAGTCGATCGTCGATGAATGCCGCGGCTACGGCGCGCAGGTCGAGCTCGTGGCGGGCGTCATCACCGACGCGGGCAAACGGGTGGCCCAGTACATCGCCGAGAACGGCGGCTTCGATCTCTCTACGCTGAAAGAGCCGTATCGCGTCGAGGGCAAGAAAATCATGGGATACGAGCTGCTCGAAGACCTCGGCCGGCTGCCCGACGTCATCCTCTATCCGACCGGCGGCGGCACGGGGCTGATCGGCATGTGGAAGGCCTTCAACGAGATGGAGCGCCTCGGCTGGATTGGCTCCGAGCGCCCGCGCATGTTCAGCGTGCAGTCGAACGGCTGCGCGCCGGTCGTCCGCGCGTTCGAGGAAGAACTGGAAACCGCGCCGGAGTGGGAGTCGCCGCGGACCGGCGCGTGGGGCCTGCGCGTGCCGCGCGCGATCGGCGATCGCCTCATGCTGCGCGCTCTGCGCGATTCCAACGGCGGCGCGATTGCAGTGGATGAAGCGCAGATCGAAACCGCAGCGGCCGAACTGCGGACCAGCGAAGGGATCGATGCCGGTCCGGAGGCCGGCGCGGCGCTGCTGGCGCTGCGGACGCTGCGTGCCGAGGGAACGATTCGTAAAGATGAGGCCGTGGTGCTCTTCAGCACAGGGGGCAATAAATACCATTGACGTGAGCAGGGTCACCCCGGGAAAAACGAGTGAACGATACCTTCGCGTCAACGCCCATTGCTTCGCGCCGTCTAACCAACCACCGAGGATCGACATGAGAGTTCGATTGGCACTACTGCTGTGCGCCTTCGCGGCGTTCGGCGGACACGCAGTTGCGCAGCAATGTCCGACAGGCGTCGCGCCCGTCCCGCAATCTCCGATCGGAACGAATCAGAACGAGAACACGCCGATCACGTTCAGTTGGTCGCCGTCGCCGACGAGCGGCGTGACCGGATACGACGTCTACGTGGCAAACGGCGCCACGCAGGCCAATCTCATCTGCTCGACGACCGCGAACTCCTGCAGCGGGCCTGCGAACGGTCTCTCCTCGGGGCAATACACCTGGGTGGTTCGGGCGAACTTCGCGAACTGCAATTTGCTCTCGGTGACGAAGCAATTCACCGTCAACTGTCTGACCGGCGCGCCGAGCATCCAGTCGCCGTCGGATGGTTCGCAGAACGTCTTCAACCCGACGCTGACCTGGAGCGCCGTCAGCGGCGCCAGCCAGTACGATGTCTACTTCGGCGTATCGGGATCGGGAGCCTGCACCGGCACGCGGCAATTCACGACGTCGAACACGAGCTTCAATCCCAGCACGCTGCAGCCGAGCACGACGTACGAATGGCGCGTCGTCGCGAAAAAGAGCGCCACCAGCAGTTGTCCGGCCACGGCCAGCGGCTGCGCGACCTTCAAGACCGCCGCCGCGGCCTGCAATGCGCCGGGGTCGTTCAATCTGACCGGTCCGGCCGACAAGAGCACGACCAGTTCGACGCCGACGCTGACCTGGTCGCCGTCCACCGGTGCCGACAAATACCTCCTCCACATCGGCACACAGAATCCGCCCGCGCCGACCGCCAGCGATCCGGTCGTCAACAGCAGCTCGACGAGCTTCACCTTCGCGCAGGCGCTGCCCGCGGGGACGTACTACTGGTCGGTCGATGCCTTCCCTCCGAACTGCACGACGGCGAAGACGTCCAGTAACGTCTTCAGCTTCACCGTCGCCGCAACGGTCGCCTGTCCGACCGCGGCGGCGACGCTGATCAAGCCCGCCAACAACAACACCACCGTCGATACGCCGGTGAGCTTCGATTGGAGCGATGTCTCCGGCGCGACGTTCTACAAAGTCTTCGCGTCGATCAACGGCGCCGCGGCGTCGGTCATCGCCGTCACGCGCGACTCGCATTACGAAGGCGACCTTCCCAACGGCGCGTCGGTCGATTGGTGGGTCGAAACCGGCGCCGACAAATGCACGCCGATCGCCTCGGCGCACGGACAGTTCAAAGTCGTCAGCGCCGGAGTCTGTCCGACCAATCCGCAGTCTGCAACGCTGCTCACGCCCACGAACGGCTCGACCGGCCTCACCTCTCCGGTCCGCTTCGAATGGGACGTCGTCCCCGGCGCGACGAACTACGTGGTGTGGGGCTTCACCTCGAGCACGACCAGCAGCAACGACCGCTTCGTCCTCGGCAAGACCGGCGGAACGCACGTCACCGTGCCGGTGCCGCAAGGCCCGCTGGCCTGGTATGTCGAAGCCGATTTCGGCGACTGTCCGTCATCGACGTTTTCGAAGATCTTCACGCTCACGTCGACCACGCCGGTCACCTGCAGCACCAATCCCGCCACGCTGATCTCGCCGGCCAACGGCGCGACAGGATTGACGTCGCCGGTCACGTTCCAATGGACCGCGGTGGCCGGAGCGACCGGCTACCAGCTTTTCCTCGCGGAAGGTGACGACGACTCCGGCGATCTCGCCGGCGCGACCACGTCAACCTCACTGACGCGACTCGTTCCCGGCGGCAAGGTGACGTGGTGGGTGGTGACGACGTTCGCCGGCTGTCCCGACGTCGTCTCCGCGAAATCGACCTTCACCAGCGGCACGCAAACGGTCTGCGGCGCCACGGCCACGCTCAACTCCCCCGCCGACGGCGCGACGGTTTCCTCGCCGGTCACGCTGTCGTGGAGCGCAGTCACGGGCGCGACCGGCTACCGGCTCTGGATCTCCGTCAACGGCAGCTCGCCGATTCTGGCCGCGCGCGCGAGCATCGGCGGAACGTCGCAGCAGTTGCAACTGCCAAGCGGCGCGGACGAGTGGTACGTCGAAACGCTTTTCAGCAACGGCTGCGACTCCACCTTCTCCGCGCATCGGCGCTTCACGGTGTCGACGGCCGCGAATTGCGGTACGCATCAAGCGGTCACGCCCACCTCGCCCATCAACGGCGCGCAGGCGTCGAATCCGATCACGTTCACCTGGACCGCCACCGATTCATCCGCCGTCCTCTATCGCGTCTGGGTATCGCTCAACGGCGAGCCATTCACCGACGTCGGCTTCACCAAAGACACGAAACTGCAGCACGACTTCGGGACGCTCACCGGAGCCGGCACGTGGTTCGTCGAGTCGCTCTTCGAAAACTGTCCCTCCGTCAACTCGGCCAGAGCGACGTTCGTGATCCCGTCCGCCGGCTGTGCCACCGCCGGTCCGCAGATCATCGCGCCGCTCGACGGCACGACCGCCACCGCGCCGGTGGCGTTCGTCTGGAGCGCCGTTCCAAATGCGACCGAATATCGCGTGCACTGGACGCTCAACGGCAACGACATGGAGGTGCTGAAGACGACCGCAACGTCGATCACGCATCTCGTTCCTCCCGGCGCCGTCGAATGGCGCGTGGAGGCGGTCTTCGACGGTTGCCCGGCTATCCGCTCCGTCAAATCGCACTTCACCGTCCTGCCGGCGCAAACGTGCCTCAACGATCCGCCGGTGCTCATCGCTCCGGCTGACGGCCAAGCGAACCTGACCTCGCCGGTGCGTTTCGACTGGAATCCGGTCAGCAACGCCGTCGGCTATCTCCTGTTGATCCGCAACAAAGACGGCGCGCCCACCGCGCTCGCCGAAACCTCCACGCGCACCTCTGTCACCCGCGAGGTCGCCGAGGGGAGGAACGAGTGGTGGGTGGTGGCGTTCTTCAACGGATGTCCGCCGGTGGAGTCGAATCATCAGTCCTTCACCGTGGCCGAAACGGCTTGCGACGACACCCGTCCCATCGCCCTGTCGCCTGCCGACGGTGCCACCGGCCTCGCCTCGCCGGTGCACTTCGAATGGTCACACGTCAAAAACGCCACCGGCTACAAAGTGTGGGCCGCGGTCGATGACGAAGACGAAAGCGTCATCGGCACGACCGCAGTCAACAAGTTGACGGTCAACGTCCCCGGCGGAACGATCCACTGGCACGTCCAGGCATTCTTCGAATCGTGTCCGGCACTCGATTCCGCGACCAGCACCTTCACCGTCCTCGCCACGCCGCCGCCGTGCACCACGCCGGACCGCCCTCGCGCAAACGCGCCGGCGCAGGTGGCGTCGGGCAGCACCTACAACGTGCGCTGGAGTGCCGTGCCGAACGCGACCAGCTACGAGCTTCAGGAATCGGCGCTCACCGATTTCACCGGCGCCGCCACGCAGGTCGTGACCGATCTCTCCGCCGCGTTCACCCACACCGCCTCAACGACGGCGCAGAAATGGCTCTACCGCGTCCGCGCCATCAGCAGTTGCAATGACGATCGCGGCCCGTACTCACGCGTGGTCATCGTCACGATCATCCCCGAGACTCCGCGGAAGCAGACCAGCGTCGAAGTGGGAACGCTGAGCGCCGTGCACCAAACCATCTTCATCCCGGGCCGGACACCCGAGGTTCCGTTCAGTGCGCACGCCGACAAACCGTGGGCGACGGTGACACCCGCTTCCGGCACGCTCGGTCCCGCCGGCGTCACGCTGACCGTTCTCTCCGATCCGACCGCGCTGAAACTCGGCACGAACACCGCCACGGTCATCCTGACCATCGGCGCCGCCGGCAAGGGCGTCACCACGCAGGACACCACGCCGCCCGTCACCGTCCCCGTCTCCGTCACCACCGTCACGCCCGTCGCGCCGCAGGGGAAGAACACGCCACTGCCGAATTCGCTGATCATCCCCGCCGTCGGTCACGCCGTCGGCATCGGCGACTCGCTCTTCCAATCCGACGTGCGCATCGCCAACACCTCGGCGCAGGCGATGAAATACCAGCTCTTCTTCACGCTCACGCACACCGACGCCACGCAGTCGGGGCAGTCGACGACGATCCAGGTCGATCCCGGCGCGACGATGGCACTCGACGACATCCTGACCAGCTTCTTCGGCACTGGCGACTCCACCGCGCTCGGCGTCCTCGAAATCCGTCCGCTGACGACGACCCAGAGCAACTTCTCGTCGCCGGTCAGCGTGCAGACCGTCGCCTCCAGCCGCACCTACAACTCCACGCCCACCGGCACCTTCGGCCAGTACATCCCGGCCATTCCCTTCTCGCAATTCATCGCCCAGGCGCCGGCTGGATCGCCGAAAACGATCCTGTCGCTGCAGCAGATCGCGCAATCGACCGCCTACCGCACGAACTTCGGCATCGTCGAAGGCGCGGGCGAACCGGCCAACGTCCTCGTGCACATCTTCGACAATGCCGGCACCGAGGTCGCGCCTGCCATTCCGATCTCGCTGATGCCGGGCGAACACCAGCAGCGCAACCTCCTCGCGGAAAACGGCATCACGCTCAACGATGGCCGCTTCGAAGTCGAAGTGGTCTCCGCTACCGGAAAAGTGACTGCCTACGCCTCGGTCATCGACAACCTCACCAACGATCCGCTGATGGTCTTCCCGGTGCTGAAAGGCGGCGAGTCGGCCACGCGCTACGTGATCCCCGGCGTCGCCGACATCAACAACGGCTTCGCCAGTTGGCGCAGCGACATCCGCTTCTTCAATCCGACGACGACCTCCGTCACCGCAACGCTCACCTACTTCCCGCAGCCCGGCAACGCCGGCTCCAGCGGCACGAAACAGATCACGATCCCCGCCGGACAGGTGCTCCCGGTCGACAACGCCCTGCAGCAACTCTTCGCCCTGACGAACTCCGGCGGCTCGCTGCTCGTGACGACGTCCTCGAGCTCGAAACTGACCGTCACTGCGCGCACTTACAATCAAACCTCGAACGGAACCTACGGCCAGTTCATCCCCGCCGTGACTCCAGCCGGATCGGTAGGCCTTTCCGACAATCGCGTCCTGCAGATCCTCCAACTCGAATCCTCCGACAAGATGCGCACGAACGTCGGCCTCGTCGAAACAAACGGCAGCCCGGTCACCGTCGAGATCACCGCCATCCCCCCCGACTCGAAAGTCACCGCCAAAACGCAGGTCTCCCTAGCCGCCAACCAATTCATCCAATTCAACGACATCCTGAAAAGCTTCGGCCTCGGCACGGTGTACAACGCGAGGATCACCGTAAAAGTGTTAAGCGGAACCGGCCGCGTAACCGCCTATGGCTCGGTAATCGACGCCGCAACGCAGGACCCAACGTACGTGCCCTCGGAGTAATAAACGGTGCGCCGGGTTGCCGGATCGGGAGGCCTCAACGGTGAGCGTCGAAGATTGGCAAAAAAGGCTCAGCGATACTTTCGGTGAGGGAACGATGATCGGGCCAGCGCTGCGCGAGGTCATCGGTGGTGAAGATTTCTATGGCTTTGTCGTAGCCAATACGCTTCACGGGTTCTTCACTTTGTCTAGCTCGTTCCAGAGCTTTTACGTTGAGACTTTACGACTCACCGAACAACGAACCGTGCCTCGAGAGGCGAAGTGGTACTGGCCCGTCGTGTTCACGCATATCGGAATGTTCAAAGGATTTCGCGCTTCCGAGTCCTTGCTATTGAAGGGTTATCCGCTCATCGGGTACTCATTGTTTCGTGACTTGAAGGACCGCGCGTTCATGTTGGCCGCGGTAGCTCGCGGCGTCATTTCATTTCAGGATGCGAACGCATTTATTCAGCCTGCGAGCGGAGCTTGGTCGAAAAGTGATCAGAAAAAGGCTGTGAAACTTCGGAAGGAAGCTGATCTAAGAATCAGGAAAAATTCATTAGGAACCACTAGTGGTTTTGAGAGTGCGAAGCAGGAGCGCCTGGACAGATGGAACCAACTTTTCCATGCAGAGGTTCACGGTTCACACCTGACGTTCGCCTCCGATCTGGATGCGTGGCTTAAAACGGGCACATTGCGAATCGTCAACGGCAGCCCGGATCTTCGCAGTCTCGGCATGCACACGACGCACTTCCAGGAGGTCGCTTGGATGTGCATCCGACTCCTGCCATTTCTTCAACTCACTCCCGGGGAATTCAACGCGAACTGGCAGGAGAAGTGGAACGTGCTCAATGAGTCATTCAAAGAAGCTCTCGCCGCTCTAGCCGGTCCACCGGGCGAATTCACGCAGCTTGTAATTGAATTGATGGATTCTAAGTTTCCGTTCACACCGACATCGACCGCATACACCGAATAAGTCGCCCTACGGTCGGAGACCCGAAGCCATCGCTCTAACGCGTCTCACCCTCTGCTGATTCGTCACCGAGTACTCAAGAATCCACATGTCCCCATTCGGCGCGATTACGCCGCCCGAGGGCGACCATGGAAACGTTGATCGCGCCACGACATCGATGTGGCCTGCAGGCGTGACGCGTTTCACCTCGCGCTCGGCAGACGCCGCGACGTAGACGTTGCCCAATCGGTCGGTCCAGAGACCTTGGACGCGATGGCGGTCGTCGCCGATGAGAGCGTGGGAGGCTAGGTTGCGGGCGATCGTGGTCACCTTGCCGTCCGGCGTGATGCGGACGAGATCGAGGAGGTCGATCAGGTAGACCGTGCCGTTCGGCGTGACGGTCATCCAGCGGATGTCTTTGAAGGGCGCGCGGGCCATCGTCACGACGCGTCCGTCCGGCGACTTGCGGCGGATCTCGTTGCGATCGTGGATGGCGAAGTACTGATTGCCGGCGGCGTCGCGCACGAAACTGAAATCGTCGTTGAAGCCGGGCCGAGGGGGACGGACGAACGAGACGCGGCCGTCGGGAGTGCGCTTCCACACCGCATTGCCCCACGTGTTCAGCGACTCGCCGTTATACCAGACGTTCTCGCCGTAGAGCGTGTCGGTGGAATCGATCCAGAGCTCGTGCGAGTGCACGTGCGGCACGGCCACCGTCTGCGTTCCGTCCGGCGCGATGCGCAGGATCTGCGTCAGATCGCTGTAGTAGGCGTTGCCCTTCGAATCGATGACCACGCTCACGCTCGGATGCGCGAACGCCGAGGCCGCGATGAAGAGAAGGCACACGATTGCTGTTCTCATGACCTGCATATAATGCGCGCCGCGTTAGATCACGGGAGGTTTCCTTGGCAGAACAACAGTACGACGTGGTGGTAATCGGCAGCGGTCCGGGCGGCTATGTGGCCGGCATCCGCGCCGGGCAGCTCGGCATGAAAGTCGCCGTCATCGAGAAGGATCCGTTCCTCGGCGGCACGTGTCTCCACCGCGGCTGCATCCCCACGAAATCGCTTCTCGAAAATGCCGACGTCTGGACCAAGATTCAGAAGTCGAAAGAGTTCGGCATCACCGTCGGCGACGTCCATCTCGACTGGAACGTCGTGCAGACTCGCAAGCAGGGCGTCGTCGATGCGAATGCAAAAGGCATCGAGTTCCTCTTCAAAAAGAACAAGGTCGAGCGCATTCAGGGCTTCGGCAAGCTGGCCGGCAAGGGGATCGTCGACGTCGACGGCAAGAAGCTGAACACGAAGAACGTCATCCTGGCCATGGGCTCCGTCCCGAAAGACCTGCCGCACATCAAGGCCGACGGGAAGCGGATCATCAACTCCGATCACATCCTCAAAATCAGCGACGTGCCGAAGTCGATGCTCGTCATCGGCGCCGGCGCGGTCGGTTGCGAGTTCGCCTCGATCTTCGCCCGCTTCGGCACCAAGGTCACCATCGTCGAAGTCATGCCCCACCTCCTGCCGATCGAAGATGAAGAGATCTCGAAAGAGTTCACGCGCATCTTCAAGAAGAAGGGCATCGAAGTCCTGACCGACGCGAAAGTCGAATCGGCGGAAGTCGGCGACGGCGGCGTGAAAGTCGTGGTCAGCTCGAAGGGGAAGCAGCAGACCTTCGACGTCGAGATCGTCCTCTCTGCCACCGGCCGCCGCGCGGTCACCGAGAACTGCGGCCTGGAAGGAACGAAAGTCAAACTCGAGCGCGGCATGGTGCAGGTCGATCCGCTGATGCGCACCGGCGAGCCGAACATCTACGCCATCGGCGACATCGTCCCGACGCCCGCCCTCGCGCATTGCGCCTCGGCCGAGGGAATCCTGGCCGTCGAGCACATGAAGGGACTCGATCCGCGCCCCATCAACTACGACCACGTTCCCAACGCGACCTACACCGATCCCGAGGTGGCCTCGGTCGGCCTCACCGAAAAGAAGGCGAAGGAGCGCGGCTATGACGTCAAGATCGGCAAGTTCCCCTTCACCGCGAATTCGAAAGCGAAGATCCTCGGCGAAGCGGGCGGGCTGGTGAAGTACGTCTCCGACAAAAAATACGACGAGCTCCTCGGCGTGCATATCGTCGGTCCGAAAGCGACGGAGCTGATCGCCGAGGCCTGCGCGGCGCTGGAGCTGGAAGCGACCAGCGAGTCGATCGCCAAGACCATCCACGCGCACCCGACGCTCTCCGAGGCCATGATGGAAGCGGCCGAGGACGTGGCCGGGCACTCGATCCATCAGTGATGTTCGAAACCCACGGCCTCACGCGCGAGAACCTGCTCGACATCGACTACTACCTCCGGCTGACGCGCACGCTGGAGGAACGCCTCGTCGCGCTCTTCCGCCAGTCGAAAGTCATCGGTGGCCTCTATCGCTCCCTCGGTCAGGAAGGCGAATCGGTCGCGGCCGCGTATGCGCTCGACTACAAGCAGGGCGACGTCGTTCAGCCGCTGATCCGCAACATGGGATCGATCCTCGTCGCCGGCGCGAAGCCGTCCGACATCATCAAGCAGTACATGGCCAAGGGCGATTCGCCCACGCGCGGCCGCGAGCTGAACATCCACTTCGGCCATCCCGCACGCGACGGCTTCATCGGCCAGATCTCGATGCTCGGCGACATGATCCCGGTCATGGCCGGCATCGCCCTCGCCGGCCGCATGCAGAAAAAAAATCTGGTCGGCATGGCCTTCATCGGCGACGGCGCGTCGTCCACCGGCGCCTTTTACGAGGGGATGAATTTCGCCACGGTGCAGCGATTGCCGCTGGTGGTGATCCTCGAAAATAACGGCTACGCGTATTCGACGCCGACGTCGAAACAGAGCGCTGTGCGCTCGCTCGCCGACAAAGCCCACGCGTTCGGATGCGCCAGCGAAACCGTCGACGGCAACGACGTCCTGGCCACCTACGCCGCCGCCCGCCGCGCCGTCGATCGCGCGCGCGCCGGCGAAGGCGTGACGCTGATCGAGGCGAAGACGTTCCGCATGAAAGGCCACGCCGAGCACGACAACCAGTCGTACGTGCCGCAATCGCTGATCGAGGAGTGGTCGGCGAAGGATCCGGTCGTGCGTTTCGAAAAAGTGCTCGTGGAGGCCGGCATCGCCGCGACTGCTGATTTCGAAGCGATTCAGTCACGCGCGAAACGCGAAGTTGATGCGGCGACGGATGAAGCGGAACGTTCGCCGATGCCGAATCCCGAGGAGGCATCCCTCGGCCTCTTCGCGGGGGATGGGTATTGGGAGGAGCAGCGATGACGGGGTTAGCAATGTCAGCCGCTGCAGCTTGCGAAAGCACAGACAAGAGTGTCTGTGCCACACCGGCTCTCTCAAATGTGGCACAGACACTCCTGTCTGTGCTGCTGATGCTCGGGACGGCTGATAAAAACTATCGGAGCCGCCAATGCCCCTGACCACCTACCTCGACGCCATCCGCGAGGCGATGGTCGAGGAGATGCGGCGCGATCCGCGCGTGTTTCTCATCGGCGAAGACGTCGGCACGTATGGCGGCGCGTTCAAGGCCAGCGATGGGATGATCGACGAGTTCGGCGCGGAGCGCGTCATCGACACGCCGATTTCCGAGGTGGCCATTGTAGGCGCGGCGTCGGGCGCGGCGCTGATGGGGATGCGGCCCATCGCCGAAATGCAGTTCATCGACTTCATCACCTGCGCGTACGACATGCTCGTCAACTTCACCGCGACCTCGCGGTACCGCGTCGGGAGTTCCTGTCCGATCGTCGTGCGCGGACCGGCTGGCGGCGGCACGCATGGCGGACCGTTTCATTCGCTCAATCCCGAGGCCATGTTCATGAACCGGCCCGGATTGAAGATCGTCGCGCCGGGGACCGCATACGACGCCAAAGGATTGCTGAAGGCGGCCATCCGCGACGACGATCCGGTGCTCTTCATCGAGCACAAGTTTCTGTATCGCCGCATCAAGGAAGAGCTTCCGAGCGACGACTACATCGTCCCGATCGGCAAAGCCAACATTCGGCGCAGCGGCAAAGACCTCACCATCATCACGTGGGGCTCGATGATCTACGTCGCCGACGACGCCGCGGCGGAACTGGTGAAGGATGGCGTGTCGGCCGAGGTCATCGACCTGCGATCCATCCTGCCGTTCGATGAGGAAGCGATCCTGAGCTCCGTCGCCAAAACGAACCGCGTCATCATCCTGCACGAAGCGCCGCTGACCGGCGGCGCGGGCGCCGAATTCGCAGCGCGCATCGCCGAGAAAGCGTTCGACTACCTCGACGCGCCCATCAAACGCGTGGCCGCCCTCGACGTTCCGACGCCGTACTCGCCGCCGCTGGAGGCGTTCTATCTGCCGAATCGCGATAAAGTTCTGGCCGCGGCAAGAGAACTGCTTGCCTATTAATCAGGAGCTACCCCGCAATGCCTATTGATGTCGTCATGCCCCAGATGGGCGAATCGATCGCCGAAGGAACCATCGTCAAGTGGCTGAAAAAGCCTGGCGATAAAGTCGAGCGCGACGAGCCCCTTCTCGAAATCTCCACCGACAAAGTCGACGCCGAGATCCCTTCGCCGTCGTCCGGAACGCTGACCGAAATCATCGCCCAGGAAGGGCAGACCGTCGGTGTGAACAGCGTCGTGGCCCGAATCGGCGCCGATGGCGAAGCGGCCGGGGCCAGCGCACCGCCGCCTGCCGCTGCACCACCGCCGCAACCCGAACCTGCCGCCGTGAAACCGGAGCCGCCTCCCGCGCCGACGCCGGAACCGCCGGCGCAGATCGACACGCAGCGTCCCGAAACGCGCGTCGAAGCGCCGCCGGCGCAGACGGCTGCCGCGACCGAGCAGAACGAGGACGAAAACGTCGCCTCGCTCGACGAGCGGCGCCGCACCAAATCCTCTCCGCTCGTCCGCAAGATCGCGCAGGAAAACAACGTCGACATCTCGCAGTTGCAAGGCTCCGGCGTCTCCGGCCGCGTGACCAAGAACGACATCCTCGACTTCCTGCAGCAGCCGAAGCCCGCTGCAGCGGCGCAACCGGCAGCGCAACAGCAGCAACCGGCGCCCGCGCCGCGCCCGCCCGCGATGACCTTCGCATCGGGCGAGAACAACCGCATCGAGCCGCTTTCGGTGATGCGCAAGAAGATCGCGCAGCACATGGTGTTGTCGAAGCAGACCTCGGCGCACGTCACCACCGTCTTCGAAGTCGATTTCACCGCCATCGACAAACTCCGGCGCCAGTACAAAGACGCGTACGTCGAGCGCGGCACCAAGCTCACCTTCCTGCCGTTCATCATCCAGGCGGTCGTGGCCGGCCTGCGCGAGTTCCCCATCATCAACGCCTCGATGGACGACGCCTCGGTCATCTACCACCGCGACCTCAACATCGGCATCGCCGTCGCCCTCGACTGGGGCCTCATCGTCCCCGTCGTCAAAAACGCCGACGAGAAAAACATCCTCGGTCTCTCCAAAACGATCAACGACCTCGGCGAGCGCGCCCGCACGAAGAAGCTCGCCCCCGACGACGTGCAGGGCGGCACCTTCACGATCACGAATCCCGGCATCTACGGCGGTCTGTTCGGCACGCCGATCATCAACCAGCCGCAGGTGGCCATACTCGGCGTCGGCGGCGTGAAGAAGCGCCCGGTCGTGGTCGAGACGAAGGAAGGCGACTTCATCGCCATCCGCTCGATGTGCATCCTCTCGCTGACCTTCGACCACCGCCTCATCGACGGCGCGGTGGCCGATCAGTTCATGGCCAGGGTGAAAGCGTTCATCGAAGCAGGGCAGTTCACGCTGTAGTTAAACCGTAGCGCTGGCGGCCCGCCGGCTGGACCGCCGCCGGCTCGGCGGCACGTACCAACAAACACGCCAGCGAGCCGCTGGCGGTCCAGCCGCCGAGCCGGCGGCGCTACGAGCCTGAGGCGCCGCCGCAATGTGCAGCGGCGCCTCGATCGATTACGTCGTCGCGAAGACGATGAGATCGGAAATCCCGAACGTCTTGCCGTCGCGGCAAACCTCGGGATACGGCTTCCACTTCGGGTCCTGCGCGATGAACGAATGGTTGTCGCCGATCAGCAGCCCGACGAATACCTCGGTCACGATGCGCGCCCCCACCTGCCCCAGCCGGCGGCCACCGTGGTCGTGCTGCGACTCCGACAGAATGTAGAACCAGAGCGGCGCATTGTTTCGAAAATTTTCGCTCAATGAAACGAGCGTCGGGTTCGTCGAGTCGTCAGGCGCCTTGCCCACCTTCAGATCTTCCTCCTTAAGGACCTTGATGCCCATGTGGCGCGCGACGCGCTGGCCGGACGGAAGGCGCATCCGCAGGCCGCGGATGAGATTGCGCTCGGCCAGGGACGCCGGATTCTTGGCCACCGTTGGCGGCAGTTTGCCCAGCGGGTTGACGAGGGAGGAATCGATCTTGTACGCCGGCTGAATGCGTTTGGGGTCCCGCGGCGGCGCCTTCGGATCGATGGGGAAGAAGAGCTTCCACTCAATCGCCCATTCCTTCGGAAAAACACGGAAGCCGCGCAAATTCGGATCGGCATCCGCGAAGATCGGGCGACGCGGAACATTCCGGTTCAATCGATAGATTGGACGAATCATCGAATGGCCGAAGCGGTACGCAGCCACGGAGAACTCCACCGGCATGAACGGCTCCTTCTTCCAGCGGAAAAAATGCAGGCGCGGCTTCTCTTCCGTGATCGGCTTCTTGCTCTTCAGGTTCGGCAGAACGTCATCGACGACGTCGCGTCCGACGATGGTGGGGAGGAAATCGTTGAACACCGCCCATTGGTAGTGACGGCGCACGGCGCGCTGCACTTCCGCAAATGTCGCATCACGGAAGCGCCGCGCAGATTCGACCTCCACCATCTTGTTGTGGAAGCGAAGCATCGTCCCCTGGAGCTGCGAGACGATGACGTTTTCGTCGTTGCGCGGATCGCCGATCAACGCCCGCTGCTTCGGCACGTTGCGGATCAGGTCACGGGTGCCGTTGTCGTCGGGATTGCCCTCGAGGTTTGTGCCGAGGAGCATGTGTATGCCGTCGTCGTCATAGAGATACGGCTGATCATCGGGTCCGCGTCCGTAAACGCAGTCGAGGTCGAAGCGTGGCGTACGGAAATCGACCAGCCCGTCAGGGTCGTTTGTTTTCTGCAGACTGCTGGCAGGGTCGAACGTTAGATCGTGATCGATGAACTGGCCGAAGTAGGTGTAACCGGCGCTGATGTCCGGATTCTCTTCGTCGTCGTCCTCTGTCTCCTCCGTCGGCGGATCTTCGCGTTCCGCCGTCATCTTCCTGGCCAGCGTTCTAAGATCGTCTTCGGTATGCTCGGCAGGAGTGAGCGTCCGGAACATGCGGCCGAACCGTCCCTCGAATTCCTCTGAACCGCGCGGCGCTTCGAGGCCGCGAAGGCCTACGCCATGCGGACGGATGTAGTTCTTGAAGCTAAACCGTGTAGCTTTATCCAGATCCTGATCCATCGATTTTTCCTGTTCCATCGACTGAAATCTCCTTTGATAAGGAGTGACGTACAAGCCCGGATGTTTCACCATCAATATTGGAAGGTCGTGTTACTTATCGGGTCATGAGAGGCGCAGCGATCACAGCAATTCTGTGGTTCGCCGCTTCCGCGGCTCACGCCCAATTCGTCCCGCCCGTCCTCAAAGGCGTCAAAGGAGACGGCACGCCGCGGCAGACGAATGGACCCATCCCCTTCCCCGCCGCCGACGAGAAGTGGCTGCTGGCGCGCTCGAAACACTTTGTCTTCATCAGCAGCGCGGACGAAAGCAGGACGCGCTCCGTGGCAGCGGAGCTGGAGACGTTGGCCTCCGCTTTGACGCAGGTCGACTCCACCTTCAGCGCGCCGACCGCCACGCCGACGCGCGTCATCCTCTTCACGCGGCGGCGCGAGAGCCGGCCGTACTTCGACATGCTGCTGAATCGGCGCGACGCCAACGTCAGCGGCGTCTTCGTCTCGCAGCGCGAAGGCGGATCGATGATCATCAACCAGAACTACAGTTGGCAGGGCGGCGAGCGCGCGCCGCTGCACGAGCTGGTGCACTACCTCATGCAGTCGGGCGACGCGCAGGCGCCGCTCTGGCTCGAGGAAGGGATCGCCGAGTACTTCAGCAACGCCACGATCCGCTCGCGATCGATCTCCGCCGGCGAGCCGATTACAGGCCACATTTCCGTGCTGCGTCAGCGTTCGCGAATCCCGCTGTCCGAACTTTTCAAAGCCACGCGCGAATCGGACATCTACAACGACAGCATCGCGCAATCGACCTTCTACGCGGAGAGTTGGGCTATCGTCGACTGGCTCGTGCGCACCTCGGGGCGCAACGGCGGCGACTTTTACGACTTCGTGCACGATCTCGCGCACGGCGCCACGGTCGAAGCGTCGCTGAAGACGCGCTATCACCGGAGCTTGCGCGACGTCGACGCCGCGCTCACCCGCTACTCCTCGCCGCAACGCGCGGCGTGGGCGATCACGCTCAGCGTTCCAGCCACCGACACGAACGTCACCGTCGAGCCGCTCGACCGCGCCGCCACGCTCTACGAGCTCGGTCATTTCCTCTCCGGCCTCGAAGAACTTGCGCCGGATGCAGAGCGTCACTATCGCGCCGCGCTCGACGCCAATCCGCGCCACGCGCGCTCCCTGGCCGGCCTCGGCATGCTGCGCGCGGCGGCGGCGAAGTATGCCGAGGCGATGGAGTTTTTCGAGAAGGCAATCGCTGCCGATGCGAACGACGTCGAGGTCGCGCTGTCGTATGCCGAGGCGCTGATGCAGGACCAGATCGGCGCGGTCGCGGAGAGCACGGGGGCGGCGGATGATGACATCACCCGATTCCGCAAAGCGCGCACGCTCGTGCAGCGCGCTCTCGAACATCGCACCGATCCCGCCTTCCCGCTCGGCCGTGCCATCGGCGACCTCGGCACGACCTACAGCGTCGAGGACGACGTCACGCCCGGCATCGCCGCGCTCGAGCAGGCGTCGACGCTGCTGCCGGGCCGCACCGATTTCGCGCTGCACCTGCTGGCGATGTATCGCCGCATCGGCAATCGCGCCAAAGCCGATCCGCTCTTCGCGCAACTCGACGCGATACATAAACCGCAGCTCTCCTTCGCCGCCCGCGCCGTCATCGTCCGCGCCGAGCTGACCCGCGCGAACGCGCTCACGCACGATGGCCATCTCGACGAAGCCTCCGCCATCGTCCACGACCTCGCCGCCAACACCGCCGACCCCGGCGCCCGCCGCGACTTCGAAAAACAGGCCGCCGAACTGACGCGCGTCGCCGCCCAGAACCGCCAGATCGAGGCCTACAACAAAATCATCGCCCAGGTGAACAACGGCAACTATCACGACGCCACGAAGGCGCTGGCGGAGTTCCTCACCACCGCCAGCGATCCCGAAATCGTCCGCGACGCGAAGAAGCTGCAGAAGCAACTGGCCGACTACCGGCCGTAGCGCGGTAGCGTCGTAGCGCCGTCGGCTCGACGGCTGGACCGCCGGAGCCTGCCCTGAGCGGAGCGAAGAGGCTCGGCGGCAAATCAGAAGCGCCAGCGAGCCGCTGGCGGTCCAGCCGCCGCGCGGGCGCCGCTACGAAAAGGCTATCCTTTCGCAGTCTTGAAGAGTCCACCCATGCGCATTGCCATCTTGTCCACAGCCATCGTGCTGACGCTTGTTGCTGCCACATCCCGGCACCGCTCCGTTGCGCCTCCTCCGCCGCCGATCACCCAACTCGATGCACGCCGCTCGATGGTCATCACCGACCTTGCGCTGCTCGAAGGGTTCACGTTCCAGCGCGTTCTCGATCAGCTCATTGCGCGCAGCGGCGTAACAAACATCACCAGCGCGCAGCTTTTCCGCCAATGGTTCGATACGCAAAACCCGAAGCCGGGATTGGCGGATCCGGCCGGACCGCATTGCGATGACTTTATGACCGACGGTTCGCCGTCGTTCAATGGCCTGCCGCGGCGCTGCCCGACGTTGGAAGGGGCGTTGGCGGCAACTCCATTCACGTCCGGTGAGTACTTCCCGATCGCGCTCGTCAACCGGTTCGATCAGACGCCGGCCGACGGGTCGAATTGCGGACAGTTCCGCTTGGTCTTCGCGCGCACGATGCCGTTGGGGCAGCGCCTCCACATCATCATGGAGCCGGTTCTCCGCAATCCCAACCCGGCGCTCGGTCTCGCCGGCTGTCGTGCCATCGCGCAGTTCTGGGCCGGATTGACGAGTGTCGATTCGCAAGCGGATCGCCGCGCCAGGCTGGAATCGTTCTTCTTCGACGGCATTGCCGGCTTTCCGCCCGTGATCGATCCCGACAACTTCACCGCAGCGGGCGGCGGCGGCATCCGCACCACGCAACTGGGGAGCGATCACAACCCGAGGATGTATCAGTTCCGCCTGACGAAAGACTGCAGCGGCGCCGGCTGCACGCTGCGGATGACGCCGGACGTTCTCCAGAACATGCCGACCGCCCAATTCTTCGACGGCTCTTCGACCTCGCCCACCGCCGTGGCGTTTCAGGATGCGTTCGTCGCGCAGGTGCCGAACCTCGCCATCCGCGACGTCAACGAGTACTTCATGGAGATTCCGCGTGCCTTTCTCCTGGCGGAGAGCAATCCGAACGACAACGATCCGGCGTTCATCTACAGAGCGCCATTTGACCGAAGCAAAGCGACAAACCCCGGCTTCCGAAACCGCATCCAGGAAAAGCTGACGGCAATCGGCAGCACGCTGACGCCCGAACAGATCGTCGACCGCGCCGACACACAGAACTGCGTCGGCTGCCATTTCGTTTTCGGACAGATGGGCGAAGGCGTCGTCTTCCCGCACTCGATCGATAACCTCCAACAGATCACGGAGGACTTTCCGGAGGCCGGCGAGCTGGGGCAGCGCTACCGTATTTCGGGCGCAATGAAGGACGTCTTCATCCCTCATCGCATGAAGATCCTGATCGACTTCCTGAACACGGGCAAAGCACCGGTGCGCTCGCAGTAGATGTGGCACAGACACTCTTGTCTGTGATGGCGAGGCCGCGCCAGGGGAATGCCGCGCACCGCCGCCGCGTATTCGCAGCCGTGATGCGCGTGTGTGAGCTCCGCAACCTTCATCTCGTCACGTACGAGAACGGCATGCGGCTCCAGCAGAAGCTCGTGGAGTTGCGGCAGGAAGAGGCCATTCCCGATCAACTCCTGCTGCTCGAACATCCGCCCGTCATCACCCTCGGGCGCGGCGGCGATGTTCGCAACCTCATCGCGCCCGCGGCCACGCTCGATGCGCAGCGCGTCCGTTTTTTCGAGACTACGCGCGGCGGCGACATCACGTATCACGGACCCGGCCAGCTCGTCGGCTATCCGATCGTCCACCTCGGCGAAGGCAAACGCGACGTGCGCAAGTACGTGACGAAGCTCGAAGAAGTGCTGATCCGAACGGTCGCCGAATACGGCATCACCGCCGAACGCGCCGAAGGCAAGCGCGGCATCTGGGTCGGCAACGACAAGATCGCCGCGATCGGCGTCCGCATCGCGCGCTGGGTCACCTCGCACGGTTTCGCGCTCAACGTGACTACGAACCTCGATCACTTCCGCCTGATCACGCCGTGCGGCCTGCACGGAACCGGCGTGACTTCGATCTCGAAACTCATCGGCCGCGACGTCGCCCTCGCCGAAGTCCGCGAGATCGTCGCCGCGAAATTCGCGGAAGTCTTCGAGCGCGACGTCGTGCCGCGATCGGAGAGCATCCGCCTCATCAAAATCCTCGTGCACGACGGCGAGCGCGTTCTGCTGCTGCATCGCCGTCCTGAGCGCGGCAACTTCTGGCAACCGATCACCGGCTCGATCGAAGAGGGCGAGCTGCCGATCGACACGGCGCGCCGCGAGTTGATCGAAGAGACGGGACACAGCGGCGAGCCCGAAGCGATCGACCTCGAGCAGTCGTTCATGATCGAGTCGCACTTCCTCGCCGCAAAATATCCGCCGCCGATCATCGCCTCGGAGATCGGATTCGCAGTCGAAGTCCCGCCCGGAATGCCGGTGCGGCTCGACGCCGACGAACACGACCGCTGCGGCTGGTTCACATTCGCCGAGGCCTATGAAAGGATCAAGTGGACCGACGACCGCGAGGCGTTGGAGAAAGTGCAGGATCGGCTCGCGACGCTAACGCCTCAATGAAGATGACTTCCTCGATTGAATCCACCCCGACGGCCGACGGCCGACAGCCGACAGCCGCTCCTGTCAACCGCCGCGCCGGGCATCGTCCCGAGTGGCTGAAGATCCGCGTGCCGGGCGATCTCGCGCAGCTTCCCGTCTCGAAGCTGATGAACGATCTCGCCCTCAACACCGTCTGCCAGGAAGCGCGCTGCCCGAACATTTTCGAATGCTGGAACGCCGGCACCGCCACGTTCATGATCCTCGGCGAGATCTGCACGCGGCGCTGCACCTTCTGCGCGGTCGGCAAAGGGAAGCCGCTCGCCGCTGATGCCGACGAGCCGCGGCGCGTGGCGGAGGCGGTGTCGAAGATGGGCGTGAGACATGCGGTGATCACGATGGTCAATCGCGACGACATGCCCGACGGCGGCGCGGAACATCTCGCGCAGACGGTGCTGGCCGTGCGCGAACAGACCGGCGCCGCGGTCGAGGTTCTCATCTCCGATCTCGAAGGCAACCGCGAAGCGCTCCGCACCGTCATCGCTTCGGCGCCCGAAGTCCTCGCGCACAACATCGAGACCGTGCCGCGGCTCTATCCGGCCGTGCGTCCCGTCGCCAAGTACAAACGCTCGCTCGATATCCTGCGCTGGGCAGGCGACGAGCGTAACGTCAACATGTTGACGAAATCGTCGCTCATGCTCGGCCTCGGCGAAACAGAGGAGGAGGTGCTCGAAGTCGCGTCCGACCTCCGCGGCGCCGGCGTCGACATCATCACTTTCGGCCAGTACCTCGCGCCCACCGGCAACCACCACCCCGTCCGCCGCTACTACACCCCCGACGAATTCACCGCCCTCGGCGAAAAAGCCCGTTCGCTCGGCTTCCATCACGTCGAGTCGGCGCCGCTCGTCCGCAGCTCCTACATGGCTCACCGGGCTCTCGAGTAGCGATTACAATCCGCCGCATGCCGCGGGTCATTTTCGTCGACGAAGGCAAAGCCGCGGAGTTCCCGCAGGGATCGACGCTGTTAACCTGCACCATGGCCATGGACGTCCGCATCAGCCACATCTGCGGCGGCGACGGTGCGTGCGGGACTTGCAGGGTGGAAGTGATCGACGGCTGGGACAACCTCACGCCGCCGACCCCCGACGAAACGTACAAAGAACTCGAAGCGCCCTATCGTCTGTCGTGCCAGTCAAAACTGCTCGGCGATGTAATCTTGAAAGTAGCGAAAATTGAATGAATGGATTCTGAAAAATGACCGCAATTGAAACCGCCCCCGCCACCCTCACCAACCAGCAGCTCAACACCGTTTTCCAATACACCGTCGAGGCGTACAAAACGTTCGAGAAGCTGGCCGAGAACCTGCCCAATCCGCTGACCGCGAACATGTTCAAGCAGTTCGCCGTCGACGAGCGGGCCACGCGCGATCTCATCGAGATGAAGATCGCGGCCACCGGCACGTCGCGCAGCAAGGTCACGCTCGCGAATGACCTCGCCTTCCAGGACATCCTCGAAGGCGACCTGTCGTACCGCGAGACCACGGAGTTTCTCATCGCGCGCGAGCGGACGATGGAGCGCAAGCTCGCGGAGCTCGGCCGCGGCGTCTCCGCCATCGAACGCGCCTTCCTCGTCTACCTCGGCGCTTCCAAACGCGCGCACATCGTCGAGCTGGAACGCGAACTGGAGCTGACGAAACTCGACCGCGACTGGTTCAAACGCGAGGACGCCGAATCGCGCCTGGTGCGCGGCGCGGCCACGGAATGAACGTTTCCATCACGCAGACCGCGGCCGAGCATCTGCAGCAGGAGCTGGACGGCCGCATCCTCCGCATCGCCTTCACCACCGGCTGCGGCGGCAGCGGCTACCGCCTGGCCTACGCCGACGCCCCCATCGACGGCGACGAAGTCGTGAACGTCAACGGCATCCGCATCGCCCTCGACGACATGTCCGCGTCGCGTTTGGACGGCGCCATCATCCAATACGACGCCGACGAAGACGGCTACCTGCTCGATCATCCGGATGCGGTCAGCGCGGTGTGGTGCGGATGAGAATCGATGCGGTTCCGCGACCGAAAAATGCCAAAGAGGGGTGAACATGCGTAGCAGTCTAGTAGTCATCGTCGTCCTCGCTCTCCTCGCGTTGCCGGCAGCTGCCCAGGTGACGGTCACAGGGATCACACCTGCGACAGGACCAACGGTGGGCGGCACGACCATCACGATCACCGGGACGAACTTGTCGTGGGTTGTGTGCTTCCCTATTTGCAATCCAGGCAGGGTCGTCATCGGCGGAGTTCCGGTATTCGTCCCCTTTAATTCCAACCCGAACGCGCTCACCATCGTTACTCCCCCGCATGCGGCAGGCACTGTGGACGTCGTTGTTTTCCCTTCGGATTTCGGGAATGGCTTCGCCGGCTATCCATTGCCGAACTCATTTACCTACGTGGATCCCGCGCCAGCGCTCAGTACCCGTGCCCTCTTTTTGCTGGCGGTGGCTCTGGCGTTTTGCGGCGTCAGCGTAGTTCGGCGAACCTACTAGGATCCGCGGCCCGCCAGTTCAGCGTTCCTTCGAGGCCCACTCCAGCGCGTGGTAGGTGATGATCAGATCCGCCCCGGCGCGTTTGATTGAAGTGAGGATCTCGTTCATTACCCGCGCACCATCGATCCACCCCCGCTCCGCAGCGGCCTTCACCATCGAATACTCGCCGCTGACGTTGTAAGCGGCCACGGGCAGGTCGAAGTTATCGCGCGCGGCGCGGATGACGTCGAGGTACGACAGCGCCGGCTTGACCATGATCATGTCCGCGCCTTCGTCGACGTCCAGCTCCATCTCGCGGATGGCCTCGCGGATGTTGGCCGGATCCATCTGGTAACTGCGCCGGTCGCCGAACTGCGGCGCGGATTCGGCAGCCTCGCGGAACGGGCCATAAAACCCCGACGCGTACTTTGCCGAATACGCCATGATCCCCACCTCGGCCAATCCGGCATCGTCCAGCGACTCGCGGATCGCAGCCACGCGCCCGTCCATCATGTCCGACGGCGCCACGAAATCAGCGCCCGCGGCGGCGAACGACACCGCCTGCTTCGCCAGCAGCGGCAAGGTCTGATCGTTGTCGACGTCCTTCGTTCCGTTGTGATCGACGATGACGCCGCAGTGCCCGTGATCGGTGTACTCGCAGAGGCAGACGTCGGCCATCACCGTCATCTGCGGCACGGCGCGTTTGATCGCTTCGATGGCCGACTGCACCGGGCCGGCCGGATCCCACGACGACGACCCGATCCCATCCTTGTACTCGGGGAGCCCGAACAGCAGCAGCGCGCGGATGCCGAGGCCGTAGGCGCGGCGGGCCTCGTCGACGGCTTCGCGAACGCGAAGCTGCCACACGCCGGGCATCGATCCGATCTCCACCTTCGGCCGCGTATTCGGCACGACGAAGAGCGGATAGATGAGGTCTTCCGGCCGCACCACGGTCTCCCGCACGAGCGCCCGGATCGATTCCGTTCGCCGCAGCCGGCGCGGACGCCGTTCGGGCGCGATCGCATCAAGTGTCGGCGGTGTCATCGCTTTCGTAGTCATCACCTTCTCCGTAGAAAAATGCACGCGCGCACTCGGTCGAGCAGAAACGCCGTCCCGTGGCCCGATACGCGCAGTCGGCGCAGAAGTACTTGCCGCAGGCCACGCACCGGTCGAGCAGCGCGTCCTCTTCAGGATTGCCGCAATGGACGCAGTGCCGCCCCTCGACGTAGGACATGTGAGCGCTCCGCGCCGCCGAAATTTTCCGCGCCGCGCGGCGTTGAGTATATCCTCGTCGGCACGGCCGACGGCGTTGGTTGCCCGAGGCTCGGCCAACAGTGCGGTTAGAATTAGCCTCCCGGATTTCCTACCTCGATGGCGGTGTAGCTCAGATGGTTAGAGCGGGCGTCTCATAAGCGCTAGGTCACTGGTTCGACTCCAGTCACCGCCACCACACAAACTCCTTATTTTCAGTAACTTCGGCGAGCAGATCTCCCTGCATTCGCCGCGACCTGCCCAACTTTTGTGCACTTGCGTGGGGGAGAAAAGTTTGCCAAGCGGGATACTTCTGCTCGCAAATCGCTCATTTGTCGAAGTTTGTCGCAACGTGATGTGACGACTTTGGGACGCTCGGTCAAGTTGGCAAGCTCTGGCAGGAGGTGACAATGACGGCGATTAGGCGCGCTTCTGCACCGCCCCAGCGCCGCTGGTGTACTTTGGCAGCCGTACCCGTGCCATCGTTGCGGTCGCCACCTCGGCGGGGCCGTCGGCCGAATCAGAGCTGCCGACGACCTGCAGCTCTGGACATTCGCAGTCGACGGAGAACCTGTCCCCGGTTGTTCGGTAGACATGATCACCGAACCGCCGGTCACTGCCTCTAACGAGAAGGCGATCACGCTCCACAGAGCTAGACCATCTAACCTGATCCAAACCTAACGACGCGAGGAGCGCGGATGCTGTGACCGCGGTACGAAGCCGTCGGGCCCTTATACTCCATTGCGCCGATGGAGATGACGGACTCTAGGATCTGGCGACGCCATGGGGCATCGAGCGGCTGCTGCTGGCCACGGTCTACCAATTCCGGAAATCCAGCGGCTTCACGTCAGGTCCGTCAGCGAGTTGGAGGAAGTGGTAGGTGCTCGAACGACTATGACAATTGAACTCCATCCCAAAGATGCGCTGATCATGGCTGCTCTCGCCACGAAGCGGCCCGTAGCGTTCCTCGTAGGCTCGCCGCTGTCGCAAAAGGACGGAACGGGAGTTCCCGGTGTCAAACAGATGCTGGACTTCGCGCGCGACGAGATTCGTCAACGAATCGCTTATGCCCTGCCCAGCTTTGAAGCGGCATTGCCTAAGACATCCGACGCTGACGACTACCAAGCGGCGATGCGTTGGCTTGGTGTCCGCGCGGGTCAAGATGCCATCAACGAGGTCATCTCCAGAGCGGTGCTTCAAGCTCGTAAGCCGGCCACCGAAGATTTAGCTGTCGGCACGGACGGCCAACCCGATGACTGGAACATCCCAGCCGGGACGACTGGTCTCGCTGAATTGGTTGCACGAGGTGGAGAGAAGTTTACCGGCCCAATCCTAACAACAAATTTTGACCCGCTCCTATCACTCGCGGTTCGGAAGTCCGGGGGAAGGGCCGGACGGCGTGTTCTGACGGCTGACGGAACGCTGGCGGGCGCTGCCGAGGATGACCCTGGTATCTGCAACGTTGTTCATCTTCATGGATTCTGGCGCGATTCCGACACGCTCCATACGCAAGCGCAGTTGACCAATCCTCGGTCCAAACTGAAGGCATCCCTACAGCGGTTGCTTGTGGCCAGACAACGCACGTTGATTGTCGCCGCCTATGGCGGATGGGACGACGTGTTTACTCAGTCGCTTGTCGAACTCATGAACGACGAGCAGGCGAAGCTCGATGTCATCTGGTGCTTCTACGAGAACGACCCCATCACGGTCGAGGAGCGGTACGGCAAACTCCTGAAAGCAGTGGCGCCCGCAATCGTGTTGAATCGCTTTCGACCGTTTGGCGGAATTGACTGCCACAGCATCTTCACCGAAATCCTAGCGACCTTGCGCGGAATGTCCCCTCCCACCGTCGTCGCATCCACTGTTCTGTCGCCGCTGGCGGGATGGGAACAAATCGACGCGGCATACCTAGATGCTCTGCCGACTTTGGATCAAAACGACGTCATCAGGTATTTCGACGGCGCGGTTCCCACTTGGCGGCACGCGGTGTCGCACGCCATTCCCCGCCGTCAGCCTGTGGCGGAGATTGGTAAGCGCCTGGCGACACTCCAAGTTGGCAAGGGCGGTGGCTGCTCCATGCAACTCATCCGAGCTGCCGGTGGTGAAGGAAAGACCACATTGCTCTTGCAGGCCGCGAGCGACGCCGTCCGTGTCGGCAGCTGGGTAGTCCTATGGAGGCCATCTCCCCATGGCAGACTGCTCGCCGAGCATCTCGTCGAACTGGATGTGTCCAAACATTGGCTGCTCGTCGCCGATGATGCCGAAACCTTAGTGGGCGACCTGAAAGAAGCCGCGTCCCAACTCCATTCCGCTGGTCGGTCTAATGTCCATTTTCTCCTCGCTGCGCGTGATGTTGACTGGCACGCGAATTTTGGCGACACCCCTGAATGGGAGACATGGCTCAATGCGTGGGTGGCTCGCCCGCGAGCAATCATCCTGCGAGGCATTAGTCACGATGACGCTCGGTTAGTCGTTGAAGCGTGGGCTAAATTGGGCGCTGCTGGGCTGAGGGAACTCGCCGATGTCGAAGGAACGGCTGCGCAAGTGAGCGCCCTTGTGAATAGAGTACGGGATGCTGTTGAAAAACAAATCGCCCAAGAGAGAAGGCACGACCCTGTCGAAGGTTCATTCCTCGGTGGCCTGCTGGCTATACGGTTCGGACAAGATGGGTTGCACGCTCACGTCCGCGCATTCCTAGACCGTTTGAGGAACAATCCGGTTCAAGGCAGCAGTCGCAGTCTTTTCGATGCCCTACTTTACGTCGCTGCATGCCACGCGGTCGGCATTCCTGGGCTCGACGAGAGAGTGCTCGCGGACCTCGTCGGCGTCTCCCGCCACTGGGTGCAAACGCTCATCGTGAATCCACTCGGCGAAGAAGCTGCAGCCGTCCGAAATGCAGGACACGTTCTTACTCGCCACGGCAACGTAGCCGCCTCAGTCCTGGTTGTTGCCGAAGAGGACTTCGATGCGGACATCGCGGAAGTCTGGAGCGCTGTGGTGCGCCAAACCGTGCGCACGAGTCGAGATGTTCGCATTGGCGAGACCTTTGCGCCAATTGTCCATGCCGGCCCTCGGCTGCAGGGCGTACTCCCGAAGCGATTCAGCGAGGAACGCCGAAAAGAGATCGCTATCGCGGCGGCGCGAGCTTCAATGATTGCCAAGTCCGACTGGCTGTCATTAGTTATTGGCTTGGGTAAGACTTATCGCAACGCGGCCGATTTCACTGCGGCGGTTGACGTATTCCGACAGAACCTGAATGACTCGATGGCGAAATCCGACTCCCTTAAAATGGTGCGCGGTTACTGGTTTGAATGGGCCGTTTCTGAAGGCAGCATGGGAAACAAAGAGCGGCAACACTTTCTGGCAAGCATATGGCTTTGTGGGCTCGCTCTTTCGGATCATCTAGATGAAGCGTCAATCACGAGTAACGATGTAAAGATGATCTGCGCCGGACTCGGAGTGCCGTTAGGGGCACTCGAAGAAGTTCCTTTCCCCAGAGCTCGGCGCGCTGTTGCCTATCTTGGTCGCATGACCGCGCGCGACCCCAGGACCCTTAGCTACTTCGATAAGCATGACCGCGATGCCGACAAGGTAGGTACTCCTTATCCTAAGAGCATCGAAGAAGCGACTGGTTGGCTTACAGCCGCCGTAGTCCAAGCGGGCCGTAACCTAAAAGACCCGTTTCTGACGGCACTACTCAAACCGGAACACGTTTCCTTCAACATGCTTCGCAAATTCCTCAATCTCGCCCGCCCCTCTCGCCTGCGCGCCGACACGCCGAAGAATGCGAAACCGACGCTCGCAGTCGATATGAAACCGCAGCAACAGCTAAGTGATTTTGATGCTCGAGTCAAGGCGGGCATTGACAGGGTGCTAAGGGAGGCATGGGAAGAAGTCCCCCCAGAGATGGCTGAGAAAGACCGCTACAAAAGCGCTAGGCGTTATGCTGCACAGGCGATTTCACGACTCTCCCCACACATCAAGCGACAGGTTTCCGCGTATTTCGAAACTCAAAAGTGGCAGCCGTTGGAAGCATACGATAAGAAACTGTGACGCTCGCCGCGCCCTGCTTTGCTTGAAGTTGATAGAGCTAGAACGCACATCGCACCGAGTCATCGTGACTTCCGCCGTAGGCTCTGGCTGATGCCGCGCTTGTCAATCCCTGCTACCCTTAAGTGTCGCCGTCAAGAAGCCGCCAGAGTTCTAGGTGTTTCTCCTCCGGCTTAGATCTCGACGAAGCTCTTTCCTCGAAAACGGACGCGGGCGTTCGCATTGAACTGACGAACGCTTGCAGATCCGCTAGTCGATAGAAGATCCGCCCTTTGATTCGAAAAAACGCGATCAGACCCGCTCGACGATACCGCGACATCGACCGAACACTGACACCGCTCGGTGGGATCAAGCGAGCCGCATCGGCCTCGGTCATAAGTTCGTCCGGATCACCCGACACTTCCGTTGCAGCTGCGCCCGCGGCCATCACCTGTATCCTTCTCCATGCTCGCCCGTACTTGGGCTAATCGCTACTCATAAGCAGCATGCTACTGATAAGCTGTAGACTGTCAAGTAGCGCGGTCGAAGAATCGGGATGAGAGCGACTTGCGTGAAGGATCATGTGTGTGCTGCTTTTGGCGCTGCCGTTCGTCGCCTGCGAACGCGCCTCGATCTCTCGCAGGAGGAGTTCGCTGATCGAGTCAAGATCCACCGAACCTACATCGGCGGGATCGAGCGCGGCGAACGAAATCCAACGCTGACGATGGTCGCCCGCATCGCGGCAGCTCTGAACGTGTCGGCTGCGCAACTACTTCGCGAGGCGGAGAAGGATTGAGGCGAAGCTTTGCCGTTTCTTGCCAAGTCGGCCCGGCGCTCTTTGGACGCACGTTCTTCCCCTACTTTCCCCCACACGGCCTCCCCCACATTGCGTTTGCCAAGCGTTGCCATCGATTGCCGTTTCTTGGCGGCGCTTGCCACGCAAACGATTGAAACCGTGCCGTTTCTTGCCGTTTCTTGCCAGCTGACCGGCGCGGCTTACCAACCGTTGCCAAGCACCAGAACGGACTCATAAGCGCTAGGTCCCCAGTTCGACTCTGGGCACCGCCACCAACTCCCTTCCTCGAAAAAGATGCGACACTTTGCGGATGCGAACTGCAATCGCGATCTGTCTCCTTGTCACCGGAAACCTGCTCGCGCAGATGGAGCAGCACGACCATCACGCCGAGGGGGGCGAGCGATTGGGAACGGTCGCGTTTTCGACTTCGTGCTCGCCGACAGCCCAGACCAAGTTCACGCGTGCGGTCGCGCTGCTGCATTCGTTCTGGTACGAGGAGGCGGAGAAAGCGTTCACCGAAACGGCGGCGATCGATCCGCAGTGCGGGATGGCGTGGTGGGGCGTGGCCATGAGCAACTACCATCCGGTCTGGCCGAGTCCTTACTCGCCTGCGGAGCTGGCGCGCGGCGCCGCGGCGGCTGCGAAAGCGAAAGCGGTCGGCGCGAAGACGGAGCGCGAGAAGAGTTACATCGATGCCATCGCCGCGTTCTACAACGACGCCGATCATGTCGATCTCAACACGCGCGCCCGCGCCTACGAGGCGGCGATGCAACGCGTTTCGGCGGCGAATCCGACGGACGACGAGGCGGCCATCTTTTACGGACTCTCGCTCATCGCCCACGGCATGTCGATGCCGACCGACAAGACGTACGCGTATCAGAAGCAGGCGGCGGAGATTTTCAACCGGCTGCTGAAAACGCATCCCGATCATCCCGGCATCGCGCACTACCTGATCCACTCCTTCGACTATCCCGCGCTCGCGCCGCTCGCGCTCAACGCCGCGTACGCGTACGCGAAGATCGCCCCCTCCTCCCCGCACGCGCTCCATATGCCTTCCCACATCTTCGTCCGCCTCGGCATGTGGCCGGAGACGATCGATTCGAATCTGAAATCACAGAAGGCGGCGCGCGATCATGCGGCGATGGCGCATCCGGGCGCCGTGGCCTTCGACGAGCTTCACGCATCCGACTATCTCGCCTACGCCTATCTCCAGATGGGCCAGGACGAATCTGTTCGTCAATTAGTTGACCATCTCGCGGCCATCAAGTCGCTCGACGTCGAGAATTTCGCCGCCTACTACGCCATGGCATCCGTTCCCGCGCGCTACGCGCTCGAGCGCAAGCGCTGGTCGGATGCGGCAGCGCTCACTGTCTCTCCCGCGAACTTCCCGTGGGACCGCTACGCGTACGCCGAGGCCGTGACGTATTTCGCGTCAGGCATGGGCATGGCTCGCGGCGGAAATCCTGCCCGAGCGCGCGCGGACATCGAGCAGCTCAAACGGCTGCGGCAACTTCTCATCGATCAGAAGAATTCATATTGGGCCGATCAGGTACAGGTGCAGATCCTGGCCGTCGACGGCTGGACTGCGCATGCCGAGGGGCATGAGGATGCCGCGGAAGCAGCGCTGCGGAAGGCGGCCGACCTCGAAGACTCGATGGACAAGAGTCCCGTCACGCCCGGATCGATCCTCCCCGCCCGCGAGATGCTCGGCGATTTCATGCTGGCGGCGAATCGTCCGCAGGAAGCGCTCGATGCGTACGAGAGCTCATTGAAGAGTTCTCCGGGACGTTTGAACGGTCTCTCCGGCGCCGCACACGCCGCGCAAGCGGCGGGCGATCGCGAGAAGGCGCGCATGTACTACATGCAGGTGGCGAAGCTGCTCGGAACGCCGTAACGCGACGGCGGAGCGCTGGCCTCCTCGCCGGTACGTAGCGCCAGCGGCCCGCTGGCTGTACCGCCGCCGGCTCGGCGGCACGTTTCGCGAGACCTGCCAGCGAGCCGCTGGCGGTACAGCCGTCGAACCGACGGCGCTACGTCTCAACGCCGCCGGCGAAGCTGCTCGGCCCTACGAATACACGCTGATAAAGCGCGCGGTAATCGCGGCGGCCATGGTCAGTTCGGGCGTCACGTGGACGAGCGGATGAATCGCGTTGTAGGTGTGGCTGGCGTTGGCGATGACGACGCGCGAGGCGTCGTCCGCGTACGACTCGATCTCGGCAGATTCCGCGACCGGCACGCTCTCGTCGCGCGCGCCGTGGATGACCAGCATCGGATGCTCGATCTGCGTCACGCACTTGAGGATGTCCAGCCGGTCGCGATTCGCTTCGATGTCGTCGAGCATGCGCGTCGACATCCGCATCATCTGTTTCGTGCGCGTGTTTTCCGCCTCGAGATAGCCGACGCGGCGCCATAGCGATTTCGTGGCGTCATCCCAGCGATCGGTGCGCGCGATCGCGCTCCAGGTCACGATGCCGCAGAGGTTCTCGATGCCCTGCGCCGCCAGCAGCGACACGCCGCCGCCGCGCGAGTGGCCGACCAGGAACGTCGGCACGTCGACGCGCTGCTGCGCGTAGCGAACGACTTTCTGCAAGTCGGAAATCTGTCCCGAATACGTATCCTCGGCGAAGAGATCGAGGCGGTCGAACGTCTCCGGATTCTCACCGATCCCGCTGCGCGACATGTTGAAGCGGCAGACGGCGAAGCGATGGTTGCAGAGCGTCTCGCCGAGCCACGGAAAGAAGCCCCAGTCCTTGAATCCCTTGAACCCGTGCACGATCACGGCAAGCGCCTTCGCCCCCGGCGGAATGTCGAGATCGCCGCGGATGGGAAGCCCTTCGTCGCTGAGGATGGTGAACTGCATGTGCTAGTCGATTAGTGATTAGTGGATTAGTAGATTAGGAAGGCAGCTCGCCGGCATGTCTGAATCGTCGTTTCGTAGACCAGTAGGTTCGTAGATCACGAGCATCTCGGCCTCACCTCTAATCGACTCATCCACTAATCTACTAATCCACTGCCTCACACATTGAACCGGAACAGGATCACGTCTCCGTCCTGCACAACGTAATCTTTTCCTTCGCTGCGCATCTTCCCGGCGGCTTTTGCGGCCTGCTCGCCGCCGAGGGTGATGTAGTCGTCGTAGGCGATCGTTTCGGCGCGGATGAAGCCGCGTTCAAAATCGCTGTGGATCTTGCCGGCCGCCTGCGGACCTTTCGAGCCGCGCTCGATGGTCCAGGCGCGCGCTTCCTTCGGGCCGGCAGTGAAAAACGTCTCGAGATTCAGCAGCTTGTACGCGGCGCGGATCAAAACGTTCAGGCCCGGCTCTTCGAGTCCCATCTCTTTCAAAAAGTCGGTGCGTTCGGCAGGAGGAAGATCGGAGATCTGCGCTTCCAGCTCGCCGCAGATCACGACGACTTCGCCCTTTTTGTCGGCGGCGATGGCGCGGACTTTTTGCAGCAGCGGCGTTTCTTTGCCGAGGTCGGACTCGGCGACGTTGGCGACGTAGAGGACCGGCTTGAGCGTGATGAGGTTCAGCTCGCGCAGCGACTCTCGCTCTTCGTCGGTGAAGTCGACGGCGCGCAACGGCGTGCCCTTGTCGGCGGCTGCTTTCGCTTTCTCCAGCGCTTCGGCCTGGGCGACGTACTCTTTCTGGCCGACTCGGGCGAGACGTCCCACGCGGTCGAGTTTCTTGCCGACGGCGTCCATGTCCGCGAGCAGCAGCTCCGTCTCGATCACTTCGATGTCGCGCTCGGGATCGACGGAGCCTTCGACGTGCACGACGTTGTCATCGACGAAGCAGCGTACGACGTGCAGGATGGCCTCGGTCTCGCGAATGTTGGCGAGGAACTGGTTGCCGAGTCCCTCCCCTTTCGACGCGCCGCGCACGAGGCCGGCGATGTCGACCACTTTGAGATCGGTGTAGACGGTCTGCTTGCTCTGCGCCAGCGCGGCCAGCTTGTCGAGCCGCGCGTCGACCACCGGCACGATGCCGACGTTCGGTTCGATGGTGCAGAAGGGATAGTTCGCGCTCTGCGCCCCGGCGGCGGTGAGCGCGTTGAAGATCGTCGACTTGCCCACGTTCGGCAGCCCGACGATTCCGACAGAAAGACCCATGTGTGCGTTGCTCCTGTGAACTGCGGCGGGTGGAACGGATGCGCGGGGATCGCGATTCCGGGAGGCGGGCGGGAGAGGCAATGTTGAATGTTCAATGTTGAGTGTTGAGTGTTGAATGAGGTGCGTGTCTCCTGCATTCAACATTCAACATTTCGCTTCTACGACACGAGCCGAGCCGCCATCTCCGCCGCCCCTAGCAGTCCCACTTTCGGATTCGTGATCAGGTTCACCGGAATCGCGGCGAGGATGTTCTGGAAGCGTCCCTTGCGCAGGAAGGCCTCCATGAATTTGCCGTCGGTGAAGCGATCGACATTCTTGGCCGCGACCCCGCCCGCGAGATACACCCCGCCGCGCGCCAGCAGCCGCAGCGCCATGTTGCCCGCCTCGGCGCCGTAGATGTCGACGAAGATGGCGAACGTCTTCGCCGCGATTGGATCGCCGTCCGCAAGCGACTTGGCGATCTCCATCGGCAGCGTCTCGTCGTACTCGCGATCGCGTCCCGACAGAAAGTTGTGGATATTCACCAGTCCCATTCCCGACAACAACCGCTCCCAACTGACGTGGCCATACTTCGCGTGCAGTTCGAGAAAGAGGCGCGCCTGCTCATCATCCTGCGGCGCAAAATCTGCGTGCCCCCCCTCGGATGGGACGACGTTCCACTTCATCCCGTCGTGAACGAGATTCGCCTCGCCGAGCCCCGTGCCTGCGCCGAGGATGGCGATCGGGGCGAAATTCACGCGCGTGCCGGCGTTGAGGACGATGAAATCGGCCGCCGCGAGAATCGGAACGCCGAGGGCGACCGCATAGAAGTCGTTGATGAGGGAGACGCGTCCGATCAAGAACTTCTTCGCCAGCGCCAGCGCGTCGATCTTCCAGGTCAGATTCGTAACCTCGGCACGATCGGCGAAGACGGGACCGGCTACGGCGAAACAGGCCGCATCGATCGGCGCGGGAACGTAGTCCTTCACGAACGCGTCAAGCATCGCGTCGAACGTCGCATACGCGTTGCTCTCATAGCGCTGCTCCGCAAGGACGGTACGTCCCGATTGCGACGCATCGACCAACTGCAGCAACACCTTCGTCCCGCCGATGTCTCCCGCGACAATTTTCATGCGGCGTAGTCTTGCACAAGGGGACGGTTGAACCACAAAGACACAAAGACAGCTACATCGCCTCGTCCGCGCTGGTGCCGTAGATCGCCGGCAGCGGGACATCGAGGAGGCGGAGGTAGACCGAGAGCTGCCCGCGGTGGTGGTAGCTGTGATTCATCAGCACCGAGCGGACGAAGATGATCTTGCGCGTCTCATTGAGCACGTCGCCGTTGCGCGAGATCACGAACGGCGCTTTCAGCGCATCGTCGTCCATCGCCCCGAGGGTCGATTGGATGGCGGAGAGATTGCGGCGGAACGTCTCCACGAACTCCGGATTCTCCGGCATCGGCGGCGGGCCGCCATTCTTTAGGTCGAACTTTCCCTCGGACATCAAACGGACGGCGATCGAGGGGATGGAGACGAGGTGCCAGGCCAGGCGGCCGAGCGTCAGCGATTTCGGATGCGGCGTCCAATCGAGCTTGTCGAGCGGGACGCGTTCCAGCATCCGCACCGTCGACTTTCCTTCCAGTTCCAGCTCCGCGATCAGGGCATTAGCGAGCGGCATTCAATTCCTCCGGCGTCATGATAGTGGCGCCGCCGGAATGTCGCCCGGCGGAAAACCGGAGCTGATACGAATGGCGCGGTACTCCGGATGCACCGGAGCATTAACGCGCATACTTATCCGCGAGCGTCTTCGATGCAGAACCCACTCGCCATTGCTTATGGCTTCACGGCCGGCGCAACAGTTTCAGGGATACTGACGAGCACCATCGCGATGATGTCATCCGGCGTGCTGCCCTCCGACGCCGAGGGGAGTCTGGTGGCCGCGATCCTGTTCAATGTTGTTGGGTTTGGACTGCTCGGTCTCTTCGGCGGCATCGGCATCTGGATCGTCCTGACCATTTTCCGGCGCGCGCTGCTTGCCATGCCGGCAGCGAAAGCATTCTTCGCCGGCGCCGTCCTCGGCGTAGTCGGCGCGATGTGCGGCGCGGTCGGACTTCTGCGCTATCTGCAATTCGCGCATGGCCGGTGGGCACTGATGGTGCCGGCGATGCTGACGGGCTTGATCGCCGGTTTTTGCCTGACCGCGACATCGGCGCTGATCCAGGCGCTGACGGCGCTCCGGCGAAGGTTCTAGCGCTGTCACATCAGTAGTTCGTGGATGACCCTTTCAACGCGACGTTGCAGGCGGCAGTTGACGAGAGGAAGGGCTGAGATAGCGCTTCGCCGCTTCCGGGCCCGCGGCGCGGACGGCGAGAAGCATCTCCACCGCGAATCGGACGCCCTCCCGCGTCGTCACGCAGTCATCCTCCGATGGCGCGACGAACCCGCCCTTGCCATCCGCAATGGTGAACGGGCACCCGCGGTCGCAGATCTCGCGAGCCCAGCACGTCAGGCAGCCCGAGTCGGACGCTGCGTCGCGCGACGCGAAGAAAGAGTTGGCGCGATCTTCCGCGATGCCGCTGCGGATGTCGCCGATCACGTAGTCATCCAGACCGACGAAGCGGTGACAGGGATAAATCGCTCCTTCCGTCGACACCGCTGCGGCTCCGGCGCAGACGCCGCACTTCCGCTGTGGCTGCTGGCCGGCGACCAGATTCCTGATTAACGCCGCATACGGATCGAGTGATGCGATCCGATCCTTTCCCTCGATCGCTCGTTCGACATTGTCGCGGGCCACCTCGCGAAGCATCTGTTGGAATTCCGACTGCTGTGCCGCGGATGGCGCGAGATCCGCGCAGCGCGGCCCGAATTCGGTCGGCGGCGGTGTCGCGGTACTCATGGCGACGTGCCGTGCGCCCAACGACGTCGTTTGGTCGATGATCTCGCGAACCTCCATATTGTCGGAGGTGATGGTGGCCCGTACCTGGACGTCGATGCCGCGCGCGGCGAGTCGCGCGATCGTCGCTTCCACGCGGCTGCTGCTCGGTCGGCCATTCCGGAAGCGGCGATGCCGTCCGTGCGGTCCGTCATAGCTGATCATCACGGAGAAACGATGCTCGGCGAGAAAATCGATGATCCGGTCGGTCATCACCGTGCCGTTCGTGGTGATGGAGTAGCGGAAGCGAGCGTCCGCGCCCTTCGCGAGCTCACGGCAGCGTTCGACCGTATGAACGATCACGGGAAAGTTGAGAAGCGGCTCGCCGCCGAAGAATGTAATGGCGTACCGCCGCCGTCCCGGCGCCCGCATCATCAGCATGTCGACAGCTTGATCGGCGACCTCGGTCGACATCGTTTTCGTCCTGCTGCCGTACGTCCCTTCGCCGCCGTAGCAGTAGGTGCACGTGAGATTGCAGTTCTGCGCCACCATCAACGTCAGGCTCGAGGCTGCGTGCGGAGCTGCCGGTACGTGGGCGCCGAGGTCGAACACGCCGGCGCGATGGAGTTGCTCCAGGTCTGCTGACGCGCGCTCGATGGCCTCTTCTGAATGCGCCGTCCACAGCTCCTCCGCGGTACGCCCGTCGAACGCGTCTGCCAGGACGTCATCGAGCGTAACCACCAGGCCGTCGATGCGGAACAGCACCGTTTCGCCCGCGGCCCTGAACGTCGTGAACCGGCCGCTACGCAACGCGTCCCGCACGAGATCGAGGTTTCTCAATACAGGTTCTCTATGTCGGATATCCAACAGTCGGGACACGGGTTGCCCCCATCGCCAAAGAAGCAAAGGCTGATCTCACCGAAACAGGCATCCTGCGTGCTGCACCACCCGTGATCAATCTGATCGCCAGGACGCAGACCGAGATTGGCGCAGCATTTGTCGTCGGGATTTCCCGAGTTATCCGCGCAGTCACTCAAAATACAACCCCGATAAATCTCGGTACTACAGGTGATGTCGGTGGAGGGATTTGCGCAGACCGGCGCGTCACGATACTGGCCGCACGAATGGTCGCTGCAGTCGGAAGGACAGGAACCGAGGTCGACGAACGCGCAGATGAAGTCATTCATGTCGCAGTCGCCGTTCTTATGAGGGCGCAACTGCTTGAGGATGGCCGGATTTACAATCTGAGTCGAGCTCATACTTACTCCACTCCTGGCAACTGCCGTGGAACCGACGCATTGATCTCGACTGTGGTGACGGTCGTGATCAGGGGCGATTGCCCCGGTTTTTGCGAGGCGACTGCCGATGGGAACGGAATGAATGGAAGCGGGAACGTAAAGTCGTCGTAATCGATGGTCTCCACGATTGCGGCGGACTTGGGATGCAGTCGCTCGGTCCGATTCACCCGCGAATCGTCATCGACGAAGAAGCGGGTATGAGAGGCGAAAATCTTGCGCGTCGAGCGGCCGCGAATCACGACGGGATCGCCATCTTCCACACCATCCCTGCCTGGCAGCGGCAGGAACTGGCCGATCGAAAAGGCGATGCGGTGCTCGTTTGCGCGCGGACCGTCGTAGATCACCTTCCGAGGTGCGGCAACCGCTTCATAGTCGATCCATTGCTTGAACGTGTCCGGCTTCTCGATCTCCGTGATCGTAAATCCCGGCCGGCGATGGATCGCGGCGAAAATCCGGCCATCCCAGGCCAGCTCGCTCGATCCTGAATTCAAGGCGAGGTCCTCCCTCGACCAACCTGCGCCAGCGCCATCTACGCGAAGATCGCACGCGACGTAGAAGGTACGGATCTGCTTGATGCGCTCGCGCATGACCGTCATCAAGCCAGCGATCCCCGCGTCGGGAGGACGCGCTGCGAAAACTTTCGAAGCGGCCAACCCGAGGACGCCGGCCCCGGTTGTAGCAAGAAACCCACGGCGTGATTTCATTCTCGACTCCTCTGTTTCCAGGCACAGTGCGTTCTCGGAACGTTTATCGCTGTGCGGAACGACACCTGGCCGCGTGACGCGCACTTCCGCCCTGCGTGATTCAGGGACACGGCGGATTCCACGCGATCATTTCGCCGCGGGCGCAGCCACATCTCCCGGCGGGAAACCGAAGCTGATGCGGATCGCGGCGTACTCCGGATGCACGGCGCCCGATTTCGTTCGGATGATCAGCGGCGGCTCGATCCACACTTCGCGGCCCGGCGGGAGGTCGGTGGCGCGCATGGCGGCGAAGAGGGAGATCATCGGTGGCTCTCCTTCTTTAAAAACGACGTCGCGGCGACGCAACAGCACCAACCCATTCGCCGCGATCGCCTCCTCGGCGCGTTCGCGCTGGATGTACGGGAAGACGAAGACGAACATCCCGCCGGTGGCCAGGATGCGCGACGCCGCGGCGGCGTAGTCGAAAACCGAGCCGCGGATTTCGATCCGCGCTGGAACCGCCTGCGGATGCGCGGCGCCGGTCGCCGCGGAGGCAGGCCAGTACGGCGGCGAGCCGGTCACCAGATCGAACGGCGCTTCATTGGCGAGGATCGACCCATCACGCAGATCGCCTTCGTAGACGGTGAAACGCGACTCGATTCCGTTGTAGCGGATGCTCTTCCGCGCCAGCCGCGCCGAGATCGCCTGCGCTTCGACCGTGCAGAACGTCGCACCTGGAAGCCGCCACGCGCAGATGAGCGCCACCGATCCGATGCCTGATCCGAGGTCCGCGGCGCGGGAAACCCGAGGAGCCCATTGGGTGGCGTACCAAGCGGTCAGAACGTCGTCGGTCGAATAGCGGTGGCCGCGCTCGTACTGAAAGATGCGAAACCATCCGCAGAGGTAGTCAAGCGACTCGCCGTACTCAAGCGAAACACCGCGCGGCGGCAACGGTCCGGGCCGCTTCCATCCTCGGTATTCGTCGTCCTCGTGGTCGTGCAATAAACGAAACGCTCCTGGCGTCAACACGTATCACGAAAGCAGGGATCGGGGACGAGGGATTAGGGACGAATTCGGATACCCTTCGCCCTCATTCTTTGTCCCTCACCTCGTTCCTGCCGTACAACCACCAACGTCGCCGGCCGTGCCGGCACAAGGAGGCATCATTTGAAGGGAGCAGTTCGAAGACTGTCCACATCGTTCTTCCTGCTTCTGACCATCACGGCGACCCTGCACGCGCAGGATCTGGCCTCGTTCGAGAAGCGCATCACCGTGCGCCACCTCGACAACGGCCTGACCGTGATCGTCATGGAGCGCCCCGAAGCCCCCGTCTTCTCGTTCGCGACGATCGTGAACGTCGGATCGGCTCAGGAAGTACCGGGGATCACCGGCCTTGCGCACATGTTCGAACACATGGCGTTCAAAGGCACCGACAAGATCGGCACGTCGAATTACAGCTCGGAGACGGCCGCGCTGGCGAAGGTCGAAGAGGCCTACGCCGCCTACGACCGCGCCCGCCGCGATCCGGTCAACCACGACGAAGCGAAGATCGCCGCGCTCGACAAGGCCTGGAAGTCCGCCATCGACGACGCGCAGAAGTTCGTGGTGCCGAATGAGTTCAGCAAAATCGTCGACCGCGCCGGCGCCGTCGGCGTGAACGCCGGAACGGCGGCCGACAGCACCGAGTACTTCTATTCGATGCCGTCGAACCGCGTGGAGCTGTGGGCGTATCTCGAGTCGGAGCGCTTCCTCCACCCCGTCTTCCGCGAGTTCTACAAGGAGCGCGACGTCGTTTACGAAGAGCGGCGCATGCGTACCGAGAGCAGCCCGGTCGGACGGCTCATCGAGCAGACTCTGGCCGCGGCCTTTACCGCCCATCCGTATGGACAGCCCACCGTCGGCTGGCCCTCCGATCTGCAGAGCTTTTCCGCGACCGATGCCGCGGCGTTCTACAAGAAGTATTACGTCCCGGCCAACATGGTCATCGCCCTGGTCGGCGATTTGAAAGCGGCCGACGTCATGCCGATCGTCGAGAAGTACTTCGGCCGGCTGCCGAAGGCGCCGGCGCCCGATCCGCTGCGCACGGTCGAACCGAAACAGACCGCCGAGCGCACGGTCATCCTGCGCGAGCAGTCGCAGCCGTTCTACATCGAGGGCTACCACCGTCCGGCAGCCACCGATCCCGACGCCGCGGCCTTCGACGCCATTGAGATGCTGCTTTCCGAGGGGCGGACGTCGAGGCTCTATCGCTCGCTGGTGCGCGACAAAAAGATCGCCATCGCCTCCGCCGGATTCAACGGCTTTCCCGGAAACAAGTACCCGAATCTCTTCCTCTTCTTCGGCGTGCCCACGGCTGGACACACGGCCAGCGAGATCGCCGATCCGATTCACGCAGAAATCGATCGTCTGAAGACTGACGACGTGTCCGCGGACGAGCTGCAGTCGATCAAGACCCGCGCGAAAGCGGGATTGCTCCGCCAGCTCGACAGCAACTCCGGACTGGCCTCGCAGCTCGCTTCGTATCAGACCACCTTCGGCGACTGGCGCGAGCTGTTCAAGGAAGTCGACAAGATCGACAAGGTCACGCCCGCCGACATCAAGCGCGTCGCCAACGCCATATTCGTGCCGAACAACCGCACCGTTGCCATGATCGAGTCGGCGAAGAAACCGGCCGCCGCGGCGCCGAAGGGAGACACGAAATGACATCGCTTCGCACGTATGCGATCGCTGCGGCCACGGCGCTTCTCACGCTCCCCGCGCTCGCCCAGGTTTCCGATTACCACGACATCAAGACTCCGCCTCTGCATCAGATCCAGCTTCCGCAGCCGAAACGCGTGCAGCTCGCCAACGGCATGGTCATCTTCCTGATGGAGGATCACGAGCTGCCGCTCATCCGCGGCGGCGCGCGCATCCGCGGCGGCGCCCGCGACGTCGCCGCCGACAAGACCGGCCTGGCCGGCGTCCTGGGGGGCGCCTGGCGCACCGGCGGAACGACGTCGAAGACGGGCGATGAGCTCGACGACTTCCTCGAAGCGCGCGCCGCGCGCGTCGAGACCGGCGTCGGCGACGACTCCAGCAGCGTCTCGATGAACGCGCTGAAGGGCGACTTCGACACGGTCTTTCCGATCTTCGTCGACGTCCTCGAGCATCCCGCCTTCCGCCAGGACAAAGTCGATCTGGCCAAAACGCAGATCACGACCGGAATCTCGCGCCGCAACGACGACGCGAAAGGGATCGCCGACCGCGAGATGGCCAAACTCGGCTACGGCGCCGATTCGCCCTACGCGCGCGTCACCGAGTACTCCACGGTCAACGCCATCACGCGCGACGACCTGGTGGCCTTCCACAACAAGTACGTCCATCCGAACAACATCATCCTCAGCTTCGTCGGCGACTTCGATGCCGCGGCGATGGAGCAGAAGCTCCGCGCCGCCTTCGGCTCGTGGCCGAAAGGTCCGCAGGCTCCGATCGCAGCACCGACCGGCGGAACACCCGCCAAGGCCGGCGTCTACTACGTCGCCAAAGACGACGTCACGCAGAGCAACATCTACGTCGTCCACGGCGGCACGGGCGTGCTGCGCAACAATCCCGATTTCTACGCCACGCAGGTCATGAACGAGATCCTCAGCGGAGGTTTCTCGGGACGCCTGATGAACGACATCCGCACCGCGCGCGGCCTGGCGTACGGCGTCGGCGGCGGCGTCGATACCAATTTCGATCGCCCCGGCCTCTTCCACATCTGGATGGGCACCAAGAGCGGCTCGACGGTGGAAGCGGTCAACGCCCTTCGCACCGACCTGGCCGACCTCCAGTCGAAGCCGTTCACCGCCGACGAGCTGGCCCAGGCGAAGGAAGCAATCCTCAACGCCTACGTCTTCACCGCCGACTCGAAGGCGAAAATCCTCGCGCAGCGCGTGAACCTCGAGTTCTACGGCTACCCCGCCGATTACTACCAGCAATATCCCGCCCGCCTGCAGGCCGTGACGGCCGAAGACGTGGCGCGCGTGGCGAGAAAGTACGTGTCGCCCAATCAGGTGTCGGTCCTCGTGGTCGGCAAGGAGAAGGATTTCGACAAGCCCCTCTCCACCCTCGGCACCGTGACCCCGATCGACATCACCATCCCCGAGCCGGGCGCGAAGCCTGCCGTCGCCGGCGCGGCGGCAGCCGCGGCGCCCGCGAAGCCGGCATCGAGCAGCCCCGAAGGCATCGCGTTAATAAAGAAAATCCAGGCCTTCGTCGGCGGCAAAGCAAAAATCGACGCCGTCCAGGCCACGCACACCGTCAGCTCCATCCAGGCCGAGACGCCGCAAGGACCGATGGATGTGGAAGTCGACGCCATCACTAAATACCCCGACTCCAGCCGCCGCATCATGAAGACCCCGATGGGCGAGATGACCATGGTCTCCACCCCCGACGGCGCATTCATGATGAGTCCCATGGGCTCGCAGGACATGCCCAGCGGCCAGCGGACGTCGATGCGCAATGAGTCGCGCTCCGACATCATCGCCATCCTCAAGAACGTCGACAATCCGAAGTACACCTTCACCGTGGCCGGCACCGAGAAGGTGGGAGCCATCGACGCCCAAATCCTGACCATCGACGCCGACGGCTCCGCCACGAAATGGCTCGTCGACCCCTCCTCGGGCAAGATCCTCCGCCGCGTCGCCCAGTCGCCGCGCGGCGAATCGATCACCGACTACACCGACTGGAAAACCGTCGACGGCATCACCCTCCCCTCCGCCTTCACCAGCACCACCGGAGGCCAGCAAACCGGCAGCGGCAAAGTGACGACGATGGAGATCAACCCCACCGTCGACCCGAAGATCTTCGAGAAGCCGGCCCCGAAGTAGGTTTCCATCCCCGATTCGCAATGTGAAGGGTCGCCGCAAGGCGGCCCTTTTTGTGTCAGCGTGCCGGTAGCGCCGACGGCTCGTCGGCTGGACCGCCAGCGGCTCGCTGGCGCGTAACGTCCCCACATGACGAACGCGATCCCGAATTGATGTGGGCAAGCCTGTCATCGCGGGTATCCGTCTGACCGTTCCGCGTATCCCGATCTTGAGTTGATCGATAAAGCTTCGGCGAGCTCGGTTTCAGGCGCGGGCATTCCGTTGGCTCATTGCATCCGCAAGACGCCTCTCCTATAAGTTGAGAAAGGATCACGCGACGACACGGAGGTGACGGCGACCGCCTTCGCTACGGATGCACCGTCACGTGGTTGCGGCCCGCGGCCTTGGCGGCGTAACGTTAGCCACACTTATGACCCGTCAGCCGCGTCAAAAGACCACAGAAGGAGAGTGACCGTTGACAGCCCAGGAATGGAAGGACGTTGCAAGCGCCGCGCAGTCCTTCGCTACGATCATCTCGTTCGCGTTGAGTGGCTCGTGGGTGTAATGGAAATTCATCCTCAGCGTGAGAATCAGCCCAACATCGACTTCGCGGAGATCAAGTTCATTGGCCTTCACGCCGGATGGTGGATCGTCGAGCTAATCGCAATCGTCACCAACCACGGGAAGGTTCAACACCAGCTCGAGCAATTCGAATTTGACCTCAATGCCCTCGGGCCCGACGATCCAGTGGAGCAGCGAGCGCAATGGGGTAACCAAGTTCACTTTCCGCAGTTAGTTACCAAAGGCTCATTCCTGCCCGACGGCACTCAGTACTTCTTTATCGACCCCGGCGGTACTGCACGTTACTCCCACGTTACTCGCGTTTCCGAGCAGACGAGATTCCTGCTCCTTCACGCTTGGTTTCAATACCCGGGAAACAGAAGGCTCCACCACGCCGCCGAATCAACGGCAGCGGTCCTCGTCGGGATCCCTAACAAGATTGCCTCGGAAGGAAACATTCTCGTTTGATTCGGCCCGAACCTTAGAGCCGGAGCAATCGAGAAGCCCGGCCCGAAGTAGGGTCCCTCAACATTCACGAAGTGAAGGGCCGCTGCAAAGCGTCGCCGCGTGCACAAGGCGGAGCGGAGCGGCGGCTGCCTACCTCCAAAGCGCGAAGCCACCAGACACGATTTGCGGCCGGCGTGACGCCGAAGAAAGCTTACGCTGATGTTCACTTGAGCTCGTCAAGATTATTCAATACTCTTCTTGAGATAGGCATGAAGGTAGCCACTTTCAGAGCGGAGTGTCAATCCTGTGGGAACATTTTTGCGGTGCCGCTACTCTCCGAGCAGGCGTATGGCGAATTCATAGCTAAAAGTCAGTCGGGTCGCGCATTCGCTTATCTCAACTCCTTCGAGGAGCCGGCATGGGATCAACTTAAGGAACTCTGTGAGCAGTTGCTGCCCTCGTTACGAAGTGCACCGGCAAGATCGCGCGCTATCGCTGTTTTTCACTACGTGGTTGGTCATTGTCTCGATCAGACTGATGGGGAAACATTCGACATCGGCGCTGGTCAAATCTGCCCTCAATGTCACTCGCGCGACGTCCAATATGGTGATTCCACGCAGATTGGCGTTCTCGAAATACCGAACGCAACTTTCGCAGAGTTCCTTGAGCTCGACGTTGCGAGACGTCGACTGCGCATAAAAGAGTTAATCAAGTCGAGCGGTTTGTAACGAATCAAGGCATACCTGTTCCAGCGCTTAACTTCGACGTTTGGCAGCTATCGTTTTCGCCGCGCCGGCTGATTACGTGGTGGCGTTGAGACGGTGTGGGGCCGGCAGTCATCGAGAAGGTCTTCGGGGCACGAGGCGGCGTTCGTGTTACGAAGGCGATCCGGTTGGTGGAGTCGCGGGCGCGCGTGCCGCGATATGAGCGGGAGACGCCGCAGGTGCTGGCGCGGATGGAGGAGACATCCGTCGATCACGTGCTGACGCGGGAGCTGGAGGATGTGGCGTCCGCACATGCCGAGGAGTTGGTGGGAGTGACGGGATTCGCGATGGGCATGCAGTGGCCAGCCGTTTCGCAGGGCTGATGGTGATGACCGTCCGCAGTAGGGCCTTGGATATCTCCAAGAGACGTCTTTGGCGAGCGAATAGGTGTTCGGACGTGGCGAATAGGCTGCCAGCCTCCTCCTTAAGTCCATGCACGTATACGGCGCCTTTTCGCGTTGGGTGACGCCGCCGAGCCGGCGGCGGTCCAGCCGTCGGGCCGACGGCGCTACGAGTTGTGGCGGCGCTACGCTTCCGACGCGTGCACGCTTACGCGGTTGCGGCCTGCGGCTTTGGCGGCGTAGAGGGCCTCGTCGGCGGCTTTGAGGAGGACGGAGGGATCGCGGTCGCGGTCGGGGATCATTGTGGCGACGCCGACGCTGATCGTGACGACGTCGCAGGCGGGCGAGGAGCGGTGGTCGATGCGCAGGCTTTCGATGGAACGGCGCAGGAGCTCGCCGAGGTCGCCGGCGCGATCACGTTCGACTCCGGCGACGAGGACGGCGAACTCCTCGCCGCCGTAGCGCGTGACGATGTCGCCGGCGCGGTGAAGGTGCGACTGCAGCGACTCCGCGACGCGGCGCAGACAGTCGTCGCCGGCCTGATGTCCGTAGACGTCGTTGTAGGCCTTGAAGGCGTCGATGTCGATCATGATCAGCGACAGCGGCGTTCGCAGGCGCGCGGCGCGGCGCCATTCGAGGACGAGCGCGTCGTCGAAATTGCGGCGGTTGTCGACGCCGGTGAGAGGATCGGTAGTCGAGATGCGGTGCAAAGTCTCGATAGCGCGGGCGAGGTGCTCGTTGGCGCGTTCGAGGTCGTGCTTCGTGGCGGCGAGGTGAATCGCACCCGCCACCTGATGCGTGAGCGCTTCGAACGCGAGCGCGGTGGCCGGCGAGAACGCTTCCCGGCTCACGATTTCCAACTGTCCGAAATCCTCGTCCCGGAAGCGGATCGGAAAGCTGACCTCGGCAGGTGCGGACGACGTGGCCTGGCCGGCATGCGCGCTGATGTCGCGAAGGGCGATGGACACGCGCTCGACCGGGAAATGCTCGGCGACATAGCGCACGATGCGGTCGAGCAGATCGCCGAGGTCATTCGCTTCGAGGGCGGTGCGCGAGACCTCGCTCATCATCTCCATCAGCCGCGCGCGCTCGCGCGTTTCGCCGAAGAGGCGCGCGTTGGCGATCGCGCCGCCGAGTTGATCGGCGACGATGGTGAGCAGCGGAAGTTGATCGTGAAATGCCGCGGGGCGCGTACTTTCGAGATTCAAGACGGCCACGAGCTTGCCGCCGTGGCGAACCGGTACGCAGATCTCGGAGGCGGTGCCGGGCATCGTCTCGACATAGCCGGGGAAGGCGTGGACGTCGTCGAGCACGATCGGCTGGCCGGTGGCGGCGACCGTTCCGACCACGCCGCTTCCGAGCGGGCGGCTGTAACCGGCGTGAATCTCCGTCGGAGTCGCGCAGGTCACCGCCTGGCAGACGAACTCGCCCGCCTCGACCATGATCAGCGCCACGAACTCCCACTCAAACCGGCTGGCCAACGCGTCGGTGACGCGCTGGGTCATCGGACCGAGCTCGAGATCGAGCGTGGCAAAGCGCGCCACCTCGTTGATGGCCTCGAGCTGCCGCGCATACAGCGCATCCGCGTGAGGGAGGATGGAAAACGGCGGATGGGAGGAGTGTATGTCCATGTCACGGAGGATTCCGTGATGATACCCGTCTACCAGATACGCTCAATTCCGTATTTTCGAAAAATTGGATCGGCCGAGACGATGGCCATGCCTTCCTCCGTCGCCTGAGCGGCGAGCAGCCGATCGAATGGATCACGGTGATGAAAGGCAAGCCGGCTCACGTGAGAAACGTGCCTGAGGTCAATCGGAAGAATCGAAAAACGGTTCACGGCGACCTGCTCGGCCACAAACCGATCGACAGGTTCGGGGATCTCGAGGTTGCCCAGGCTTTTCTTGATCGCCATCTCCCAGCAGGAAGCAATGCTCAGAAAGCACTCATTACGTTCGTTGGCAATCGCCTTCCGTGCCTTGGTGCCCAGCGAATCATCATCACGAATCCACCACAAGAATGCATGCGTGTCGAGCAGCAGCTTCACCCCGTGTACTCCGCGAAATCATCCGGCGTTGCATCGAAGTCTTTCGCGACCGTCACCTTGCCTCGCGCAGAACCAGGCTTTCGCCTGGCCGGCCGCGATTCGATTGGCACGAGCTTCAGGAGCGGCCTGTGATCGCGGGCCACGATAACCTCTTCGCCTGCAAGCGCCCGGTTGACGAGATCCGAGAGATGCGCTTTGAATTCGGCAATGTTGTAGCTTGGCATAGAAGTGTCCTGACATTGGTCATTTTAGATGACCAACAACGGGAGTGGCAGTAGATTCCTTCCCTGCATTGAGCGCACCGAATGGCTATTTACGCGCTGCGTTTCACGCGGCGCTTCGCCGTTCCGACGAGCTCCTTCAAGGTCAGGCCGTTGTTGACGGCGTACGCGGAGTCGTCGTTGTCGAAGTAGACGTAGGCGGCGCGCAGGTCGCGCTTCCAGTCGTCGATTCGTTTGGCCCATTGCGCGAGCTGTTTGTCGCTGTAGCTGCCCTGGTATTTGAACGAGGTCGGGCCGTGGAGGCGGATGTAGGTCCAGCTCGCGGTGATTTCGATCGGCGATTGGTAGCCGGCCAGCTCGTAGATGCAGAAGGCGGCGTCGTATTTCTTCAGGACTTCGAGGACGGCGTCGGTCATCCAGCTTTGGTTTCGTAGTTCGAACGCATAGCGGATTCCTTTCGGCAGCGATCGCAGGAACTCCTCGAGGCGCTCGACGTTGACGTTCCATCCGGGAGGAAGCTGCCAGAGGATCGGTCCGAGTTTTTTGCCGAGGCGCTGGGCGCGCGGGACGAAGTTGACGATGCCGCGGTCAGGGTCCTTCAACTTGATCATGTGGGTAATGAAGCGGCTCCCCTTCACGGCGTACAGAAAATCGGAGGGCACGGCGTCGCGCCAGGAGTCGAAAGCCGACTCTTTCGGCAGGTGGTAGAAGGTGTTGTTCAGCTCCACCGTGTCGAAGTCGCGCAGGTACCAGGCCAGCATCCCGGCCGGCTTCATGTCGTCCGGGTAATAGCGCCCGATCCAGTGTTTGTAGTGGTAGCCGGAAGTGCCGATGCGGATGTCCATGGCGTGGGGGTGGCGCGGCCTCGCACGCTTGCGAGGCCGCGCGGAACACTATTTGTGATTGCTGATGACTGCCGGCGGCGTGGAAGCCGTGTTGGTGACGGTCATGGTTCCGTTGGCGTTCGTGACCACGCGGATCGGCGCGACGACCACGCGTCCGGTTGCGGCGGTGCGTGCCGTGGATGTCGAAGCGGCGGTCGATGACGATGTAGTCACCGGCGCCGTCAGACGCAGACTGCCGAGCGGCGGGTTGGCGGCGCGCGCCGGACTTGGCGTGACGGACGACGTCAGCGTCGGCGTCAGCACATTCGTACCTGCGGCGACGGTCGGTGTCGTGGCGATCGCGGCGGTAGTTGGAGTCAACGTGGTGTTGGCAGCCGCCGGCGTGGTGGTGATCGCGGCGGTTGTCGGAGTTGCGGTCGTGCTCGCAAGCGCCGGCGTGGTCGCGATCGCAGCGGTAGTCGGTGTTGCGGTCGTCGCGGCGATTGTCGGCGCGACTGTTGTTGCTGCCGTGGTGGCCGAGGCCGTCGTTCCGGCCGAGGCAAAGACAACTCCGCCGCCGCCGTCGCCGGTGACTACGGGGATCGGATCCGAACTGATGGACGCGTTCACCGTCGCTTGCGGATTGGCGTAAGCCGACGGCGGGACGAACTGGCCGGTGGGCTGCGCCGGCTGCAACGGATTCGGTTGCGCGTCAGAAGGATTGATCGTACCGAGGAATCGCTCGCGCTGATGAGCAGCCATGATGGCGGCGGACTCGTTCGCGCGATCGATGGCGACGCCGGTCGTGTACGCGCTGGACATTGCGCTGGTCATGGGCGGATTCGATCCAGAGGATGTGCCTGGCGTCGACGACGGTGTTGACGGGGCGGTCATGGCCGGCTGGCCGTCGCCCGGAGTGCGATTCGTGGAGCAGCCGAACGCTGCCATGGATGCGATTGCCGCGGCTGCTACGAAGGCGCGGAAACCGCCGTGTAAGTGCTGTGTATTCTTGTGCATAGAGGCCTCCAGTTTCTCGCTTGACTACTGGTTATTTAGAGCAACTGGCGGGCCAAAAGGCGTTTCACCACGGAGGCACAGCGCGGCGTAGCCGCAACCAAAGAATCTTTCCGGTCGAGAGTCCCTCTCCCCGAGTTTCTTCCGGGGAGAGGGAGACACGCAGCGAAGCGGAGTGCGGGTGAGGGGCGGCGCCTGAAACCGCAGGTCGCGCAA